>Ga0208960_1000214_pt1 | contig 33049 bp, 23 predicted proteins | sample GreLakmeON33MSRF_FD_187703 | JGI IMG/M metagenome (GOLD analysis project Ga0208960, IMG submission 187703) | Freshwater lentic microbial communities from great Laurentian Lakes, MI, USA - Great Lakes metaG ON33MSRF (SPAdes) | ecosystem: Environmental > Aquatic > Freshwater > Lake | place: Great... | reverse complement strand
TTTACGCTGCATATAAGTCATATACGCACACGTTTTCTGCGCTTCTGCGTGTTGCTTAATCGGGATCTGGCTACTGATCCACTCACCGCTCTCATGGCCAAGAGTGGTATTTAGGTACAGTTCGGAATCCACACACGCAAACGTCTGCATAATCGCAAGCCCATTAGAGGCCAATGGCACTCGACTCGCTGCCTTCAAGTCCTCTAAGTCAGCGAACTTGCCGTACTGTCCCGGCGTAGTCCGTTTAGGCGTAGTCATTTCGCCTTGTGCAACAGACAGCGACCGAAGAAGCTGCCGTATAGAGTCTGTCTGTTCGCGGTATATATACGTCCTTCTTGTTGCAGCTATCTGCGGTATAGCTCTCATAGCGGGTCTTGGGTCTTCCATCTAAATCTCCCCTATTGGTTCTTGGTTGCTCATAAACGTTGGACACCTCAGTTCCGTAACACTCCCATAATCGTCGGGTAGCCAATTGCCCCACTCAGTCCTGTGCCTGATTTCTGCCAGACACCGCTGTACCGCTGTTCTTGCTGTAGTTAGTAAGCCTGCTGGCAGTGTGACTACATGACAGGCATACGGTGGTACAGTGCTAGTAACAATAAACTGTAACGGCTGGCTCACCAATCCAATAGATACACCGGCATCGGTGTAGACGACGCTTTGGATGTCATATCGGTATGACTGTACAGCCCTCCACCATGTAGTAAGTGGACGCTGTTCTCGGGTGGTTTTGATGTCGTACATAGTACCATCAGCCATCCCGTCGATGCGCGATCTCATGTCGGTGTTGCACTCCGACTTCCATCGCACAACGAACTCTTTATGGCTGGCACTTAGTATCAGTTTCTTTGCCGCCGAGTTTTCAAATATCTGTGATGTCTGTGCCATGATCTGATGCTGGTCAGACTTACTCATAGGAATTGTGTCGTCCCCCTGATCTGCCAGCCAGCCAATTGCCGCTTTTCCAAATGCGCCGCCTGCTGTCAGTACATTGTCGGGGGCAACTACCACGCGCTCCCAGAACCTAGTGGGGCCATATTCATGCCACTGGTGCAGAAGCTCCCCATAGCTCATCTGTGGACTCTGTGGCGGGCCGGGTAGGCCCAGCACTACCTGTTGGTAGTATTCGTACGGAGAGTCTGCGAACAACCTCACCCGAGAGGCCGATATGCCATACGATGCATGGTAGTGTGCCGGTGATTCTGTGCTGATTGCCCCCTGCATTTGCGCCTCCTCCTGCTGGTTTGGTCAGCCGAATGTAGGAAGCCCCAACACAAATGCAAGGGGTCAGCGTTTTTAGCGGGCAGAGGCCATTTTTACCGGTATCGGACGCATGCGTACCAGCGTCCCAATCGGCCTTGAGCCACACCAATTTCGACTGGAACCCGCTGGCCCCAGAAGCAGCAGCGGCGAATCGCCCCTTCTCGCGTCGAACACATCCCGATGCCCTCGCAGCAACCGCCATGTCGATTGCGATGACGCATGATTCCGGTTCGGGCCATTTCGCACGCATCGTCCTGTGCCGTTGTGATTGTGGTGGTGGTGGTGGTCGTCTGTGCTTTTGCAGTAACACCAGCCAGAAGCAAAACCATAACAATCAGTGCAATCTTCATGTAAGAACCCTCTTCTATTCGACCGTTAAAAATACAACCTACTACGATAGTCTGTTGCTATACCGACTTCTTCTTTTTATCGTCAGCAGCTTTCTTTCGCTGCCGAACAGCTTCTCTTTCTAAAGTATTCTTTAGTTGTAGTTTCTGTTTGTTGCCTTTGCTCAGGTACTGTCGCTCGTCTTTGGGAACATAGCGATTGGAGCGTTCACGGCTGTATGGCGAAAGCTCGTCTTCCAGCTTTCTGATTTGATCTGACCTTTGGGTTTGTTCATTAACCATCTTTAGCTTAACGCCTGAGGTGTTGTTCACGAAGGCCTTAAGCAGCCGGTCACGAACACTCACTTCATCGTCAGCATTTATAAGCTCACCAGCCAGCGATACGGGTCTTTGTAGTCCGGGTGCTGCCTGAATCGCCATGTTTAGCAGAGGGTTGTAGTATGCGCCAAGCCCAGCTTTCTGCATCATTTTCTTAATGGGCGTTTGGGCCTGATTAAGCGGTAGCCCTGAATAAGCATCTGTATTAGACAGTAGCTCTGCGGTGTGCCGCACTATCGGATGCATCTGAAACGCCAGCCCTCGGGCCGTTTGCATTAACGATTGTTGGGCAGCAGTCGCCAAGTTGTCGTTGGACTGATATTTGATGTTGTTCAGAATATCAAATCCGGGCAAGTCTATATCAGACAGGAAAGCCGTATTAGTTGGAGTGGACAACTGCGGGATTCGGATGGCGAACTGCTGCTTCAGAGCCGATGGCACATAGGTGTCTTTGTCTGATTGCTGCATGTCGTGCGAAAAGCGAATGGTCTTTCCGTATGCACCACCGGGATTCTGTATTAAATGCTGCGCTACATACTTTCCCATTCTGGACTGGTATGCATACCACGGAAATATGGAACGCGCCCAGTTGCGCTCCCACGGTGTTAAACTTGAATAGTCTACGAGGCTTGACTTTACTCTACGCGCCGCTTCCTCTGGTGCTACGTTGTTCTTGAGTAACGCCAGAAACGTACCGAGTCTGCCAATGCTATCAACGGTATCGCCAACTTCTTGCGAAGCCATCAACAGAGGGTTTTTAGTAACGTCCGAACCACCAACCCCACGGATTGTGCCAAAGTCTCGCACCATCTGTTTGAGGCTGTTCTCGCCTGTCGGCCATAAATTAGACAGGCCTTTCTTAACAGATATTGGCGTGGAACCGGGGACAAACTGGGACACATCTCCTCGTTGCGAGGATGACAGTAAGTCAGTGCTTGTAAGGCCGGTCAGTACACCGTGACCACCAACGTCCTGAATAACTGCCCGCTTTAATGCCACTGGATCATTGGCCACGCTTTGGTATCTAGGGATGCTTCTTAGGTAAGGCATAGCCTTGCCCCACTCTCCCATCACTATCCCATTTGCGTTGTAAAACCCACTCACCGAGCCAGCGATGTCATTGGTTTCAAGGAAGGCACTGAACAAATTACTGTAACTATCTCGCACCTTAGTGGCTGGCCATGCCAACACAAATCCCTTAAACAGTGTTGTGTACTGATCCATCCCAGACTTTACGGCAGATTGCGTTGCTGGCTTGGTCGCAAAATCATTCATTGCTGTAAGCCTGTTTACAACGCTCTCCGGTACAGAGTATTGCGCTAGCTTTACATCACTCAGATCGACTGCCCCCGGAGGTGCATTTGACGCATTGAGAATAGCCTGACGCACTTGGTCTCTCGCTGCTTTTGTCGGAAACCCCTTTTTGGTTTTAGCCAAACCAATAACTCCTCCGACACGCGACAGTGCCACGCCAAGGCTCATGTGCTTTCCACCCGGCTGGTTAGTGTACAGCCCTAGCTTGGCTGTATCTCCAAGGGCTTCGTATACGGCCTTAACGTTTCCTACTCGTTTTGCCTCGCCCATCATGTAGTTGCCTTGATTGACAAGCGGATGGGTTGAGAAGACGGCGTAGTCGTCTGGCGTGGATGGCTTAAGTCGGCGCATAGTACGCGCAATCTCAATCGACTGGTCTAGGTCTACTTCTGGGTGTGCAAACTTATCCTTTATGTATTGCCCAATAGCCGCATCTGTCTCGCCCCTACCGGCAACTACATCGGCATCTGTTAGTTTCATGTACTGGCGTATGCGTGGATCTGTGCTAAGGCTGCGCAAGTCAAACGTAGCGCCCGGAGTCTTCAGGTCTTCAGATCGCTTAAGTTGGTTTCTAATAGACGCAGAATACTGTGCCGACGAGCCTGAGTTACCTCTGCCAATAATGTCTAGCTCTTGTGCAGAGCGAGGGGAAAAGCGAGTCCCAAATCCCTTCTTGTCTGACAACACAGAGGATGTCATCCCCAATTCTTTCGCATCTTCATGCAGGCCCGCTGCAATCCTTTGCCAATCGTCTGCCCAACTAGTTAGGCCCGGAACGCCTGCCACTAGCGTAAGGTCTGCTTGGTTAGGGTGATTCTCTACAATTCGCAGCACTGCATCGTTTCCGAGCTTACTGTTAAGTAAGTCAGAAACGCCTGTACTGCTTGCAATGCCAGCGGGTATTTTTAAGCTAGTGAGTTTCTCTGCATGCTTAGTGAATGCGTTCTGCATGAGCCTCTGTTCGTGCAGCTTAGAGTCCCAAGCCCGCAGTGCTAGAATTTGAGATAGTTCGTCAGATGCTGGGCCATAAACTCGCTGGTCTGTGTACTGGGCGATTTTCCTTACAGGTGCAGACCACCCAATCTGTTGCCCAATCTTGTCTAACCTGTCAGCAAACTTCTGCGAACCGCTTAGAAACTCGGGAGAAAGCGAATCCATTACGCCCGATTTCTGGTTAAACAAACCGCGCTGACCACCGAAAAGAGTTTGCCACCCAATCCCGCCACCAAGTCTTTGGTTTTTCACGCTTTCGTATGGGACTGATCCCAGTGCTAGCTGCACGTTCCGAATAGCCTCATTAGCATCTGGTGCTGCATTAACAACTTCTTCTAGTGTTATCGCGCTCTGTGCTAGCCGAGGCCCGATAAGCGGCCTAGCCTGAAGCGATGCGTTTGGGTGTGCTGTAGACAGACTCAAGTCTAGGTTTTTTAGTGCGTTTGCCGTGAACTTACCGGTTTGCGTGGTCTCTGCACCATGCTTAAGCTGTGCAACAAGTGGTGCGTACTGCATTAACCCCGCTTTTCGTGCAGCGTTAGCAGCCACACCCCCAGCCATAAGCGGCCCCGTTAGGTACGACAAGGGATCAGTAACTATATTAGCCACAAATCCAGACCCGGCAGCTAGGTACGGATTAGATGGCTTTAGGTTAAAATGCTCCAGCAAGTCCTGACCAGTTACCCTGTCGTTAGTATCCGAGGAAAATCCGGACAGGGGCTTGTTTGCCAGCACCCCGCGAACAATCGCGCCCGGTGTATCCAGAGCCGTCCCAATGCCTTCAACGAACTGACCCGTTCGCCTGCCTAATTCAGCCAGCAAACTGTCCTTAGTGTCCGGAGACAATGGTTCTAATTCGTCTATCGGAACGACTTGCTCTACATTTGCTGAAGGATCAGTCGTGCCTCCAGCGGCAAGAGACTTTCGGGCAAGTGCAAGCTGGAAAGGATCGGCATAAGACATTCAGCCACCCAAATTAGTAAGGGTAATTAGTTGGCTGGAACTGAGTGCCTACCGGGCCTGAATTAGGAACCACAACAGAGTCACCCATGCCGCCAGAAGACAGTCCCATCTGGTCTTTTGACATAAGCGACTTCCAGAAATCGTTCCACATTCTTTTCTCTGGGTTTGCGGCAAAGTCATTCTGCTGGCTTGTTGCAGAACCCCAAGGACTAGAAGGGTTAATCGGTGGCATTGAAAACCTGTCTTGCGATTGCATGTCTGGGCCAAGCGGTGGCATTTGAGCCATGTCGTGTGCCTGCATGTCTTGCGAAGTCGGCTGCATTCTTGCAGACGGTGTATTTGGGAACGGCTGAGTTAGCCCACTAAGCAGTGGCGTGCGCTGACTATCGCCCACAATGCTAGACAGTTTGGCTTGCCCGTTCGTAACAGCCCTCCCTTGAGCGCTGCCCGGTGGGCCATTCTGGAACCTGTTGCTTCCGGGTGTATTGTAGTTATATGCCGCCATAATTAACCTTCTTCTTTCTGCTTTGCTAGCTCTTTGGCTTCTTTTTGTTGTTGTTTAACTTGCGCAGCTTCCATCTTTGCCCACTCTGCTTGCTCTTTATCGAACTGTTGTTGTAGCTCTTCCCACTTTAGTGGCTTAACCGTTGTGTCTGGAATATCTGCTAGGACTTGCGTGGAGTGATCTAAATTAAGCCTATGCTTCATAATGAAGTCTGCTACGTCAAAGGTTTTGCTAGACCCGCTTCGTTTGTTGCGATTCAAACGACGACGCAGAATGTTAATTAGTCCAGAGCTAGCCATAGTGTCTCCCTAGTACCCGTAGAAATTGGGCTTCTTTTTGGCCGGTGGTTTGCCGTAGGTTTTGGAAAGCTCTCGGTACTGAACATCATTCTCCAGATTACCAAAACCCTTGCCATTCATAGCTGGCCCGCCCAGCGAGAGGGTTTTAGATGGCAGCAACTCCCCCGGAGCCGGTGCGTTAAGTCCACTGGTTAGCAACTCCGGTTGCTGCTGGTATTCCTGTGGAGTAAAGAGGCCTGCTGTTGAAGGAGCTTGCGAATTATTTCTAGGCCTAATAACAAAGTTTTTGTTAAGCGATTTAATGTGTGCCATTAACTCGTCATATCCAGTATCCCGGCTGTCATCTTTCAGGCCGTTCATGTATTCGTTTAAGAGATAATTTTGGTGCGAACCGTCCTGTATTTCGTTTGCCCCAGCAAAGGCTTCCGCGTGAAATAGCTGATTTAGTTTGCCATAATGCGGATTGTTTACAGCCGGTGACATTATTGGGCTGCCGTCTTGTCCCATCATAGGCTTGCCATCTTGTCCCATCATCGGCATGGCATCTGAGGCCTGTGGGATTTTGTTGTTTGTTACAAACTGCCGGTGCGCTTCTACTGGATTGCCATTTCTGGCCATAGCAAGATAGGTATGCAACGAGGTATCTGGTGTCTGGCTGGCTGCTTGGCGCTGTTGCAGTCTGTCGTTTTCCGCTGACTGCCATTCGTTATTGCTCCGAGCGTACGCTTGGGCGTTTGCCTGCATTCCGACCTGATGCATCATGGTCTGATTCATCATTGCCATTTGTGCTTGGGCCGCAGCCATTTCGCCGCCCCCTTCGCCATGATGCCCGCCGTGACCCATCATGCCCCCTAGCAGCCTTCGGATCAGGTGTCGGATCGGGCCACCCGCATGCCTCTGCACTTGCTGTGGTGGAGCCTCTACAGAATAGCCCTGTTCCGGGCCTTTGTATGGCGCTACTCGCTTAGTAATTAAAGCTGGGCTGCGATCCACCACACTCTGTTTTGCAGCGGCGGGAGGAAGTGACTCTGCCGCAGGCGCATTGTATACACCAGCATCTTTCTTAGTGTACGCAGCCGTTCGCACCTTCCCGCCGTTCCCCTGCGCCTGTAAATTCTTAGGATCGCTATGGGCAAATACCCTATCGTTTGTTACGTCTGGTGCGTCTGAGTCCGTGTTCTGCGGATTTGGTTGGGGGAGCTTGGGTTTCTTACCAGAGAAATCACCGGCAATACGGGTCTGTACGGTACGCAGAAATGGGGTAGCTTGCTTTGCTACATCCGTGCCATTTGCATCGGAGGTAATCATTGAGTCCATCTTGCTTGGAGGTGCTTCGTAAAACCCCTTCGCCTTACGTCCGTTGCCCGTTGGTTTTTGCTTTGCCATTGCGTAGCTCCTCAAGTATTAAGTTTTTGTGCTAAGTGTGAATACAACAGGCCCGCCGGAACCTACACGGAATGTAATTATTTTAGCTGCAAACACTTCGTCCGGAAGCGGATACGCCTTGTTATTGACTACCGAAACAGTCACTGCCGCACCAGCCGTTGTGTAAATTTGCACGGGTACAGACAAACCGTCGTCCGGTACGATCCAAAACTCTAGCGAAGCGGCTGTGGGAGCGCCACTTATAATGGTCATAAGTCCACCCGCGAACTGCCCCAGCACTACTTGAGTTGATGTAGTAGCGGTTGTAGTAGCTGTTACTGATGGCAGAAAACTGACTTGCCGACCTGTCTCTATAAAAGGCATTGTTTTATCCTAAGTAGTTGTCATCGTCCGTTGTATCTGCCCTGCTGCTGTGGGTAATCTGGGTATCTCTGGCGTTCCTGTCTCCACGTTGCTGGCTCTCCCGCTTCTGGCATTTGCCAAGCTGGCGTTGAAGGTGGAAGTGGGGCTTGCTGCTGCTGCTTGTCTGAGGTTAAACCATTAAGCAACGCTGCGAGTCCGGCCCCACCCAGTCCCGCTGCACCAAGAGCGCGTGTAGAGTAGCCATCGGAAGTAACAACTGGCCCGCCAGTAGTGCTGCCAGTAGTGCCACCACCAGTAGTCCCGCCACCGCCGCCGCCTGCTCCGGGCATGTTATTAGAGCGATTTTGGGAGTTTAGCTGTGCTTGCAGTACGTTAAACTGTGTCTGTAGGTTTGCATGCTGTTTGTTCACGGCCTCCAAAGCTGCCTGCTGCTTATTCAAATAACCCGTTGATGCATTATGTCTTGCTTCAGACTGTGCTACTAACGCATCCCATGCCGCTTGCATGTCGGTTTTTGGAGTGCCATCGGCTTGGCCAGCCGTACCAGCGGTTTGGTTTCTTTTTCCACCGCGCGCTGCTGCTTCAGCTTTTAGCTTCTCGTCTACAAGAAGTTCTTCCTTAGCCGCTGCCCCCGCTGCCCTCCCCTTTTTTGCCCCACCTTTTGCGGCCTGTTTTCTAGCCGCAGCGTCTTCGGCGCGGTCTTGTAAAATTTGTGCAGTAGCCGCTTGAACTTTTTCCTCGTCAGTTAATGGTGCTGTCTCTACATCAGGAACCGGCACTAGGTTAGGGTCTGTCTCTGCATCAGGAACCGGCTTTAGGTTAGGGTCTGTTTCCTCTGCTGGAGGAGTCGTATCTTGGGTTGTTTCGCCAGTACCTTCAGCAGCCGGTTCCGTTGCTTCGTCTTTCTTCTTTCCCCTACCCCTGCCCTTGCCCTTGCCCTTGCCACTAGCGGGCGGCGGTACTTCGGGAAGCGTTTGCGTTCCACCGGAAACTGGTTCTGTTTTTAAGTATGTAGTAATTATATCCTCAACAGCCATGCCCGTTAGTGTCTGCATTCGCCTAATGGAGTCTTCTGCTTTAACGCGCATTTCGGGATATGATATTTTTCCCTCTACAAACTGAGCGCGCAAGTACGCCATCTGCTTCTCATACAGTTCGATCTGACCCCTCGTCACCGCCTCTCCCTCAAGAACTCTCTGCATGACGAGATCGTGTGGTGTCTGCACTGGTGCAGCACCTGTTTTGCCTGTTTTAGCTTTGGTCTTGCCTGCCATAATCCTATTTCCTTTGCTGTTCTAGTAAACTTTGCAACAGTCGTTCAATTGCAGATTGAGTTGCGTTTTCTTGAGGAACAAGTTCTTTTACGCCACTATCGCTTTGTCTTGTAAAGAAACTTGGCCCCATATTCATTGGGCTTTGTTGAATCTCTGGCTTCTTAATAATTGCTTCTGTTGCGTCTAGGTTGTTTTGTATTTCTCGGTTGCCAAGGAGTGATGCCCTTAGATTATTCATATACTCTTCAGGGCCGCCCGCTGTCTGCTGCACTTCACCACTAACCTGTGTCCTGTTTGCTTTTTGATCCAACAGGTCTGTTTCATTAACTCCCTGATTTCTCTGCGGTGAATTGTACCACTGGTGAGCATTAAGCTGGGCTGGCATTGCCTCGGGTTCTTTAGCAGTACCTAGAATTGCATTGAGTTGATTCTGGTACGCACCAAACTGTTCCTGAGTCATGTTATTAGGGAACTCTGCCTCCCCGCCTGCCAGAAGATGCCCAAGGGCTGGCCTCCTGTCTACTCCCCGAAACACATCAGTTGTGCTGTTGTAGGCAGGCGCGACAACGCCAGAGGGTGCGTCTACGCTTTCCGGATTACTCGGCAACAGTTTTCCTAGCAGTGCCTCTATGTCTGCACCTGATTGCTGCCCTTCCAGCAACGTGTCCGGCATTTGCTGGCCATGCCACCCAGCCCACCAACCGGCTGCATCTTTTGCATCTTTAGCCTGTGCCTGCGCCCTCGTCATGGGCTTTGGCTTGGTTTCTTCGGGGGCTGGAATGTACTTGGGGTTGTCATCATGCCACTTTTTTAAGACGGCATACTCCTCTTCGGTAAGGAGTCCTTGCTGAAACATTTCGTCAGCCACAGTTGGTGTCTGGTCTATAACCATTGCCTGCTGTCGTACCGGCTCAACTGTGCTATCTGGAAGTCTTGAGTCAAACGGAATTGCTGTCAGCGCTTCGTCGCCTTCTGGAATTGGTTCGTTCCACGGCAGCGACTCCTGCGTTAAGCCGTCGTCAACATCTATCTCCGCATATTGGTCTCTTAATTGATCTCTTGCTTGCTGCACTAAGGCTTCTGTCCGGCCCTCGGTTGTGTACTTCTGCCCCTCATGCGCTGCGGCGCGCTCCCAGCGTTCAGCCAGCGCGGAGTCTGCGTTAATAGAAGCCGGGGCTTCATCCATAGCCCGTGTAATTGCCGGAATTAACGTCTCTGGATTGATGCTGCCGTGCATGTTAGCGATATAGATTAAGCCGTCTGCAATCTGGTGCGGTGTCATGCGGCCCCACACAATAGACCTACCATCCTCCGATAGCTGCTGCACTAAAGCACGCCAAATCGGGAACATCATGTCTAAGTTGATTTTCTTGTGGTTTTCTCCCGGTGTTGCGCCCGGAGCAATCTGCGCAAACCGCGAACCAGAGTCATCTACGCCAACGTCCACAGCGCCAGATTCAATAGGCACGTTGCCTTGCTGTGTAGAGATATTGTTTAAGTTGTCCTGTAGCTTCTGAAACATTGTCTGCTGGTCATGCAGCGCGGCCATCTCTGCTCGTTTGGCTTGCGATTCGGTTCCAGCCACACTTTGTTTTGTGATGTATGGGCCGTCTATCGTATTTAGATTAGTGGTGATATTCGGCTTGTCTGGGACTGGAACGTAAGGAAGAAGCTCTGGTTGTTGGCCAGATGCTTTAATGGCAATGGCTTGTGCAGTTGACTGCCTTGAGGGACTTTTTCGTAGCGTTCGCCGGTCTAGTCTGTCGTCTGGAATTGCGAGTTTTGCCTGTTTTGCACCAACCAGTGCCGCAAATGCCCCGCCCTGTCGGTTTCGGTTAGTGTCATCTACTACATCTTTTGGTAGTGACATCTCGTTAAGCGGAAAGCCCTCTGTTATTAAGTTAAGTAATTCTGGGTGAGCCTTGCCTATTTGCTTTAACGCATTCTGTGCGGATGAGTACCTTGGATTAGTGCGCAGTCGGTTGTCCACCTCGCTGCTAGGGAAGTTTTGTCTTGTGTGGTTCAGCACCTCGCCTATGATTGCGCTGTGTCCGTTGGCGGCTATTAACGCCTCTAGCTGCTGTGAGTTCAGTTCCGACACTGCCTCAAGGTACTGAGCTTCATCTAATTTGGTTTGAGATGGGTTGTCTGCGATAGACTCTAAAACCGGCAGTTCAGGAAGAACGCTTTGTTCATCACTCTTGCCAAATGCTTTTTTAATGATTGCAACTTTGCGGGCTACTTCGTCCTGTTGGCTGGGCGTTAGCGGGTTGCTCTTGCTCCCCATGCGATGATCGCGGTTTTGGGCAAGTGCCGTAAACAGAGCGTCTTGCTGAGAAGCGCCAATTTTGTTATACGCCTCTCCGTACACCTTCGTGGCATCAGTCTTCAGCTTGAGATGCTCAATCGCTGCTGAATACAGAGCGTCAGCAGCTTGTCCAAGATGCTCTCCCGGCGTACGCAGCTTTAGGGCAAGCTGCCCTGCAAGGTCGCCGCCCCGCGCAATGTAGAAGCGCGATGGGGGTTCAGGCAAACCACCGCGAGGTGGCTTTTTGGTATTGGGTTTAACCATCTTACTGCTTAGGCATCTTGCCCTTGCTTACCACCTTAGGCATTCGGTTAGATTTGTTAGATGTCATGGTTTTGCGTACCAAGCCCTCGTCAAAATCGTCCTCTGTAGCCTGCGGTGGACGGGAGCTACCCCTTTTTTCTTCGGCTAAATCCACAAGTTTAGAGTTCTCGTCCTCTTCTATTTCGCTTGGATCTTCCACATCGTCGTCGTCTTCAGAGTCTTCGTTTGGATCTGTCTGGCCACGAAACAGTTTTTTCGGGCCTTGTGTGCGGCTTTGCTTAGACAGTGCGTGTCCAAGCATTCTTTGAACACATGATGGTTTGAGATCGGAAAGACATATGGCAAAGCTGTGCGACATGGTATGTGCCTTAAAAAAGGTTGCCTAAAATAGAATAAGTCAGCGAGGAGTTTCTGTTTGTCCTGCCAATTTGCTCTTGGGCTGATCGGGACAAAGTGGCCAAAAGCTGCTGCATTACGTCACTTTCCTTGGTCAGGTCATATTCTTGCTGCTGCTTTTGTGCCGAATACCTTAAATCCCTTAGCCCTGCCCTCTCCCCTGCTAATCCAGTTTGTCGTTCCAAGCCAGCCTTCTGTGACTGATTTACTTGGTCTAGGTATATCTTGTTAAGTGCCGATGCTCCCTGTGCGGATTGTGCGTCTGACGCAATGCCTGCACGATACTGAAGTGCTTTGCTTCCAGCGGAAAGACCGCGAGACGCTTGTGGTGCTTGGAACTGTCGCTGGTCGCTTTGAAACGCAGAGTCTGCTGCGGCGTTGTTTCTAGACTGACGCAGTGCGCCGTACGATTGTGTTGCCGGTGCGCCATAAGTTGGCGTAAAACCTTCCGTGCTAAACATTTAACAACACCTACTAAGTCAAAGAAACATTGCGGAGGCGCTAATTGCTGGCCCAATCGCTGGCCCAGCAGAACCAAGCAAGCCTGAAAGCATCCCACCACCACCACCAGTAAACCGATTGCCAACTTTGCCAGCCACATACGATCCTGCCCCAGTACCCATCGGGCCAGTGAGAAGGCCTGATCCGATAAGCATATTGAAGATGGCTTGCGACTTACGGGTTTGAGCGTCTTTTTGTGATTCTGAAATTTGCGTGTTAATGTCGGCTGTTTTCTGTGCTTGCGTCATCGCAATTTGCCGCTGCATAGTTTCTTTTTCTAGCGAAGTCCCCTGCTGGCGAACTAGGTTAGATCGCTGGGATTGCACATCGGCGGCGCGTGCTGCCTGTGCCTGCGACGAGTATTGGTTCGCATACTCTTGTAGCTGCTGATTTGCAGTAGTTGACTGCCTTCTGGCTGCTGCATCAGCAAAGGCATTGCGGGACTGTTGTGCGCTGCCAGTTCCAGCAACTGCATACGGCTTCTGCACCCGTGCGGCCTGTCCGGCATAGCCAATGCCTTGCTGTGCTGTAAGGGGTATTTTAGTATCAAACATACTTGTGCTGCTCTCTACTTCATAAACATTAAGGCTTTTATTGGAGCTGGGTTGGGAACCCCAGCGATGGATACAGCGTTAATAGGAAACTCAAATTCTACCAAATTGGCTCCAGTAAGCACTAACTCAATTCCTTGTTCGGTACTGTCAAAAGAATACGTTAAAGGAAAGTTGGTTGTGTTCCTGACCGTCATGGGAACAGCTTCTAATGTCTGGCTTCCTTTGTTTATTCTCAGGTTCACTCCGGTTGCCAATCCTATATTTAAGGCGACTGTACTTTGGACTGCACCGGATGTAACCGTGTCTACGGTCTTTATGTACGGCCCTGCCAAAATAGGGCTTGAAGATAACGGGCTATTTATTAGCTGCGGCTGACTGTCCTTGTAGGGATGATCCACAGGGGGTGGAGAAAACACTCTTTCTGTCTTGGTTGCCGCCTGCTGGTACTGCTTTTCGTGCCTAAAATCTAGGTTAGTAAGCTCATATTTGCGAGTATCTGCACTCACCATCCGAAGCGCAGCTTTGTTAGTCGCATCCGAGTAGCTGGCTGAATGGGCCACTTGAGCGGCGTTTTTGTTGTCAATTGCGTTGGCTATCTGTGCTGCCGCAGGGGCCGACACCCCGCCAGACACCAACGAATTAAATACTGTCTTGCTAGTCTTTGGCTTCATTTCCCACTATTCCGTTTATAGTTAATCCGTAAAACTCCGGTGGCGTGGCAAGATCGGTCTCTTCCTCTAATACCACGCTTGGAATAATTAGTTCTACGGCAATGTGAGTATCCGCACCCGACATGTCCGAGGCTGTCCGTGAGCCAAATATGGCCTTTGCTACCCCCGTAGCAACCCCAAGGGCGCTTCTACTAATTGACATGTCTAGCGTAGTTTGTGCGCCGTTTAGTTCGTGAATGAACCCAGTGCCCCTGTTTCTGGCCATTTGGTTGATACGGGGGTTATCGGAGTTGTTGTAATACTCCCGCAAAACAAGCGATGTGCTTTGGCTCGTTGGCTGATACAGCACTGTTACAGACCTGTCCATAAAGTTAGAGCCTATTTTTGGCGTATTATCGTCTGCGACTAGCTCCAACGCCCCGGTCTTGTAGACAGAGCCTACCGTAAACCGCTGACTACCTGACCCCTGCGCCGTACAGTTAGCCAGCCCAGTGGTGTCAACGGATCCCGCCCCGGTTGCCATTATAGTTATTGTGTAATCCGTTACGGCATACACATACCAGCTACCCGTCACTGTATTGTTTGCATCATTTGCACTGTGAATTGCTGGAACGATAGCAAATAGAGAGGTTTTGAACTCAATTGGCACTTGTTCGCCCTGAAAGTACGGGTGCTTTAGGGCAAATGTTATCTGGAGCAAGTCGCCTGCCTGAACGATGAAATTTCCTTGTAAAACGAATTCGCTTGGGGGTGTCTGGCACTTTGCTACAGCCGTAGCCGTCGTGCCGCCCTCACCCGGTGGGTCAATCAGGAGTGCTACTGAATCTGTAAACGCCTGACTGATGACTGCCGTTGCGGTTTCGGCTGTTGTTACGGTGACGTTCCACGGCCCCGCTCCCCACGGTGGATCTGGTTCTGTGACAGTAATTGTGGTAGTGCTTGTAAACTGCTTTGGAGAGTACGATTTGTACTGAGTTCGTACTGCAGTAATTGCGTTACTGTTTGTGCTTAATGTAACCAAATTACCGACAATCGCTGTTATAAATGTATTTGCCACAATGCCATTAAGCACGTTTAGCGCTTGTCCAACAAGAAGAAGAGATGGGTCTTCCACGGTAATCTTGTTCACACCACTTACGTTAGCCAATGTCCCAAAGAATGCAGTTCGCGGATAAGTAGCGCCGCCGTACACAGGCACAGTAGCTATCGTGACTGTTTTTTCTTCGCCTAGCAGAACTCGGTAGGTGCTGTCTGTATAACGTTGTATTTGTACAGACTCATTGATCCTTGCCAGAAATGGAAGGTCAAGGGCGGCTGTGTAGATGCCGCTCGCTAGCGTAAGCGTACCTCGCCTTCCCACCGTACTTGTTATAACGCCGTAGTCAGTACCCCTGTCAATAACGAGTATCTCGGACACAGTGCCGTTTTTGAGCAATGCTTGAAACTTAGCGCCACTTCCTTGCGAGGTAGCAGCGACTACATTGGGTGGCGTAATGTACCCAGAGCCATTAGCCGTCACTTCTACAGATGTAATGCTTCTGTAGCCACTGTCGTTCTGGCCGTCTAGCGCGTACACGCCACCGTCTATAGCTGCATACACATCGTCGTGAATAAGCGTGGATTCTGGCCTAAACGAAGACGCTGCTGTAATGCATGTTGGGTATGTCTCCGTCCACCATGTCTTGGTATTGATTGAGTAACACAGCACTAAGTTGGGGCCGGGAGCGTTAGCATCGCGTACGACAACAAACGCCCGCACTACTGCCGCACTGCTGTCAATCTTAATGAAAAACGCTTCTGTCCGTGTCGCTTCGATGTCCCTGTCTATCCAGTAAGAATCAACTGCTGCACTGATGGGTGTTACTTGCCCGGATTGCGTCATGGTGTACATGCCACGGCGATCTAGACAGTACAGTTCATCGTCGTAAATGTCCCAGCATCGCTGGTTATAGATACCACGGTGGGCAAGCATTGACACGCTGGCATCAACTGCTGGATCAGTGCTGTAAGTCACCTGATAAAGATGGTTCTCTTGGCCTGCAATTAGCACTGATCCGTAGGGAATGAGAGACGTAAGGCTGTCCGTTAGCTTTTGATTGTTCTGTATAGTCAAGGCGTTTGTTTCTGGGCAGCTTTCAAATTCATCATACTCGCTAAAGAAAATGGTGTTTGTGTCAACGCCGCTTGTAGACACCGCATACCAAAGCCGGTCGTTATAGGCGGCACACACTCGCATGTCTGTTCTTGGCTGGTCGAATCTAAAAGCGTTCAGCCCGCCGTTTGGAAGCACAACTGGCATTGCTGCGTAAAATGTACGGTTAAAATCAAACAGTGCTTCGTCTGATGTGTAGTCGGCGCTGCTACTGCCCGCTGCATACCCACGCAAGGCATTCTGTAGCGTTAGGGCGGCACTGTCTGGTAGTTTTTCTACTAGAACTATTGACGTTTGTGGAGTGGCTTTTGCCCAGACTTCCGAACGGTAAAACACTAGCGACTGGTCGCCGTTGGTGCGCCACGTTTCTACGATCTCTGCACGGTCGGGCGTAGTTACGCTTGAACCCCACAGCCAGTTTAGTTGCCCAGTTGAATTTGCCGTACTCCCTGCCGACACCGTTGCAATTGGCGAGAAATTGCTGTACGCAATTGGCTTCGTCATGTCCCGAATTGTGGTTAGCCACCCACAGGACAGCATTATTGGTGACGCAGATGTCGCCGTAGCTTGATTAGTTAGCGTTATGGCAACATCAGTCATTGCGAGAATATATGTGCCGCCCGGAATTCCCGCCCCCGAGATGTGCTGGCCTATCTGAAACCCAATTGTTGTTGCTGTAGTGACCGTAGTGCTATTGAGGGTGGTGCTTCCAAGTCGCTTCACAACGGGACTAACCAGCGATAGAGTTACTTCTGACGTTGAGGTGGCAACGTTAGATAGAGTTAGTTCAGAAGTTGTGGTTGAGTAGGATGCTGCCGAGGTAAACGTCATCGTGACATAAATGGGTATCAACGGCGACGCAGCATAATAATTGGAAGTAGCTGTTGCGTTTGCCGAAATCTGAAGCGTTGGCATGCCCCTAACGGCTATATTGGTTCCCGCATTTACGGTAGGCGGCGACACTGTTAGCGACAATCCGTTGGCTGCTATAGCCGTAATTCTATGAACCGATACGGGGTTAAGGAGAAACAAAGTTGTACTTTGTAAAACTTGCCCAACAAAAAATAACTGAAAGTTATTTGGGGCAGCCGTTGTTGTTGTGATATTGTTTGAGCCAGCGGTTGCACTGCACCCGGTTACGGTTTTGTATTGCGATCCATAAATAGCCGTAACGGTGGTTCCTGCCGGAATGCCCGGCCCCGTTACCGGTAGGTTAATTGTCGGTGTTGCGCCCACGAAACCCGGAACAGCAGTTATCCTAGTGCCGTCCCATATAACCGGCTGGCCAGTCATCGTATGGCATGTAGCAGTTGTTGCCGTCACAGGAGCGTTGACTATCGTAATAACTGGGCTAACAATGCCAGTGACAGTTGTGTTTGCCGGGATGCCCGAGCCAGCAATACTCATGCCCACTTCCGCAAACGTTATTACCGGATTAGCAGCAAACTTAGCTCCTGAGGCTATAACTTCGCCGGGAATAGCCCCCTTGTAAGAATTTGCTGCTCGGTTTGTCGTAGGCCGATTCAAAGAGATTGACGCGCCCGACACTGATGTCGCTTTTGTTTGAAACCTAAACAGACCGCCGTCTAGAACATAGCCCGTCTTAATTAAGGCCTGACCATCGCTATCTACAATACATGTAGGCTGGGTCATCCCGCCGGATGTTGCTGTTGCATAACATGTTCCTACTACTGTGTCTGTCCAATCGGCGTATCGGTACGCACAGCTATAAGTTCCCTTGAATGTCGGACGCATTACTGCACTAAGGCTTGGAGTAGGTGTCGTTGTTCCAATCAGAAAGCCGTTGTCCGTATACCCATGCCCGCCGTCAATTACGTTTACCTTGGTAAGTCCACCAGTGACGGGATCAATTACCGCAGATAGCTCCGCTCCGTACCCATTCCCAGACGGCGTGTCTAAAGAGAATGTAGGCTGTCCCGTGTAGTTCGCTCCGGGCAGGCTTACAGTTACGGTTTCAATTCTGTCTGTAGGATTCTCGACACTCGATTTAACACCAGTTGTCTTGAGGTTGGTGAAATTAGCAGACGGCACGCCGGTCGCCGTAGTTGTATGCGTCAATACAATTCCAAGGTCATTATTCACTGTGTTGTATTTACTGCCTTGGACTGCTACCACGCTTTTTGTGATAGTCCACGGCAGGCTAGTTACGCCAGCGCCCGGATCTGAAGTATCCGCCGTAAACGTAATGTTAAATACGCCATTGGTGTAAGAAATGTCGGCAGGGAGTACGGGAAGACCGTCTTGAAGGTTTCCGTTTTGATAAGATGAATTTCTTGCGTAACCATCTCTTGTGGATGGAAAAGGAGGGTTGGTTCTGCCCACTACAAATTTTACCTTGAACGTCGCATTTGCATTATGCCCAGACCCCGGATGTATTACTAAAAAGGAACTGGCTTGATTCCATCCAAACTGACTGTTTTCAATCTGATTGTCGGTAAAACCACCGGGGCTAGCCGTATGCCCTGTTTGCCAAAAGTCAACAATTGGTTTTGGCGATGTGTTTGACCCAAGCCATCTCCATCGCTGTGCCATATTAGTTTGTTGATACAAAACAGCATTCTCTGTTACCGTGCCATTAAAAGGATCTGGATAATTCCTTGCCCACCAAGTCGGGCAATACGAAAGGTAAAACCTTACAACTGGATTTGTTGCGTCAATGGCGACCGGACTGGGAACCCCGTCTGCTGCTTGCTCTGGAAACAGCGTTACATCAATGTACGCCTTCCTTGCAGATACATAAACCACTGGGCATTGTTGCGCAGTCCACTGATTTATGTTTTGGTCAGACTTAGTTCCTGTGTGGCTAAAAACCCTTATGTAGTTGTAGTCCGGAAACCAAAAGTTTTCTTTGGGTGCGTTTGGTCGGCCCCAACCGTCTGTAGAGGTGCTAATTCTTGTATAAGCACCCCATCGGCCATAATTCGCAGCAGCTAGCAGCCCCCAGTTGTGAGGTTGACCGCCGAAGAAGCCGTAGTAGGTCAGGAAGTTCCTAGTAGTTGGTAAGTCCGGTTCGTATGTCGCTGATATAAGGATTCCGGTGTATAGCGAGGCCGGACTGGTGACGGGAATAGGTGTTGCTGCGATCCTGAACGCAGACGACTTTTCTGCGAACGTAATTTGTGCCTGTGCGCCAGTTCCCTCTGTAACTGTAGACAGAAAAGGGAAAATTCCGCTGTACTCTCTCGTAGCAATATCAAACGAAAGCCCTGATAGAGTATAAAACGACACGGGTACAGTTGCGCTTGCGCTTGCGGCCAGCGACATCTCAACTGTAGTGTCTGTTAAGTATTGCCCCGTAGGAGTCACCTTAACCACTACAGAACTGGCTGGGATTCCAGTACCTACCAGTGCCTGCCCGCCAATTATCTGCATATTTGCATTTGAAGTAAGCGTAATTATTTTGCTGCCCACGACTGTGGTAGCGTCTGCCGTTGCGCCAACTTGCCGAACTGTGGGTACGCTAGAAACATATGAGTACAAATAGGATTCCGTAGTGCCTATTGTTGTTAGCACATTCCCGGTATAAGTTGGCGTTATTGGAACACCCACTTCTGGGCCAAACCTATGTTCTGCTTTTGATAATGTAGCTACCCCAGCAAATCCCGCGCCTCGGCCAGTGTCAGTAACTGTCACCTGCGGGGTAGCTGTGTAGAGCTTGCCGCCGCTTGTCACTTCTACTGATGCTATTGTGCCGTTGTCTATAATTGCCGTTGCTTTAGCGTTAATGCCTGTGCCACCGCCAGCAAACGAAATCGCTGGCGCTTGGGAGTAGCCACCACCGCCGTTATAAACATCTACACGCTCAATAAACATGGATGCGCCGGAGGCTGAGACTGTTGCCAAGGCCTGCGGGCTTTCTATTCCAACGTCTACTGTCGTCGTCGCGTCCGTTCGCAGCATCTGTGGCTTTATGCCGTTGCCAAAGAACATGTACAGCCTTCCGTGCCTGTCTTCTGCAAACGAAGGGACGCTTACTGAGCCGGGGAAAATTGTCATTGTCTGAGTTTGCCCTGCGGCGGTAGACACCGTGGCCGCTTGACTAAGCGTTATTGTTGTTGCAGTAACTGCCTGCACTACAGTGCCGTCTGGGATGCTAGCACCGAGAGCCTTGTCTCCTACGCGAACTCGTTCTGTAGTGGATGACGTTACAGCAACACGGCTGTTGATTGCCAATACGCACGTTACGGCAGTGCCTGTGTCTTGATAAACGTCGTCAATTTGGTAAGTGAGAGTAACCGGGTCTTGTTGTATTCTTTGTGCTGAGTACAAATACTGGAAACTAAACGCCGACCCTCCGCTCGTTGTCGCAGTCTTAGTGAACGAATAGAGTATTAGATGATCCGGAAGCCTTGCCCTTGTCTTGCGGTATAAGGCCAAAACTGCGTTTCCAAGCAGTGAGCCAGCCCTTCTAGACATTCCACGGCGAGGAGTTAGCATTCCGGGGCGAATGCTCTGTAAGTTGTTCTGGATGACTGCTGCTGTTGGAGGCAGCAAATAGGCCGAGATTGTGTTAAACAAGCCCAGCCATTTAGTAGCTTTCATTTATTAGCCCATATCTGGAAACGATGGGGAGTACCAGCCAGCCGTTCTTGGTGTTGGGGCAATCATGCTAGTTGCTCGTCCACCAATGGGCGAAATAACGTCGTTCTCAAAAGCCAGCACAAGATCACGCTTGTACACTTCCATAACTGGGGCAGCGGCTTTCCCGGCTAGCCTCGCATACCACATTTCGCAAGCACTTAAGATAGCTGTGTACATCTGTGGACTACAGTCAATTATGTCGCTAATCGCATACTTAACTGCCACTGTTGCGGGCAAGGCTTCTGTAAGCCGCACTTTCTTGCTGTTTATCCGAGAGGCTATCTCCCGCTGATACACATACGGAGTTACTGACCCTACCCCGTCTGCTTCGTTAGTAGCAGTGCCAAAGCGAATCACGCAATTAAGCATGTTAGGCGGGAAATCTGTGCCAGCACCGAACATAGTCAGGCCTGCTGGGTCAGTAAACGTGAGTGCGGCAAGGTCTCCCGCCGCACTTGTATTAACACTTACAACAATCGCCGTGCTATTGGTAACGCTAGATACAGTTGTTCCGGCTGCAATGCCAGCCCCCGTTACGGCAAAACCCGGCTCAATTTGGCTTGTATCCGTCATCGTGATTGCTTGGGTTGATATTGAGAACGTCCCTGTAGCCGTGAGTGAACTTGACGCAGTTCCCTGCCTGCAAGTGGCCTCATACCCCATGAATTTGATTGGTTCTGGAATGTACCTGTATGTGTAGTACACGGCTGTTCCGGACGTTGGAACTCCGACAAACCTGATCTGGTAGTTTTCGCTAACGTCTGACCGCATGATGGTGTAGTAGTAAGGTTCGCCGGAACCGCTGCTATTAGTCTCCATCCTTTGCCAATCAGCCGGTGACAGGTAACAGTGGAGAGTCCCTACAGATTGCGTTACCAGTGCGTCAATATCTTTGACGTTGGCCGGAAGCTCGTAAAAAGTCTGTGCTGTCATGTTGTAGGCAGCACCAAAATTGATAATTGTGTTTGATCCGGCAGACAAAGCTGGCTGACTTAAAGTGACGACAAGGCCGTTTATGTTCGTTACCTTGGTGTTTTGCGGAAAGATTGCAACATTTGTGCCATCTGCACCAACGCTAATTATCTGCCCTACAACAATTTTTGTCATATTTGTGCCGTTAGGCACGGTAATGGTTGTAGCTGCCGACGCAATCGTCGCTATCGCCTGTGGGGTATAGCCGACGCTGCCGACCGCTGCTTGATTGATTTTAATAAATCCAGTAGCCGACAGAGATGTGCTTTCGACTCTTGGGAGTTGCGAAAACAGCCCCGCGCTCGAAAACGATAAGATCCTTTGAGCATAGATTCCTGCTGTACTTGCGACGGTAATGTATGGGTTTCCCTGAACTACATACGCTGTCGTGCTTGTATCGTTTAGGTTGAAATACCCTGTGCGCGTGTACCAAAGCCACTGTCGCGTCTGCATTACTTCTCTTGCGCCGTTTACTACGGCCATTCTTACCGCTCTGTGTTCGCCGTCCTGCGCGCCTCCACCAACTGAGGCCAGCATGTATTCGACAATATCTTGAGCGGTAAACATTGCTTTCAGCCTCGCTTGTGCTTAGGTGCGTATTTACCGATAACTAGCTCTTTTAGCTCTCCTGCGCTTGCTTTTGGATTGAGCTTTTTTTCTTTTGCTGATAGCTCTTTTACTAGGGAGTCGCTTAACGGCTTTGATGCTGCTTTCTCTACTTCTCTTGGTTCGTAATCAACAATTCCATTAACGTGCAGGTTGCGCTCTTTGGCTACTTTGAGTATGTCTGCCGAACTCTCAATCCATGCATGCGGATCGCCGGGGCCACGCTTATCAGCCAATCCGCTCATGTAGTATTTGCCGCTAGTGCTAATGCCAGCATGTTTAGCGTCACCCAGAATTTTTCTAGCTTGCTTAGGCGGCATTTTGTCTAGCCATTCGCCGTTATTCCTATCCTGCATAACAGCCCTGTCTGTGCCTCTAACACCCGGCGGCATTTGCAAGGCGCACATTTCAGACCATCTTATAGTCTGCCCTTCGGCAATCATCTTCAAGAAGTGGGCCTGAACCTGTTCGCTTGCGGCAGCAATGTCTGGTGGGAGGAAGTTTTCTAGCACAATCATTGCTGCAATTCCGGGGGTATTTGTTCAAGCTGCTGGGGTGGTGGCATTTCATTATCCGATAGCACCGGGGGCGCGCTCATCTCAACAGAGGGAGGAGTGCTGTCTTGAGGCGCAGCCCCCGGTACATCCGGCGGTGGTGGAAGCATCATTTGCGGCGGTGGTGGTTGTGGCTCTGGCAACAGATATGGCAGTGGGTCAATGTCCAAGCTGTCTGCCCAGTCTGTAATAAGAGCGTTAAACGGCTGCACAACTCCTGCCATTGCTACCGGTTGCAGAATTGGGCCAAGCGTCTGAATGGCCATTTGCATCTGTTCAACACGGGTAGACTTGTTAGGCTTTCTTGCTGACCCAGCTTCGATCCTGTAAAGAAAGTCCCTTGTGAGCGTAACGATGTCTCTGGTCATTACCTGTTTTTCCCAAGCAATCGCACCAAGTGGGCCAAGAACAGGGGCCACATCGGTAGCTTCTAAGAGCCACCTAGCAGCCAGTGCTTCTCGCCTGCTAAGGAGTGACATGCAATCCTCAAGCTCGTTGGCCATGTTGTCGGGTCTTATGGAAATGTTCTCTTGCTTAATTTGTGCCTCTGCGGCACTTCTATACTGCGCACGGGTAGTTCCATATGTGAGTTCTGACAAACCCGTGCGTTTATCGAACATATCCGACACTGCACTGATAATGTCGTACATGTCTTTTGTTACCTGTGGTAACTGAAACACTGAAACAACATCGTTCACGGAGCGGCCAATCATTTCGCTGATTTCCACAATCTTAAAGCCACCCTGCGACGGGGCCAAAAGCTGGTCTTTGAGGTCTTGATCGGCTGCTTTAGACACGCCAATCATTGTCTCGCAGCTTGTGGAGATTCGTGTAGCCAAGAAACTCATTGCCCAATTCAAGAAGCGAAGTTCTGGAATAGCTGGGCGAATATGGCTAATTGGCCAAGCATAGTTAGGCTTAGTGTGAAATGACAGCATTGTGTACGGCCAGCCCTGCGGATCAGAGAAGTACGGGATTGGCCACGATGCTCTGGCAAGAAGCTCTGCTGGAACGCCAGTTTCCTCCTCGATTTCTTGATCTAGAATTGCTGGCGGGATATTTAGTGGGTACGGGACACCCTCGCAAATTACTAGATAAACGTAATCGCCCAGTGCGTCAAAAGCTCCCCTGTTGTCCTTGGGGCTATCCTTAAGACGGTCTCCCGCTCCAGTCTTGCTCCAGATGCGGTAGTAAGTAATTAGATCGTTGGTTTTGCCAGCCTTCTTTTTGCTGTCTCTTGCCTCGTTGTCTGCCCGAATAGTCTGACCGCTGCTAAGGTGCTTGCGCAGTTCTTCTTCGGGAACGTTGTACTCCTTGGCCACTTCTCCAATTGGCTTAACGCACCGACGCGCACACCACAGGGAATCATCCCGGTTATCAAAGTCTGGATCTATCAAGAGCGAGTCAATCGTGTCGTAAAAACTCCCGATCATTTTTACTGCGGGTGTCTGGTTATCGCCGGAAGTTTCAAGCGAGACCAGTTCAGTCCAAAACACGCCAGCCCCTTTAATCATGGCCTCGTTGACTACTTTTCGTGCCTGCGTCTTTAGGTCTAGCTCAACAGGAGTCCAGTTTAGGTAGGCTTGGATTAGCTGGGCTGCAACTGCACGGCCACGCTTTGTGTCTTCTTGCTGCTGCAATAGCTGAAGAATCTGCATCTGTTCTGGGGTAAGCTGCGCAATAGATTCAGGCGTTGGCACATTGGGCAGGCCAAGCGCGTCAGGGGAAATCTCTGGGAACTGCATGATTGTCACCGTACGCACCGGGTTCCGGTGGTAAATGACACTGCCCATAATCTCTACGAGTTCAAAAACCTTGTTAATCTGCATCCTAAAACTAGGAGGCGAGATATTAGAGTTGTAACCCCTATCTCCTCTGGCGTAGCCGTCTCGCCACATCCAGTTGTTTTCGCCATCATAGAAGTTCATGGCCTCTTTTGCATCATCTGCAAAAGGCTTTTTGTACTTAATGGCCTGCTCTAGCTTTTTAACCCAAGTAGCAGTTATCTGTCGCAGTGGACTATCGGGCGGCAAGTTGTCGTTCAACTGAAGCCTCCTCTAGTAAGACTGGCGTAAGTACGTCTTTGAGGCCGTAAATAGCTCTAGTCTGCGGAGCGTAGTCCCAACAACCAAGGTGTTGCCAGCCGTGATCTTCGTGGACGCTTGGATCGTCCTTGTGATGCACTGATGGTTTTTCAACAAAGCCGTTGTTTGTGAATACTAGAATTTGAACTGTGCTGTCCCCCGGCTCCCGTGTAATCCACCCAATTGTCGGCTTAGAAAAGTTATCCATGTCCATGCTAAAAAGAACACAGTCCCCAATCTGTACGGTCGGCATTCGCCATACTTCATCATTCATCATTTGTGGAGTCTCCTTGTGGGCCTAAGTATACATACGAATCCTCTGTTATGCCACGACGCTTACGTTTCTCGGCCAGAAACTTAACCCACCACGGTTCTACTTCATCAGTTACTGGTGGACGATGATAACTTGGGCGGTATGCGCACAGGTATTCCATGCACTGACACAAGTGAACTTCCCCTCTTGTAAGAGGGCTATCGGTCACAATTGATGTCCCAGCGACAATGTTTACCTTCTTGCGGTATCGCTTGATCTCTCTCTCTAAATCCGGCACTGATTCAGTCAGGATTCTTAGGGTTGGAGTCCCAGACGGCTTAATATGTAGGTAATTACGGGTTGCTTCGCAGCGGGCTTGGATGTCATCACATCCGGCAATGAACGAGCTTCCGGTAACTTCGCTGCGTATTTGACGCTTAATAAGCTGTTCTGTGTACTGTTCTATGGGGAGGCGGCCTGAGCCGATGTCCCGAAGTCGCCCACCGTGACCGTCAATGATGAAAGCCCTAAAGCCGTTTTTGATCTTCTCGGCAAACTTCTCGCCAAATATCTGGGCATTGCACTGCCGTAAGTAAAGCTGGTCATACACCAGTACATACTCTTCAGACGGTGGAACTGCTGCAAAAAGCACGGCAGTAACTGAATGACCGGGGTCAATTACTGCATATCTGCACCAATCGGCTGGAACCTGACCATTGGGAAGCTCCGATCTGCTGAAGCCGTGAATCCGCATATCAAATGTGGGGTAAACCAGAATGCTGTCTGTGATGAAGTCGCCTTCAGCCCGCATTCTTAGAACGTCTTGGCCGCTCGCACTCCACCTAATTAGGGATTTTTGCTTTTCCTTTTCATCAATATGGGGATTATCTAAAAATCTGAGCTTAAACTGCACTATGTCAGGGTTTTCCTTGCGCTGTTCTAGCTCTGCATCAGCACGTTCCTTAAGGGTTAATAGTGCATTATTAGTCGAGTGGGGCATTGCCGACCAACAAAATTTACCCTTTTTGTCTACTAATCTGGCCTGACACTCACTGATCCAGTTCTCATTGTTTAAGTCCTCGTCACAATGTACCCTATCTGCGGCGTAGCCCTGTACGGGATCACCCTCACTTGAGAAGAAGTAGATAGTCCAGCCGTTATGAAGCTCTGCTTTCTGGATATAGTTGGCACTTTTCAACACCCAACTGATCTTTTTAACCATCCTTTGAGGGATTAGGGGTGGTGCTGGCATAGATTCTTTGCGTCTAGCCTCGTCTGTACCGGGCCTATATGCCCGCCATTCCTTCGTAACCTCGTCCTTAATGATCTTAAAAGCACCTTTTTTGAACAAATAGGGGTACGCCACCATACCTATGTGCCGCCAATCCTTCCCGATTACGACTAAAATGCCATCTGCCTTGGGGTACTTATCGAATGGATCTTGCCCAGTAACTGCCCGTGCGTCCTCTACGAACGAACACAGGCTTTTTCCGCTACGGTTTCCACCGATAACAAGAACTTCTGATGCAGTTGCCCTATGAATCAGCGACTGCATCTCCGTTGGCTCGTAGAGTCTCAACGCTTCTATCTTTCGTTCCCGTATCTCCGACTGCAAACTCTTGATCTCGTCCTTTTGAAACTGCGTCAAGCAAGGCTTTTTCAATACTGGCGGCATCGGCAGAATCGGCGGGGGCGGCGATAAGGGGTGTTGCTTGGCCATTGATAGTGATTCCCTTGTACGTTAATAAAGCGTCGTTGAATCTGGACTCTAGTTCTTTTTCTAGCTCGTCTTCTGACCACAAGGTTAGCGGCTTCTTTGCCCCACCTTGCTCCACATTCTTTGCTACAAGCCTGACAATAGTCTCAATGAGCCTGTTTCTTGCAGTCCCTCCCGGTGGAGAGTCGTAATACTGCTTGACTATGATGCTTGAAAACCCGCCAACCCCGCCAAAATACTGGAAAACACGCTCAATTACTTCGGCAGAATGGGGTATATTGCTGCCGCCCGTCTGCGTAGCCTGTACATATAGGTCTACCCCCGCTGCCTCCAGCTTGCTTAGGTTATTTGCCCTTCGTCCCTTAGCTCTCTTCTTTTCAGCTTTCTTTTGAGTGCGGTGACATGTAATGCAAACGCTGCTTATTTCGCCATGGTTAGGGCGAAAAAACTCTAGGGTACTGGGAAGCTCTTTTGCGCATTTGGTGCATAACTTTGTGTCCATTGCGGAAATGATAACAGCCCACGGGGAATTCCCCAAGGGCTGTTATTGTGATTGTTAGTTGTGTCTTCAGAGGACTAGAGGACAGCACCGGTCATCGTGTTGCCAGTAAAGTGAACTCGGCACTTCCTCTGCGTTGCCGTAGTTGCCAGCCCAACGTCCACTCTGCCAACATCGGCAGCAACGGTAGCCGTAGCGGCAACTACATTGCCGGATGAATCAGTGCCAGCCGTTGGGGCAGAACCCAGAATCCGAACCGCTCCACGATGCAATCCAACTGCAAATCCGGGCGTTAATGGTGCGGTTGCTTCAGCAATTGAACCGCCACCATAAACAACGTCAAATAACGCCCCGCTACCGGAGGCGTTTGTCACTGTTGGGGGGGATGAGTAGAGAGTACCGGCAGTACCAATCGTTACCGCTGTAATTACGCCACTGGTAACGGTAAAGGTTGCAGCACCAGATGAGCCACCGCCACCGGTAATAGTGAGAGAACCGGCGGAGTAGCCAGTGCCGCCAGCGAGGATATTGATTGCAAGGATAGCCCCTACTGCATCCATTTTTACAGCCGCGCCTGCTGCAATACCTGCCAGCGAAGTTGTCATCGCGGTTGGGCCAGATACCACAAGCCATACGATGTCATACTGTCGAAGTTGACCAGTCAAGTATTCGTCCAATACGCCAATTCGCTTGCCAGCAGTCATGTCGGACAGCATGGCGCTTGTGGTGAATGAAGCACCGTCTGCAAGAATTGCCATCGTCTTACCGGCAAGCACAGTTGCGTCAGCGACCGTAGTACCCATATAACGAGCGGCCATGCAATACACAAGCTGATTGCTCAACATCTGCGTAGTACGCGGATTTACGTCGTTGAAAACTTTAACGTCACCAACGATGTTTTGCCCAGCAACTGGGAAGCTATTACCGTCCAACTCAATAAGTTCGCCAGCAAGCAGCGTCTGCCCACGACCGAAATACGGATCAGAGAAAAAACTAGACATGGTTTTGTCTTCCTTGTTTGGGAACACACGCTAACGTGTGAGGTGTTTATCAGGCGATAGGTGCGAGGGCAAAGAAGTTTCGTGGACTACGGAACCGGAGGTTGCCGAGAACACTACAGGAATATCTATAACTTTGTAGTTCCTCCGAGAAAAATGGCCCCTCTGCTACCATAAGCTGATTCTCTAAGCAGCGGAGTTCCATGTTTCCAACACTGATTCCAAAGCCTTTTCCTTGAGGAACAGCGTATTCGGTCGTGATTTCAACGCCGTCCTGTTCAAATACATCGGTAAATCCATAGCTACGGAGTCCGGTGGTCTTCGTAACGATAGCCCGCTCTGTGGTGTTGAGAGCATTCAGGTACTGAATATAGAGATTCCTGTCCAGAATCACCATATCAATAGCACTTTCTCGCGTATCGTTACGCTTGCACTGGAAAATGCCTTCCCGAGTTGCCGAAATGCAGTTGCCGAGCTTCCAGCTTGCAAACCCATAGCTTGTGGAACTATAGTTAATTATTACCGGGCTGTAGAAATCCGCTTCCGGATCAACGGGCGATCTTGGCCATGAATCCACGCCACCCGTGCGTCCACCGCCGTAATAACCCAGATTCGTCTTCAGACCGGCGTACTGGCCAGACGGAAATCCATAAGGATCTGCTGCGTTACCAGCCGCACGTTGAGTAAACTGGTCTGCAACGCCAGCAGTACCCGAGTTAATGGTTCCAGCATAACCCATAAAGGTTTCGAGGCCGTGGAACGAGTTCTCGTAACCGGCGGCATCTCCATTTGCATAGATTTGCGTAGCCAGATGCTGCTCCAGACTCTCTTGCAGACGACTTGCCATGTTAGATGCAACATTGACAAGTGCCTGCTGGCCGCGATTTTCCAGCATTTCACGACGATAAATGCTATCTGTCGTGACAAAGCCCCTCCAAGGCAGGTTTGCCAACTTCCACAAGTTCTGACGCGCAAACGTCCTTGGTGTATCTCCAGAGTTTCCTGAAACAGGGGTATTTCGATAACGGACGTTCCAGTCCATTCCCCTTCCAGACTGATTCATTACGACGTTACCGGAAGCCTCTAAAGCAGCAAATACTTTGAACTTACGGAATGTTGCCAATTCTTCTTCACGAAGATGGTTGACAATCGTAACGCCGATAAGTCGGCTCCAGTCTGTTGGGCTAGCCATATTCAATAAGCCTTTCTTATTCTGTCAGTCCTTCTGCTGCAAACTGTTGGTTTAGTTTGTCTGCAAAAGATAGTGGTTTTTTAGGAACTCTTGGATCTGTCGTAGCTTGGGAGTTTCTCGGGGCAGTCCTTGCGGCCTGCGCCCTGAGGTAGTCCATGTTCTTTTGGGCTTGCTGGCTAGCTTGCGTTGGCTGCGGGGCTACCGGCTGTTGGGCTTGTTGTTGTACTGGTTGTGCTGGTGCTGGAGATGGCGGTTGCTGAGAATTGCGGAAGTTAGCTTCCAGAAGGGTTCTGGTCACTTGGCTTTTTGCATACTCCCAACGGTTTTGTGGGCTAACAATGCCCATGTTTTTTGCGTCATCAATAAATTTCTGGCATAACAAGCCTTCTCGGGATACATTGCCTTGAGAATCAAGGAGCCATTCTTTGTTGTCTTCCTGTAGGCCAGCAACAAAACGCTCATTCTCTGCCTGCTCAAACTGCTGCTGAACCATCGCTGCCGCACGGCTAGAAGCTACACGTTCGACCATTGGGCCTAGTGTTTGCTCGGGGTTTTCAAGGAACTTGCGGGCAAAATCAGCCTTATAAGCCTGCATTTCTGACAAAGCATGCCTAGCGTCTAGGGGTGCATTTTCAGCAATAACCTCCCTGCCGTTCTCGTCTCGGGTTAAGTATTGCTTGTATGCCTCACGAACGGCTGGAGGATTCCACCAACTTTCTGGTTTTGGAGCTTGTGCCTGCATTTGCTGCTGCATGGGCTGCTGCATTTGCTGTTGTGGTTGGTTTCGCTGGGCAACCCACTGGTCGTATTGCTCTTTATTTGACAGATATTCGCTGGCAAATGGGATGATTTGCTGATATTGCTGGAGAGCATTGGTCGCTGCTTGCTCTCTTTGCATGGTTTCATACAGAGAGAACGCAATTTGTGCGTCATCTTGGCCAGCAAACTGCGGAAGTGCGCGAAAAGGGGCATAATGATTAACCTCCGCAACAGAATCTGGGCTTTCTGGCTGTTCGCCGGAGTCAATATCCTCGGGAGAACTGTCTATTTCGGGCGATTCTGACTCTGGTGACTCATATGAAACGTCATCTGGCGCATCTAAGTCGCTTTGGATGTTCTCTGCCACGTTTGCTTATCTCCTCATTGTGTCTAGGTAGTCTAGATGTATACTTCCTTGCCCTTTTCTCCACTGCTTATAGTTAATATCATTTTCAGTATCTTGTTGCAAGGGTAGCGGGGCGGGCTTTTTGAGCTTTGCTCCAAAATTAGCCTGACCCTGAAAGCGTTGTTCTTGTACCTTGTCCCGTTCGGCAGCAAGCTCGTCCCAGCGTGGATGATTAGCCGGGACTGGGTTGCCGTTCTCGTCCTGAAAGCCCTGCGACTCATTTAGCATGAAGTTCTTAGCTTTTTCGTAGGTGCTATTTGCGGAAGGTTCATACGTTGTGCCAATTGCTGCTTGAAGCGGCATTTCCGTGAGCCAGTCTTTTCCTGTTTCCTTTGCAAAATTACCCAACGCAGGCCTTAAGCCGCCAGCAAATAGGCCACCCACTGCACCCATAGCTAAGGTTGGGGCATCAAGTGTATATCTGTAGGAGCCAATTCCTGAGTTGCCAAGGCCAGTAAAATACTTTGGATTCTTAATTCCAAGAAGTCCCTGTAGCTTTCTGTACATGACATTTGGATCATGGTAAGCCTGCTGTTCTTCTGCTTTAGACTGATCCAGTGCGCTTCGGGCTTCTGGCTGTAGGTGCTTTGGAACAATTGGGGCTTTTTGCTGCAAGGCCTGATAAGTGTCCATCTGATCTGATAGCCCCTGCCGGTCAGTCGGTGTAGCCCACTTGTTGAGATGTGCGAGCGCGTTGTAAGTGTTTGCATTCATTGAGCCAAAAAACGTATTGGTGCTTGCGCTCTCTGACATCATGCCTTCAGGAGTAGTCCAGCTATCTTGAGGGTTCTTAGCGCCGAGGCTGTCTCTGTAGTTAGGATCGCTCTGATCCCAGAATGGGCGGCTATTTTTTCTCCAGATCATTGACGCTTCTAGTGCGTCTTGTGGGCGATTGGCGTACGCAAGATTTGCCAGCTTTGCAGTCTGCGATGGCGGCAACCGTCCTTCTAGTAATGGAGAATTCCTTATTTCGTCGTTGTCAAAGAATGAACCGATGCCGCCAAGAATTTGGCTTCCTGTCCCAACGAAAACAGGCTTGTTTGGGCCTTCTCGCTGAAAGGTTCTAAGCAAGTTTAGATCGCTCTCTAGCTGCTTCTGGTTCCTGAGTACACCATCATTGTCCATTGCAAAACGAGCATCTGCTGTAGCAAGTAGATTGCCACCTAGCGAGTTCTTATCACTCCATGTGCTATTAAGGTTGTCGCTTACTTCTTCTGGAGTCCTCATTGGCATTGCTGCTTCTGACTGTCCGGGCGTACGCGAGTGCATCTCGGACAAGAAATTATCTACAAAGTTCTTAGCCCGTGAGTTGATCCTGTTGTGTTCCCACCCAAGCACGTTGCCGCGAATATCCCCGTAGTTCTCTTTCAGTGTCTGGCGAGCTTCTTCACGCTGGTTTTCTGGCAGATTCTCTATATGCTCAAGAACTCTTTTTTCAAAAACTGGCTTGGCTTCGTCTAGGAACTCTCTGTAAGCTGGCGGCTTTGTGCTGCCGTACCACTGTTCCATCTCTCTGGGATCAGAGCCAAAGAAGCCCAATTGCCTTTGGTTGCTATCGCCTTTGACAAGATTGGTCAGATAGTCCATGTACGAGCCAGTTGCCTCTGGGGCGGGTTCTGGATCTACTGGATTTCCTGTAATCGTGTCGATGCCGTCAATGAACCGATTGGGATGATCCGGGCGTTTGAATTCAGAAGGCCAGTGCTTATAGCCATCCTCTGCCAGTTGACCTTCTGCCCCAGCGTTATGTGCGGCCCGCCAATCGTACTGATGTTCTGGGTCATCGGGGTTTGGAGAAAGCCCGTTTTCGTATGCTTGCTTTGCGTACCAGTCTTGGAACGCGCTCTCCTGTTCTGCTGAAGCATTTGGCTCTTGAGCCTGTGCGGTTGCTCTACCGGTTGCTCCTGCTGCTAGCAGTGCTGTTAGCAGTGCTGTGATGCGTTCTCTAGTAGCTGCTAAATCTTTAGGAAGGAAATACTCATCGTCTGGCCTGCGAGAGTGTCTACGCACTTCATCCGGTTGGTTAGCAACAAGATACTTGGCTAGGTCTTCTTCTGGAACTTCTAGCGAAGACATGCCGGTTGTTTTTCCCATTTTTGCAGCATGGTCGATATACCATTGTGCTTCTTCTGGGGTTCTGTTGAACCAGCGACCCTGTGCATCCGCCGCCGCTAGAAAGTCTTTGTCCTCCAGCATCCAATCTGGGGGTGGTTTAGCTGGTGGGCCGATAATGCTCGTTTCGCCGCGATACAGCGTTGCCATCTTTTTAGCTGCGGCTGCTTCCGCTTCTTGAGTTGATAGACCAGCAGCGAGTCCTGCTGCTGTCGCTGCTGCTATAGAGCTAAAGTATTTTCCGCGCGACCACTCGCTACGAGGAGTTGGCTTATTTAAGTCCACGCCTTCGTTGTTCTGGTTCTTTCTACTAAGTATCTTTATTGCGTCCTCAGAGCCGGGGAACATGACATAGTTCTTTGTAAGTCCGAATATCTTTTCGAGAGCCGTTCTCTGGTCGGCCTTAGGGGCGTTGATGTTTATG
>Ga0208960_1000208_pt1 | contig 33341 bp, 38 predicted proteins | sample GreLakmeON33MSRF_FD_187703 | JGI IMG/M metagenome (GOLD analysis project Ga0208960, IMG submission 187703) | Freshwater lentic microbial communities from great Laurentian Lakes, MI, USA - Great Lakes metaG ON33MSRF (SPAdes) | ecosystem: Environmental > Aquatic > Freshwater > Lake | place: Great... | reverse complement strand
GTATCCGTTTGCAGCTTGGCTTAGTGAGCGCGCAGACAGGTTTCGATGTCGCGCAAGCTCTCTCATAAGTCAGTTGCGCGAAAGCTAAGCAGAGAAATTGATCGAGATGCGAAAACGTCTTGGTTGGGTATTTGGAAGGGTAACGCAGTACACAGCGATGAAATGTGTGGAGAGGTAAATGCTCCATGAGTTGTGCGAACACCAATTTGCTCGAATACATGATGAGAAGCTCTGGGAAAAAATCCCAGTTTCTCAAAACATTCAGGTTCAAGTCCGTGACACCCATAAATGTAGCTTTTATCATTTTAGATCAACTTGTTATTTAACCGTCTAGGCTGCATTGCTGGACACTTCTGGCGGAATATATATGTTTGTTTCTACTGCTGTGCTTGACACGCCGGTGAGGACGTTCCTAACATGGCTGTATTTCCACAGGTATCTCCGTGTCGATTGAAAATATCAGAAGTCTAATTGCCCAAGACATGGGCGCAGTGGATGAAGTTATTCGCGAGAAGCTTCATTCGCATGTGGCGCTCATTCGTCAGGTAAGCGAATACATCATCAATAGTGGCGGAAAACGGCTACGTCCTTCGTTGGTGCTTCTATCTGCAGGCGCTTTTGGTTACTCTGGTAAGCGTCACCACGATCTCGCGGCGGTTATCGAGTTTATTCATACCGCAACTCTGTTGCATGATGATGTGGTTGATGCATCTGAATTGAGGAGGAGTAAGGCGACTGCTAATGCCCTATTCGGGAATGCAGCCAGTGTGCTGGTGGGCGACTTTCTTTACTCACGTGCATTTCAGATGATGGTTGAGGTCGATAATATGCGAGTCATGCAGGTGCTTGCTGACGCAACCAATACGATAGCCGAGGGCGAAGTCCTTCAGCTGCTCAATTGCCGAGACCCTGATGTTGATGAGGAAAACTATCTGCGTGTGATTCGTTATAAAACCGCCAAGCTGTTTGAGGCTGCCACGCGCTTGGGAGCAATTCTTGGCGGCTCTTCTCCAGCAGAGGAAGAGGCGATGGCTGCATATGGCATACATCTGGGTACGGCCTTTCAATTGACAGACGATATACTGGATTATTCTGGTGATTATCAAGATACCGGCAAGAATCTGGGAGATGATTTGGCCGAAGGTAAGCCCACATTGCCATTAATTTATGCGATAAAGAATGGTTCAAGTGAGCAGGCGGCTATCATCCGAAGAGCCATTGAGAAGAGTGGAGATGGGGGGTTTCAGCCAGTACTAGAGGTCATTCAACAGACCGGTGCGCTAGATTACGCAAGGCAGCGGGCACAAGATGAGTCCAATATTGCATCGGCGACAATTGCGTCCCTTCCAAATTCTGAATACAAAGAGTGTTTGTTACAATTAGCTGTTTTTGCGGTCACGCGAAATCATTAGGCCGACCCAATACATTTACATTTGAGAGTATTTTAAAGCCGACTTAACCTGAGTGAGAGCAGGCAATTTGCAAAATCAGTAACCTCTGATTCACTGTAGTATCAGTTATCTTTTTCGGGGTGTAGCTCAGCCTGGTAGAGTACTGCGTTCGGGATGCAGGAGTCGGAGGTTCGAATCCTCTCACCCCGACCATCAAAATACCTCAGCTACTTTACGCATTTTGAGGTATTTTGATGGCTCCTGAGATTACGCACGGCTCGAAGTGGTATCTTAGTAAAGCTTATCTGGATTCTGCAGAGATGATAAATTTTGTTGATGAGGATCGGTTCCTCTCACCCCGATCACTAATTGCAGTAATGGAGTCAATTCATTGGGTAAACTAATATTCTTCATCCTCGTCGGCGTGTTGATCTTCTGGGGAATAAGGCGTCACCTGCGCGGTGTGAAGAAGGGTGATGAGGAGTCACCCGGTGAAGAGGAAGATATGGTCTGCTGCCTCCATTGCGGTATTCATCTGCCTAAAAGTGAGTGTGTCAGCTCTGAAGGAAAATTCTTCTGCAGTGATGAGCATCGGCGCCTGCATTTAGAATCCTAGCCACAGTCATTTCTGGCCTGATTGCGAGCCAGATCAGTTTCATATCGACTCAGAAGATTCCTAAAAAAATCCCCACTAGAAATTTTAGAAATATTTTCCTGTCGTCATTTTCTGATTTTCGGAAACTCAAAAAAAGCGTCGGTTAGAGAGATTCCTCATGTATTTTTATGGTGCTGGCTTATTATCTCTAGTTTCTAGTAGAGATCGAGTCAATCTCCATAAACTTCTTTTGCACGCTTGGTAAATGCTCCGACGAAGTTATTAACGATGCTGAAGAATAGCGGGCCGACCAGCTTATCTAGTAGCATATTTGAAAATGTATAATGCAGAAAGAATTCAACCTTGCAGCTTTTGTCTGTAAGGGGGGTGAAGCTCCATTTGCCGTCGAGATGTTTAAATGGGCCGCTAAGTAATCTCATCTTGATTGATTTTGGAACGTCCCGAATATTCTCAGTGGTAAAGCTATGCTTGAGATGGAGGTAGCTGATAACAATCGTCGCATGATTGATATGCTCATCACACGCTATCACGGAAGATCCAGCGCACCATGGTAGGAACTTTGGGTAATTCTCCACCCCATCTATCAAAGCGAACATCTGGCTTGCTGAATGATTTATCTGGACTGATTTTTCAATTATTGGCATCGAATAAATCACCTTTGAACGATAATAAAGATCAAAAATCCCATTACGATGAACTTAATTTTTATAATTTGCAACTATCTATTTTTGTAAAAAAGTTCCGTTAAAAAAATTTTATTTGTCGGTCAACACTTAGCCTGAGTATAGGGCGGCGCTCTAGTTCCATTCGCCTTAATCTGTGGGCATTATGCAAGAGGGGAGTATTGAGTATAGAGAGTCCATGGAACTTGACTAGCCAGAAAGAAGGCTATAAAAATTATGTGGCTTTTATCAGATAGTAATATGATAGGCTCATATATGGTACTGTAGAAGCGATTGATAAATTTAATGAGGGGTCATGGCTTTCCTCCCTTTTTATATACCTGAAAATAGGCAACTCAAGATTGCGATCTTAGGGGGCGGATACGCCGGGATCGCTGCCATGACCTCTATTCTGCGGTATATGCCTGAGGCGGTCATTACCCTAATTGATCCACGATCTCAGCACGTCAAGATTACGCATCTACATGAGACCTTCCGCTATCCTCTGGAAGATGTACTGATACCCTTCGGCATTCTTGAGGAACGGTTCGGTTGCCGTCATGTCTGTACCGAGTTCACCCTAAAAGAGAATACCCTGTATCAATGGCAAAATGATAAGTCTATCAGGCTAGATGACCAGATCATTGAGTTCGATTACCTTCTGATTGCATCTGGTGCTGCCAGTAAGAAGATGGATGTGACACCGGATGTCGTGACTCTTCAAGACTTCATAACTCTGAGTGGAGCAGACTTATTAAGTAGCCGTCTAGATGCAAGTTCTGCTCAGGATCAGCCTATCTCTATAATCGGGGGGGGGGCCACAGGAGTTCAATTCCTATTTGAAATTGCACTTTTTTTACGTCGAAAGAAACTTAAGAACAAGCTAAGATTGATCGATGGTGGAGACCGAGTACTCAAACAATTTCCCGAGGGATTCTCTAGTTATACCCAATCACGTATGAGTGATCAGGGTATCGACTTTCATCCCAATACCTTCTACCACGGACAGGTGGATGGGAGAATTTTTCTAGAAGAGAGGGGTGGTAGGGGCCGATTTGATTTGCCATCGGCAATGTCATTCATGTTCTTGGGTAAAAAACCGGAAAATATCTTCCTCACCAATACCTTCGGGCAGGTATTGGCGAATGAATTTCCGCTTGAAAATATCTTTGCTGCGGGAGATTGTTCAAGTTACAATAAATTTGGTTCAAATGTTATGTCAGCTCAGTCTGCTGTTAGGAAAGGGAAGTTATGTGCGCGTAATATCTTGCGCCACTCTGGCCGAATAAAAGTTCTTGAGCCTTATCTGCATCGCGACCTGGGATATGTTGTTAATCTTGGACCCTCAGATGCGGTTGGTTGGTTAGGCGTAGAGGGGAATGTCGTTACCGGTATGCCTGCACTGGCGATTAAGGAAGTGGTAGAAATACAGTATGATTTATTGCTCACTGGAACAGATACCTATCTGATCTAAATAGATTTACCTGGGGGAGGTGCTTATGTTCGGCTTACTTAAGGATGTCCAAGTTACTGGTAAGGCTAATACAGTCATAAATTGCAAATGCGATATAGTTTTTAATTTTGTGGGTGCTAATTTCTTCAAGAATTATCCAAGATGGTCACCGGAGGTTAAAGATTTAAAGATGTTGAGTAGCGCTCCAGTCAAGATCGGTACGTTATGTAAACAGGTTCGGGTGGACCAAGGAAATCGGTCAGAATCTACATTTCAAGTGACAGCCTTCACTGAGGGGAGGCGTATCTGCTTTGAAGGTACCACTAGCCCCTTTCGGTGCGACTATGCATTAGAGCCCGCCACCCAAGAGAATTCGAGTCGAATTACATTTACCTTTGAATTGCTCAAGCTAGAAATGTATATGAAGCCCTTCGAGAAGTTAGTTCGTATGGCCATACAAGATGGCACAGAGAAAACAGTGAGTAATATCAAAAAGCTAGTCGAAGAAGAGGTAGGGTCAGTATCAAAATGATACTGATTTCTTGTTTTACAATAGTATTTTAATATTTTTATAAATTTTATTCTTGGAGGGAAGTGATGTTTATACCTGAAAAAGACAGTGGACTGATTCCTCAAATCCTAACAAAAGTATTGGACTCTTGCGTCAATGGCGTCACCTTGTCTGACCCCGATGTTGAGGATATGCCTCTTGTCTACGCAAATAAGGCATTTGAAACCGTGACCGGTTACTCGAATGAAGAGACTGTGGGTAGAAATTGCCGTTTCTTACAAGGTACCGATCGCGACCAACCGGAGGTTGGGAAGTTACGGGAGGCGATTAAAAATAAACAGGAAATTGGAGTAACCTTGAGGAATTATAAGAAGAGTGGGGAGTTATTTTATAACCATTTGGAGATGACTCCCTTGTTTGATCCACATGGGAACCTGCTCTATTATTTGGGTGTGCAGTTCGATATTACTACTCAAATCCGCGCAGCAGAGGAAATAAAGTTGCTAACTAGTCGACTAAATAAATTGGAAAATAAATAGCTGCTAATTTCTTGTTCTAAAGCCTTCTGATGGGCTGCTGAGTTTACAGGTTTGACGGGTGTGCATAACTTACTTATGTCTTAGCAACGTCTTGGCGTTTGTTTTGGCTATTTAATTTCCGTTCTGATTTTAACCGACCCAGTTCCGTCAATGGAGCCTTGCTATCATCCCATTATGAAGCTAAAAATCGGCATGACAGCCCGGCATTATCGTCAACGCATCTTCCGTAAGTATCTAGCGATCAGCCTCATACTCTGCACTAGTTGGGTGGCAGGTTCAGTAACACCAGTCCTTGCACAGTCAACGGCGCTACCCACAGTTCCGACGCTCAACTTAGAGAGCTATGCCGGGAAGTGGTACGAAATCTCCCGCCTACCCATGTGGTTTGAGAGGCGTTGTCTCGGTGATGTTTCGGCTACTTACACGCTGCAGCCCGATCAAACTGTTAGTGTTTTGAATGCTTGCCGTACTGCAGAAGGTGTAATCTCAGCCCGGGGCGTTGCCGTAGTACCTAACCCGCAGAATCCAGGTCAATTGCGGGTGCGTTTTGCCCCGGCATGGCTGTCATTTCTCCCGTTCGTATGGGGTGACTACTGGGTGATTGATCTTGCACCCGATTACAGCTGGGTTGTAGTGGGTGGGCCGAGCCGAGAGTATTTCTGGATATTGGCACGCACGCCAACGCTAGACGCGAGCATAACGACTTCCTTAAAGGACAAGGGGCGGGCATTAGGCTTCTCGACCGAGCGTATGATTGATGTCGAAAATACTGGGAACTAGCCTTCCCCTGCAATTCCATAAAACGGGGGTTACCCTGCATAAAGGGTAAGGACTGTTCTGTCTAAGTGTTAATTTACACAGCAGTTATCACGCCCTAATTATTTACAGTCACCAATCCTCTTGCCAGTATAAATATGGTCTATTTTTATTGGTTTTGAGTCTTTCATTTCCATCTTGATCACTGTCGACCCTTTGTATTTATCGGATTCAAATTCAATATTGCCTGACCCTGTCATCTTTAAATCACCCCGGCACTCCATCGCCCAGGAAGCGTTATTATCGATGATCCTGTAGTTACGAAATTCACATAACTTATCCGTAGCAATCGGAGACCTTGATTGATTCTTATTATTTATACAAATCGTCTCTTTATGTGCAGAGAGATGAAGCAACATATCAGGCATCTCAGTCTCTGATGTGATCTCCCATTTCGCATCTGTTCTGAGAATGCATAAGATGCAGATGGCCACCCAATAATGATTACTAAAAATCCCAACAAAATTTTCAATTTGCCGTGCTAATTCTTAACAGAATTAACGTTCTAAGTTATTCTTTATCAAGATTAAATATCAATGTAGCCTTATCGGTTTATAGTTTGTATCCTGAGTTTTATTCTGTCCCCATATCTGAGCGAGGTATGATGAATCCGCCAAGATGACCGAGGCCAACTTGAACTCATCATCCATCCCAGTAATGATGTTATTCTGTTTCAAATACCGAGCTCTTAAAGGTGCTACTCTCATTACAAATGTGACCACTTGATTATTTGAATCCTCGAGAGCATATGAGTTAAGTGTAACCATTGAGCCATCATCAGAGTCAGGCAATGGTGGCATCTCAGGATAGGCGTACCCATAACTTCCGGTCTTATGATTGAGGTCTTTAAGGGTTGCCTTTCCGGAGACGAATCCTTTAAATTCTCTTGGTACGCTAGTCTTTAAACCTTCCCATTCAGTCGCGATATAGAGAATCTTTTTATCGTTACGGGAGTAAATTAAGTGCAGTCTCCCCCCCTCTATTAATGAATATTTCTCCGAGGTATAGTCACCGATATTTTCTTTTATAGATGGAGGTCTCCCAAGTATCGACAGAGATGAGATATCGTCGCCAATCGAAATTCCAGAGAGCGAATACTTTAATAGTTCCTTCGCCGGTCGTGGTACAGACCCAGTTGATATCTGGTATTCATGATCTGATATCGATTTCTCTTGCAGAAAATTACTAGCTGCAACAAGAACGATCACTAGATAAACAACAACAATCAGATCTTTATTTTTGAAAAAATCTTTTATAGAGCGTGGATTGAATTTGTGCGAATTCTTAGAGGGGTCGGGTTCCATTTGAGACTCTATCTAGCCTTCAGTATTTAGAAAGTCATTCGCCTTAATGGGGAAGTGATGAGTTGCTATTTCAATGACAAAGTTCATTCCCACTCGATCGTTGCAGGCGGTTTTCCAGAGATATCGTAGACTACTCGGTTGATGCCGCTTACTTCATTGATGATTCGGTTAGAAACTTTTCCTAGCAAGGAATAGGGTAACTCTGCCCAATGCGCAGTCATGAAGTCTTGTGTTTGGACCGCCCTTAATGCGACCACATACTCATAGGTGCGGCCATCACCCATCACTCCTACCGATTTTACGGGTAGGAATACGCTGAATGCTTGTGATGTCTTTTCATACCAGCCCGCGGCATGAAGCTCCTCGATAAAGATTGAATCAGCACGTCGTAATAGCTCGGCATATTCGTATTTAACTTCACCAAGAATACGCACCCCAAGCCCTGGACCAGGGAATGGGTGTCGGAAGACCATATCATGCGGCAATCCTAACGCAATCCCTAGCTCGCGCACTTCATCCTTGAATAATTCACGTAATGGTTCGAGCAATTTTAAATGGAGCGTGTCGGGCAGGCCGCCGACATTGTGGTGCGATTTTATGGTGTGTGCTTTTTTAGTCTTGCCACCGGCTGATTCAATTACATCCGGGTAAATTGTTCCCTGTGCTAACCACTTGGCATTTGGGATCTTGGCGGATTCGCGTTGAAAGACTTCGACAAACTCACGCCCGATGATACGACGTTTCTGTTCCGGGTCAGTGACACCCTGTAGATGTTTGAGAAATTCTACACTGGCATCGATATGGATCACCTTTAGCCCTAGATTCTTGGAGAAGGTGTCAATAACCTGTTCTGCCTCGTTCAGTCTCAGCAGCCCATTGTCCACGAATACGCAGGTCAGTTGCTTGCCGATGGCACGTTGGATCAGAACCGCCGCTACCGATGAATCCACCCCACCTGATAGCCCTAGAATTACTTCGTCCTTGCCCACTTGGGAACGGATCTTTCCGATTGCTTCATCGATATAATCAGGCATGTTCCAGTCAAAACCGATTCCGCAAATATCATGGACAAAACGCTCGATAATGGCTTTTCCTTGCAGGGTATGGGTGACCTCTGGGTGGAACTGAACACCATAGAATCTGCGTACTTCATCTGCCATAGCAGCGATAGGAGTGGCGGAGTTATTTGCCATGACACTGAATCCTTGAGGCATTACAGCTACTTTATCGCCATGGCTCATCCATACATCCAGAAATCTTTGTTCCTGCGAGTTGGAACGGTCATGAATGCCTTCCAGTAGAGCGGAATCTCCTTGTGACTGTATCTCGGCATAGCCGAATTCCCGTACTTTAGAGGTTTCAACAGTACCCCCCAGCTGTGCGGCCATGGTCTGCATGCCGTAGCAGATGCCGAGTACTGGAACTCCTAACTCGAACACGATTTGAGGGGCTCGTGGTGTCTCTTCCTCGGTAACTGAGGCGGGACCACCAGAGAGGATGATTCCTTGGGGGGAGAATTCTCGTATGAACTGATCAGTTACGTCGTAGGAATGAAGCTCGCAATAGACGTTGGTTTCGCGGATGCGGCGGGCGATCAGCTGTGTGTACTGGGAGCCAAAATCAAGGATAAGGATTTTTTGATGCATATCCCTCCTACTCCACGTGATAGTTCGGAGCTTCCTTGGTGATCTGCACGTTGTGCACGTGGGATTCGCGGATCCCGGCAGAGGTAATTTCAACAAACTCAGCCTTATTGTGCATTTCATCGATTGTGCCGCAGCCGAGATAACCCATGCCGGAGCGAACACCACCGATGAGCTGGTGGATGACTGCGATCACACTACCCTTGAAGGGAACGCGACCCTCTACACCCTCTGGCACCAGTTTTTCAGCGTCCCGCTCTGCCTGCTGGAAATAGCGGTCGCTGGAGCCTTGTTGCATGGCAGAAAGTGAGCCCATGCCGCGATAGGTTTTATAGGACCTACCTTGGAATAACTCAATATCTCCGGGGGATTCTTCAGTGCCAGCGAATAACCCCCCCAGCATGACCGAGTTGGCCCCGGCAGCAATTGCCTTGGCAATGTCACCTGAGTAGCGGATGCCGCCATCGGCAATCATTGGTACGCCCGTTCCGCTTAATGCGGCGGCGACATTCTGAATTGCAGTGATCTGAGGTACTCCAACTCCGGCAACGATGCGTGTAGTACAAATTGATCCAGGGCCGATACCGACCTTCACTCCATCGGCTCCATGGTCCACTAGTGCTTTCGCAGCCACTGCCGTGGCAATATTGCCACCAATCACCTGAATATGTGGGAACCGTTTCTTGACCCATTGGACCCGCTCAAGGACACTTTGTGAGTGGCCGTGTGCAGTATCTACAACGAGCACATCTACACCCGCTTCGGCCAATGCTTCGGCTCGTTCATCGCTGCCCTCGCCAACACCGATGGCGGCACCCACACGTAGACGTCCAAGATCGTCCTTACAGGCATTGGGGTGTTCAGATGTCTTGATGATGTCCTTTACGGTGATCAGACCACATAATTCGAAACTAGAATTCACTACCAACACTCTTTCCAATCGGTGTTGGTGAAGCAGTGCCATGGCCTCTTCACGGCTAGTCCCCTCCTTCACGGTCACCAGTCGGTCTTTCGGCGTCATGATATCTCTGATAGGCTGGTCCAGATTGGTCTCGAACCGCAGATCCCGGTTGGTGACGATACCGACGACCTTAGACCCTTCCACTACCGGCAGACCTGAGATCTTGTGATGGCGTGTGAGATTGAGCACTTCCCGCACTGTCATGCTTGGGGGGATGGTGATAGGGTCCTTCACCACTCCGCTTTCGAACCGTTTGACCTTGGTGACATGGGCCGCCTGAGATTCTGTCGGCATATTCTTGTGGATGATGCCGATCCCACCCTCCTGAGCGAGGACAATTGCAAGCCGCGACTCGGTAACCGTGTCCATAGCTGCTGATACCAGTGGGATATTGAGAGAGATGCTGCGGGTCAGTTTTGTAGCAAGCTTTACATCGCGGGGTAAAACTACGGAGTGGGCAGGAAGCAGCAAAACATCATCAAAGGTAAGTGCCTTCTGAACCAATCTCATAATAATGTCCTTTACAAAGCATTATTATAGCTAAACCTATGGGTTCCAGGCAAACGGCCCGACTGAGCATAAATAGGCGGCCTATCTCGAGAGGGGAGGACGACGAAGTGCAATCGATTATTATCGTTTACTGATGTTGTGCTGCTTCTGTGGATTTACTTTTAGGTGTTTTTGCATCTTGAGCACGTCTTCTGCGCGCTTCTTTTGGGTCAATTGTTAATGGCCGGTAGATCTCCACACGGTCTCGATTGCGAAGGACCGTCTCAGGCCTGACCAGTTTTCCGAATATGCCTATCTTATTGTGAGACAGATCGACCCCGGATAGTATCTCCTTGATTCTTAAAAGTTCTACCACCTGTCCGGCCGTTGTGCCGATGGGTACGGTCAACTGATGCAGAGCTTGCTCATGCGGTAGGGCATAGATCACCTCGATCATGATCGGTTCGTTCATGTCTCTCCGTAAACCTGCTCCGCGCGTTGGACGAAAGCGTCTACGAAGCTATTCGCGATGATGAAGAATACTGGTCCTACCAGTTTCTCCAGTATTTTATGTGAGAAGGTATAGTGCAGACGGAATTCCACCTTGCAGGCATCCTCAGACAATGAGACGAATCGCCACTGGCCATCCAGATGTTCAAATGGTCCGTCCAGGAGTTTCATCTCAATCAATTCCGCCACCTTCCGGGTATTCTCGGTGGTGAAGCTGTGTTTGATGTGATGATAATCGATCATGACGGTAGCATGAGTAACGCGATCATCCTGCCGATTAACGGATGAACCTCCGCACCAAGGCAGGAATTTAGGATAGTCCTCAACCGCATCTACCAGTGCGAACATCCTGCTTGCAGAGTGACTTACCAGAACCGATTTCTCAATTTCAGCCATGAGATAAAGCACCTTGATCCAATGAGGTGGTATGGAAAAGCTGTTAAAATACACGAAACTCACGTGAAATTCACCAGCTTTCGTCTCCTACATCAGTTCACTTTGAAATCGGCGGGAATCCTGACCACAGCCAAACCGGGGGAACTTAGAGCTCATTGTCTAGATCGAAGTACATGAGCATCGTTCAGAATAAGAAAGCCTTTCACGATTATTTCATCGAGGAAAGGTACGAGACGGGCCTGATCCTCGAGGGCTGGGAGGTCAAGGCGATCCGTGCTGGACGAGTGCAGATTAAAGAGGCGTATGTCATTGTCCGTAATGGAGAATTATTCCTCATCGGATGCCATATCAGCGCTCTTCCAACAGCATCCACGCACATCGATCCGGATCCAGTACGGACTCGCAAGTTGCTACTACACGCTGGCGAGATCGAAAATCTCATCGGTCGAGTGGACCGTGCAGGATACACGCTGGTTCCTCTGGATATGCACTACAAGAGTGGTAAGATCAAACTTGAAATTGGTCTTGCCAAGGGTAAGAAGCAGCACGATAAACGTGAATCCGAGAAGCAAAAAGAATGGGTGCGTGACAAGCAGCGTCTCATGCGTGTGAAGTAACGCTTAAAATCTGTCTCAACTTTATTTTTCGAAGATATCCCGTCATGCAAAGATCGATTGCCGTCTGGTTATTGGCCTGTTGTGTTCTGGTATTTGCCATGGTGGTAGTTGGAGGCGTCACACGCCTGACCAACTCCGGACTATCCATCGTCGAGTGGCAGCCCATCATCGGCACCCTACCACCCCTCAGTCAAAGCGACTGGGAGGTGGTTTTCGAAAAGTATCATCAGACCCCTCAGTATAAAAAAGTTAATCAGGGAATGAGCTTAGATGAGTTCAAGGGAATTTTCTGGTGGGAGTACTTTCATCGCTTGCTAGGTCGAGGCATTGGATTAGCATTCTTCATTCCCTTTGTATACTTTGTGGCTCGCAAGGGGATTGATCTGCGATTGGGCCTGAAGCTAGCAGGAATATTTCTGTTGGGTGGTTTGCAGGGGGCAATGGGCTGGTACATGGTGAAGAGCGGCCTGGTAGACAACCCCCATGTCAGTCAGTACCGCCTGACAGCCCATCTTGGATTGGCCTTCATCATCTATGCTGCGATGCTCTGGGTAGCTCTGGGGCTACTCTTCCCTAAGGGATCATTACACGGAGACGAGCGATTGCAGAGTTTACGCCGTTTTTCGCGGGGACTGACCACGCTGATTTTTGTTATGATTTTATCCGGGGGCTTTGTTGCTGGAATCCGGGCGGGTCTTGCTTATAATACTTTTCCGCTGATGAATGGACAATTCATTCCGACGGATATATTCGTACTGGAGCCGTGGTATCGGAACTTCTTCGATAATATGGCAACAGTCCAGTTTAATCACCGCATGATTGCTTGGATGCTGGCATTTCTGGTCCCGCTGTTTTGGTTCAGATCGAGGAAGTTACCACTTCCACCGTCAACCCGGTTGGCTTGCAATCTACTGATCATCATGTTGGCGGTGCAGATTAGCTTAGGCATTGCCACGTTATTGCTGGTTGTCCCCCTGCACTTAGCGGCTGCGCATCAGGGTGGTGCGGTATTGTTATTTACTGCTGCTTTGTGGGTCAGTCACAGACTGCGCTAGCCCACCGTTGCCACCGCATTGATTGCTACTTGATTCGCATCCCGGGTTGTGCGCCTTCGTCAGGGCTTAAGAGATACAGCCCGCTGCCATCACCGGCTGCCAGAACCATTCCCTCCGATAGACCAAACTTCATCTTGCGTGGTGTAAGATTGACCACCATCACGGTCAGCCTTCCTTTCAATTTTTCCGGATCATAAGCGGACTTTATTCCCGCAAAGACGGTGCGTTGTTCGGTGCCAATGTCCAGCGTAAGTTTAAGCAACTTGTCTGCGCCCTCCACCAGTTCGGCGTTGATGATCCTCGCGACGCGTAAATCAATTTTAGTAAATTCATCGATACTGATGGTAACGGGAGGGGTGATGGTTTCGATGATATTCTCCTGGTGTTGAGCATGCTGCTGCGGCGAATGCGGTTGATTGATAGTAGGAGTGAGACTTACCTTGCCAGCTTCAATCAGTGCAGCTGTTTGATGGGGATCGATACGGGACATGAGATGCTTATAAGGCAGAATTCGATCAAGTCGACATTTAGAAATCGCGGCCCAATCTAGTGACTGCTCAAGACCTAGAAGATCGGTTTCAACGCGCCGAGCCAGATTTGGAAGAACCGGCTTTAAGTAAATGGTGAGCATCACAAATGCGCGGATGGCAGCGCTACAGACGACTTGCAACCGGTCTTTTTGTGTCGCATCTTTGGCGAGTTCCCAGGGTTTATTCTCATCGACATATTGATTGGCGATATCCATTAGTCGAGTGATCTCGCGCACAGCCTTGCCATAATCTCGCTCAGTATAGTAAATCGCGATAGTCTCACTAGCGGCAACCAGATTTTTTTCAAGGTTAATCTCTGCAACCGAAGAGGACTGGCCAGAAAGGGGTAGGAGACGCCCGTCGAAGTGTTTCGTGAGAAATCCCGCGCAACGACTGGCAATGTTGATGTACTTTCCAATCAAGTCAGAGTTTACCCGTGTAGCAAAGTCCTCCAGATTCAGATCGATATCTTCCATGGTGGCATTAAGTTTGGCAGCATAGTAGTAGCGTAGCCATTCTGGATTAAGTCCCTGCTGCAAGTAACTCTCGGCGGTGATGAAGGTGCCGCGAGATTTGCTCATCTTCTCGCCATTTACAGTCAGGAAGCCGTGCGCGAAGATTTTGCTCGGTGTGCGGTACCCCGCATTTTCCAGCATTGCCGGCCAGAACAATGCATGGAAGTAGAGGATATCCTTGCCAATGAAGTGGTATAGCTCGGCAGTTGAATCTTTCTTCCAGAATTCATCAAAATCGATACCCTTATCGCCGCACAGTTTCTTAAAGCTGCCCATATAACCAACCGGCGCATCAAGCCATACATAGAAATACTTCCCTGGCTCACCTGGAATTTCAAAACCGAAGTACGGTTCATCCCGTGAAATATCCCAATCAGAGAGCTTATTCTCGCCCGTCTCTCCGAGCCACTCTCGCATCTTGTTGGATGCCTCATTCTGAAGTGTGCCAGAGGTGGTCCATCTACGCAGAAAGTTTACGCAGCGGTCATCCGATAGCTTGAAGAAGAAGTGATCCGAGGCCTTTCTGACAGGAACGGCACCCGTTACTGCAGAATATGGATTTTTTAGATCGGTGGGGGCATAAGCCGCACCACAGGACTCGCAGTTATCGCCATACTGGTCTTTAGCGCCGCATTTGGGACACTCACCCTTGATAAAGCGGTCAGGCAGGAACATTTGTTTGACCGGATCATAGAACTGTTCGACAGCACGTGACATAATCAGTCCAGCGGCCTTCAGTCTTCCGTAGATACCCTCAGCATAATGCCGAGTCTCAGGGGAATGGGTGCTGTAATAGTTATCGAATTCGATATGAAAGCAGGTAAAGTCGCGCAGATGCTCACCATGCACTCGTGTAATTAGGGCTTCGGGGGTGATGCCCTCTATCCCGGCACGTAGCATGATAGGTGTTCCGTGAGTATCGTCCGCACATACATAATGCACCTCATGTCCTTGCATTTTCTGGAAGCGGACCCAGATGTCGGTCTGAATGTATTCCACCAGGTGGCCGAGGTGAATGCTGCCATTGGCATAGGGCAGGGCGGAGGTGACCAGAATCTTTCGCTTACTCATCAAATGTCTGTAAGAATTCATTAAACACAGATTGTAACAAACTGTATAACCCAACCCGATATTTGTTAATATTCGGGACGTTTAAAGGCCGGTTATTTGCGTTTCAGTATAAGGGAGTTACAGCGTGGTTATTTCGGAGCAGCAGGTGCAGTCCGTACTCAGTGAGATCACCGATCTTAGCACCGGTAAGGATTATGTAACGAGTAAGGAGGCACGAAATATCAGGATAGATGGCTGCAATGTTGCGCTCGATATTGTGTTGGGTTATCCGGCTAAGAGTGTAATCCAGAGCATCCGAAAACAGGTGACCGATAAGCTTGCAGCCATCCCTGGCATTGGGTCTGTGAATGTAGACGTCTCTAGTAAGATTGTCTCTCACAGCGTGCAACGTGGGGTGAAGCTTATTCCGGGAGTTAAGAATATTATCGCAGTGGCCTCCGGCAAGGGGGGTGTTGGAAAGTCTGCCACTGCGGTGAATCTGGCCTTGGCGCTCGCCGCGGAGGGGGCCTCTGTTGGTATCCTAGATGCTGACATCTATGGGCCCTCGCAACCGCAGATGCTTGGCATTACAGGCCGTCCTGAATCGCTTGATGGCAAGAATTTGGAGCCGATGATGGCGCATGGCGTCCAGGCGATGTCAATCGGGCTCCTGGTCGATACCGATTCACCCATGGTGTGGCGCGGGCCGATGGTGACTCAGGCATTGCAACAGTTACTCAACGAGACCCGTTGGGATAATGTTGACTATCTCATCATCGATATGCCTCCAGGGACCGGCGATATTCAGCTGACACTGGCGCAGAAGGTGCCGGTTACGGGTGCTGTCATTGTCACTACACCCCAAGACATTGCACTGCTAGATGCGCGCAAGGGTCTTAAGATGTTCGAAAAAGTGGGTATTCCGATCATCGGTATCGTTGAGAATATGAGTACTCATATCTGCTCCAATTGCGGCCATGAGGAGCATATTTTTGGTGCGGGCGGTGGTGATAAGATGTGCAAGGATTACAGTACAGAATTACTAGGGTCGTTGCCGCTCGATATCAGGATCCGAGAGCAAACAGATGCCGGCAGGCCCACCGTGGTGGCGGACCCAGACGGACAGGTGGCAGAGATTTATCGCAGTATCGCCCGCCGTATCGCGGTAAAGGTTGACGAATTGTCTCAGGATTACTCAGAATTATTCGCCAAGATCGTGATTGAGGATAATTGATCAGGCCGATGAGTAAGCACAATTAGAGAGTCTGCAGGGATGGGTCATATCACATCTATTTATACTTCAACTTTATTGCCCTTTAAGAGATGACGATAAAATCTGACAAGTGGATCCGGCGCATGGCGATGGATCACGGCATGATAGAACCCTTTGAGCCGAATCAGGTTAAGGAGGCTAACGGTCACAAGATTGTCTCCTATGGGACATCGAGCTATGGGTACGATATCCGCTGCTCAGACGAGTTCAAGCTGTTTACTAATATCAACTCGACCATCGTCGACCCCAAGAATTTTGATGCTAACTCATTCGTAGATGTAAAGAACGATGTCTGCATCATCCCGCCTAATTCCTTTGCACTAGCACGGACCATTGAATACTTTCGCATCCCTCGTAATGTTCTGACCATCTGTCTGGGTAAGTCTACTTATGCCAGGTGCGGTATTATCGTCAATGTCACTCCATTCGAACCGGAGTGGGAGGGATTCGTGACACTGGAATTCTCTAACACGACTCCGCTCCCCGCTAAAATTTATGCGAATGAGGGTGTGGCCCAGGTGATCTTTTTCGAGTCTGACGAAGTATGTGAGACCTCTTATAAAGATCGTGGTGGAAAATACCAGGGTCAGCATGGCGTGACCCTTCCAAAGATTTGACAGGCTCAGCTCTCTTTGTCCGACTGTTGTGTATTTTCCGAAAACCGAAGACTGTTCCGGCACACTGTTTAGAGACTCCAATACCCTCACCTCGAACAGATCCTAATCCCATAATATCAAATGTCTTTTTTTGTGGTATTGCGAGTGGGATACAGTGCCATTTCATAACCCTAAAAAAATACTTGATTCCACTAGAATGAAGACTATAATTCGCTTTTTTTACACTACTCTATCAATACTGCACAGGGGGTCATCATGAAAAGCAAAGCAAACTACTTCGCCTCGATTGAGCTGGTCAATATCCATATTCCTGAAACGTAGCGCCTCCTTAGAGGGAGAATCTCATGCAAACCAGTATCGCCGCTCTACGTAAAAAAGTAGAAGCTGAAGTCATGCTCGATACCCATCCCGAAGTCAGCCTGGATTTTAAGTATGTCCAGGAGGCCCTGCAAAAGGGCTACAGCAAGCCATTCTTGCTAGTTGACAGCAGTATTGTTCGTACCAAAGTCCGTCGCTTCAAAGCTGCCATGCCGCGAGTGCATCCGCATTACGCAGTAAAGGCCAATCCTGATCCACGTGTGCTAAAAACGTTGATTGAAGAGGGTGTCGGCTTTGAAATCGCTTCCATTGCAGAGCTGGATCTTCTGCTTACCCTGGGTGTTGCGCCTGCGGAGATCTACTACAGTAATCCGATGAAGTCACGGGCATATCTTGAGTATGCCGCTGCTAAGGGTGTTGAGTGGTACGTGCTGGACAGTGTAGAAGAGTTACGCAAGATTGTTAGTGTTAAGTCTGATGCGAAGATGTATCTGCGCATAGATACTCCCAATATAGGGAGTGACTGGCCATTGGCAGGTAAATTTGGAACACATGCAGCCGAGACTAAAGAGATCATCCTTGAAGCCGTTAAGCTCAAGGCAGACCTGGCCGGAGTCACGTTTCATGTGGGATCGCAGTGCCGGAATCCGCAGAACTGGCAGGAGGGGATCAAACGCTCAAAAAGAGTCTTTGCCGATATGCGCCATGCCGGGCTGATTCCGCGACTGCTCAATATCGGTGGTGGCTACCCGGTTCGTCATGTAAAGCCTATTCCATCAATTGAAGTGATTGGGGAGGGCATTAATGCAGCCATTGCCGATTTGCCGGCCGATATCCATGTCATGGCTGAACCGGGTCGTTATCTAGTATCGGATGCGGCTTACTTTGTTTGCCGTGTGGTAGGAACAGCCACTCGTAACGGTAAGCGATGGATGTATTGGGATGCCGGAATGTTTGGTGGAGTGATTGAGGTCACCGAGGGTCTGCGGTATGAGATTATTACCGACCGAACAGGGCATCGTATTTCCTGGTGCGTTGCCGGACCGACTTGCGATTCGGTGGATATTCTGATGCGTGACGAGATGCTGTCAGAAGATGTTCAGGAGGGGGATTTCATCTATATTCCCAATGCTGGAGCCTATACGACGGCCTATGCCAGTAACTTCAATGGCTTTCCATTACCTGATGTAGTCGTGATTTAGATAGTGCTTTTAGATAAAAATGGCGGAGCATTATGCTCCGCCATTTTTTTGGGTCTTTCTTCTGCTGATCAAGCCAGAAGGCCTTAATCAGTCTCTGCGGTCGAGCACCACGAAATGGTATTCAAGTCCATCGCCGTCGTTCAGTCTGTGCTTTTCACGGGAGATTTCGCGCCACTCCTGCTGATTAAGTTCTGGGAATAATGTATCTCCATCGAACTCCTGCTGAATTTCGGTGATATAGATACGCTGGCACAGTCCTAGGGACTGTCGATAGATCTGTGCGCCGCCGATGACAAAGATCTCCTGATCTACCTCCTCACCCGCACTGCAAACTTTTAGCGCTTGATCTAATGAAGCAACCACAATAGCGCCCGGCACTTGATAATCAGGTTGACGGGTGATGATGACGCTAGTTCGCCCGGGTAAGGGTCTGCCGATGGATTCATAGGTCTTGCGTCCCATGACGATATGATGACCCATGGTGAGTTGTTTGAATCTCTTCAGGTCTGGAGGGAGTTGCCACGGCAATGCATTTTTCCTGCCAATGACACGATTCTTTGCCATCGCCACCAGAATGGAAAAATGCGGTGGGGTCATACCGCGACCGGTGCCTTGATCGATGGATGAGGGTCGTAGCCTTGCAGCGTGAAGTCTGTATAGGCAAAATCGAAGATACTCTTGATTGCTGAATTTAGCTGCATCGTTGGCAACCTCCTAGGCTCTCGGATTAATTGCTCTTGAACCTGATCTAAATGGTTAAGATAGAGATGAGCATCACCCAGGGTGTGGACAAAATCACCAGGTTGTAGTTCGCAGACTTGAGCCATCATCAGTGTCAACAATGCGTAGGAGGCAATATTGAATGGCACGCCCAGAAAGATATCAGCACTGCGTTGATAGAGTTGGCAGGAGAGCTTGCCATCAGCGACATAGAACTGAAAGAAAGCATGACAGGGTGGTAGCCTCATCTTATTTAGTTCGCTTACATTCCAGGCTGAAACTATCATACGTCTGGAGTCTGGTGTATTCCTGATCTGTTCAATGACCTGACTGATCTGATCAATGTGTTGTCCATCCGTACCCGGCCATGAGCGCCACTGGTGGCCATAGATCGGGCCGAGATCGCCGTTCGAATTGGCCCATTCATCCCAGATAGAGACCCCATTATCCTTGAGGTACTTGGTATTGGTGTTCCCTTGAAGGAACCACAGCAGTTCGTGAATAATGGATTTTAGATGGCACTTCTTGGTCGTCACTAGGGGGAACCCTTCCGACAGATCGAACCGCATCTGATAACCAAATACGGAAAGTGTACCGGTCCCGGTTCGGTCGGACTTCTTGTGCCCATGATCACGTACATGTTGCATCAGTTCGAGGTATTGGCGCATGGGAGGTCGGATGTTAGAGGTCGGTAGTATGTCTTTGGGGAAAGTGGCCCCAAGTAAATTTGAGCATGGCGTATATAATGATAACTGATATTTTACGGGACAGACGCCAATGCTTGCGACACTGACACAAAATGCATCACCCCTGAATCAATCCACCCAAGCAACACATATCTTGGTAATACTTCCAAAATTAAATAAGGTATCGGATGGGCTTCCACATAAACCTGATTTCCCAGGTAGGGATGCGTTGGAGGCCTTGTTATTACGGCGCAAGATGAAGCTGGATGAAATAAGCGAATCGCCGGTGAGTGCCAATCTCAAGAGTGGCGCATTGTGTGCCTGGGTCATGCCGGATATGGAAAAGTCTCAATACGACCAACAGACATGTGTTCGTAAGGCGGTGCAGCTGCTTTTAGAGGAGGGGCCATCAGAGATCTGTCTTGCGGTTTACGGCGATTCTAATCAGAGGCGTACCTTTGCGGAATTGGCAGTTTATGCCGCATGGGTCAACGGATCACTACTACCGCTGCGGAAGACTGGCAAGAAAAAAACGAACAAGAGTTCACTCGCTAGAATCGTGCTGAATGGATACAAGGTGGATGACGGTTTTGTATTGCTGCGTTCTAAGGCGGAGGGAAATCTATTGGCCCGCGAGTTGACGGTGCTGCCAGCGAATGAGCTGACGCCGAGAGCCTATCGTGACCGTATCAAGAAGCTCGCAGCCAGTGAGGGTTGGAAGCGGCGAGAGTTTGATCTCAAGGGGTTGCGCAAAATAGGTGCAGGAGCTTTCGTTGCAGTAGCTCAGGGCAGTGACCCAGAGGATGCGGCCATCGTACACTTGCAGCGGCGCGTAAAGGGTGCAAAGAAGACCATAGCATTAGTGGGTAAGGGTATCTGCTTCGATACCGGGGGACATAATCTAAAGCCGGCACGATACATGCACGGGATGCATGAAGATATGAACGGTTCGGCAGTAGCTCTCGGCATCCTCTTGGCCGCCACTCGTGCTAACTTACCTATAAACATTGACTGCTGGCTCGCGATTGCGCAGAACCATATTAGCCCGCGTGCCTATAAGCAGAATGATGTCGTTACAGCTCTGAATGGAACTACGATTGAGATCATGCATACCGATGCAGAGGGGCGCATGGTGCTAGCCGACACATTGACCCTGGCGGCAAGAGAGAAGCCAGATGTGATGATGGATTTCGCTACCCTGACCGGCAGTATGCATGTGGCTCTGGGATCAAGGTATAGCGGCATCTTTAGCAACTCTAATGATCTCACATTGAAGGCCCTAGCAGCAGGTAAATCGAGCGGTGAGCGTATATGGGCCTTTCCGATGGATGCTGATTATGAAACAGAGCTGGAAAGCAAAATTGCTGATATCAAGCAATGCACGCTCGATGGTGAGGCAGACCATATCCTGGCCACGCGCTTCCTAAGTCGGTTTACCGGTGATGTGCCGTGGCTACACATGGATCTCTCCGCCAGCAGCAATAAGGGTGGCTTAGGAGCAGTTGGAACCGACGTCACTGGCTTTGGCGTGTCTTGGGGAACGGATATGTTAAACTTGATCCATTGATTTTGTGAGAAAAATAGTATGTCAGGAAATACCTTCGGCAAGCTTTTTTGTGTTACCTCCTTCGGTGAATCTCATGGCCCTGCGATTGGTTGCGTGGTCGATGGATGTCCACCCGGGATGGACCTGTCAGTTGTGGATATTCAGCAGGAGCTGGACCGGCGAAAACCCGGTACCTCTCGTCACGTAACTCAGCGACGCGAATCAGATACGGTGGAAATCCTCTCGGGTGTATTCGAGGGAAAGACCACGGGAACGCCGATCGCGTTATTGATTCGTAATGAAGATCAGCGGAGCAAGGACTATAGCAAGATTATGGATACCTTCCGGCCTGGGCATGCGGACTATAGTTATTGGCAGAAGTACGGTCTACGTGACCACCGTGGGGGAGGACGTTCCTCTGCCCGTGAAACTGCAGTACGAGTGGCCGCGGCAGCCATTGCCAAGAAATGGCTAGGTGAAAAATACGGCGTGGTGATCCGAGGTTACCTGGCCCAATTGGGACCGGTGGTGATTCCTTTCAAGCAGTGGAAGATGGTTAATCAGAACCCTTTTTTTGCTGCTGATGCCAGCCTTGTGCCGAGCCTTGAAGATTTCATGGATAAGTTGCGAAAATCGGGTGACTCAGTCGGTGCAAAGATTAGCGTGGTAGCGGAGGGTGTGCCGGTAGGTTGGGGTGAGCCCGTCTTTGATCGACTTGATGCTGAGATCGCTTATGCCATGATGAGTATCAATGCAGTAAAGGGCGTGGAAATTGGTGCTGGGTTTGCGAGCGTCGCGCAGAGAGGGACTGAACACTCTGATGAAATCACTCCAGAGGGATTTCTCAGCAACAATGCCGGAGGAATTCTGGGTGGGATTTCTACCGGACAGAGTATCACCGTAAACCTTGCCATCAAGCCTACTTCGAGCATCCGTCTAGAACGGCGTTCAATCGACAAGATCGGTAGACCGGTGATTGTGGAGACTCATGGAAGACACGATCCATGTGTCGGCATTCGTGCGACTCCTATCGCTGAGGCGATGCTCGCTTTGGTGCTGATGGATCATGCCCTACGAAACCGAGCGCAGAATGCTGATGTAGTCTGTAAAACACCAAAAATTCCCGGAAAAGTGATCAAGAAGAAAATAGCCCCCTCACAAGCCAAGATAAAACCAAAATCGAAAGAAAACCCCGAACCGTATGAGGCCTGAGGACTAGCCAGATCGAGGTAAATTCAGGTGAGTGGTACTCGCATACAGGATGAATTCTTGTCATCAAATATCGGCGATGCTGATTTCATCACGAAGCAGCGTTGGGATATTTTCTGTACTGTCGTTGATAACTTTGGAGATATCGGTGTCTGCTGGAGACTCGCGCGTCAACTGGTGATTGAGCATGATTGCGATGTCAGGCTTTGGGTAGATGATCTTCCTAGCCTAGCCCGTATCGCACAGGAGGTTGATCCGGTTTTGGCTCAGCAGTGGCTGAGTGGGGTAGAAATACGCCTCTGGCAGCAACCATTTTCTACAACCGAACCTGCTGACGTTGTAATCGAGGCGTTTGCCTGTGAGTTGCCAGACTCCTATACCGCTGCAATGGCATTGCTGCCCAGGCAGTCAGTGTGGATTAATCTGGAGTATCTCAGCGCTGAGAGTTGGGTGACTGGATGTCATCTCCTGCCGTCACCTCACCCGCACTTGCCGCTAGTAAAGTATTTCTTCTTCCCGGGTTTTGTATCTGGTACCGGCGGACTTCTCTGTGAGAGGGATTTACTGCAAACCCGGATTGCTTTCGATGATGTCGCTCAGTCAGAGTTCTGGCAGCGACTGGGAATGCCCGAGCGTAAGTTGGGTGAGTTACGTATCTCTTTGTTTTGCTACGGCCTAGCTCCGCTACGTGATTTACTCGAGGAATGGGCTGCCTCAACCGTGCCGATATCCGTATTACTGCCAGTGCCACAAGAACGAACTGTTGAGGTGGTTGCGGGTTTCTTTGACATTGAATCAACCAAAGTCGGAGAGATCTTACAATCAGGTCAGTTGACGGTCCGGTTGATCCCCTTTCTGAAGCAGAATGAGTACGATAAGCTGCTGTGGTCTTGCGATATCAATTTTGTGCGAGGAGAGGACTCGTTTATTCGTGCACAATGGGCTGAAAGGCCCTTTGTCTGGCAGATTTATCCGCAAGCGGATGATGCACATCGAGTCAAGATGGATGCTTTTCTTGATCTTTATACAGCAGGAACAGAACCCGACATTGCGGGCGCGGTGCGTGCTCTGTGGCTTAATTGGAATGACAGTGGCCAGTCTAGTAATGGTGACTGGACGGCCTTTACAGTTCATCAAGAATACATGACAAGGCACGGTGAAAAGTGGGCTAGGCAGTTAAACTGTTTGGGAGATTTGGTATCCAATCTGGTTCGATTTAGTCGGAATCAGATATAATTCGTGGTTTTTAAAATTCCGCATTGCCAGTACTGACCCCTTTAAGGAGTGAGGGGAATTCTTAACTAAATAATTACAGATTAAACTCTCAGGAAAAACATGAAAACTGCAATGGAGCTCCGAGCAGGTAACGTCGTGATGGTTGGTAATGATCCGATGGTAGTACAAAAGGCTGAATTTACGAAGTCTGGCCGTAATGCATCTGTGGTCAAGATGAAGCTGAGAAATCTTCTCTCAGGAACCACTGCAGAATCGGTTTACAAGGCCGACGAAAAGTTTGAAATGGTTGTGCTTGACCGAAAGGACTGTACCTATAGTTACTTCTCTGACCCGCTATATGTTTTTATGGATAACGAGTACAACCAGTTTGAAATCGAAGCGGATAATATGTCTGATGTGATGAATTATCTCATCGATGGAATGGAAGATGTTTGCCAAGTGACATTCTACGATGGAAAAGCAATCTCGGTAGAGTTGCCAAATAGTGTCGTGCGTGAGGTGGAGTATACCGAGCCGGCTGTCCGAGGAGATACCTCTGGCAAGATTATGAAGGCTGCACGCCTTAAAGGTAATGCCTTCGAGGTGCAGGTTGCTGCCTTCGTTGAAATTGGTGATCGAATCGAGATCGATACTCGTACTAACGAATTTAAGAAGCGCGTCTAGTCGTTGAGCGTGTAGGCCCCCAGCAGGAAAACATGCGCGCTAATGATTAGATTGGGTGCTCCAGTTATGCCAGTGACCGGTTAGACTCTTGATATTCGTATAACCCTTCTCGACGAGTATTTTTTCTGCGATACCCGCACGCCTTCCGCTCTGGCAGTAAACGACTATCTCACGGGATTGATCCCCCGGTATTTCATCAATCCGCTGCTCGAGTTGATCGTGGGATATATTTACCGCGCCTTGAATGTGGCCAGACGAGTATTCACTGGGCGTACGCACATCCAAGATGAGGGGCGATCCAGATTGGCGTAATCTGTGAGAGAGCTCGGTCGAACTGATTGTTCCGATGGTCGGCATTTCTGCATAGCAGGTAACACCAAAGAACAGCAAAATGGCTAAAAGAAGATTGCGAGGTGCGGTCGAACTATTTTTCATTGTTGGCGGCATTGATATCCTCGGGAGATGAAGCACTGCAGACTAGGGGAGTTTGCGCTCAGCTGTCCAATCGCCAGCACGTTTTTTTGCCTCGTTAACTTGTTCCGGTGTCATGTGTTTTTCCACAAGCTTGCGGTTCTTGTTACCGCCAGAATGACCGCTAGCATCAGCAATAATAAACCACTTATCTGCCTCGATATAATCCTGTATGACCCCGTTTCCATTGGTGTACATATTTCCTAGTTTAATCTGTGCGACCGAATTCCCCTGCTCGGCCGCTTTGAGATACCAAGTCAAGGCCTGTTGGTAATCCTGCTCAATACCTATTCCATCATCGTACATGCCTCCAAGTTGGAGCTGTGCACTCGAAGACCCTTGCTCTGACGCCTTGTGATACCAAAATGCCGCTTGCTGGTAATTCTGAGGCATAGATAGGCCAATAAAGTTTCTGATACCAAGCTGTAGTTGCGCCTTTATGTTCCCCTGTTCGGCAGACTTTGTTAAAGATTCCACCGCCCTAACGTAATCTTTATTGGCAAAAAACTTCTGCCCATCCTCAAAATCTCCAGCTACAACTGGAAGCGCTAGTAGTGTCAGCACATACCCAGCGACAGTAATTAATTGTGTATTTCTCATTTTTAAGATTTTGTTGGTTATTAACTACTCTCTGAAGCCATGCATGAGAGCTTCTAAGCGGCGCATTATCCAGATTAAAGAAATGGCATAAAAGAAGGGGGTATTTTAATCCACACTGCTGGGACGTGCACGCATAACCTCATCATCGATTAAGTTACTCAATCTTTAATTAACAGGTAACCATCTCCGCTGCTGATAGGTAACGCTTCCGATAGAAGAGCACATAAGAGCTCAGAAGTAAGTTATTTTTTAGCATAAAATATAACTCTATCCTTTGAAATGGCTCGACTGATAAACCGCGTCTGGGGTATTCTCTGGTCAACTCAGAGTCCAGCAGCTTAGTAGTGCAGCTGAAGTAATCACTTTATCCACGGCCATCGGAGAGCGGCATGAGTATGCGTTTTGCATCTGTTTTTTTTGTTCTATTAATACTCTCACCTGCAGTCATGGGTATTCAGGCTGCAATCGCAGAACCAACGCAGGCTGTATCGGTAACAATAAAAAAAAATGGACAGGACTGGTCAATCCTCGCTCCGGCTTTACTGCAAAAGAAAGACTTTCAGGGGCTACTTCAATTATCACAAGAATGGGTTGAGAGCGATCCGAGAAGTCCTATTTCCCGTCTCATTCTGGGAGTGGCTTACAGTCATCTTAAGCAATACGAGCAAGCAGCTGAGGCTTACCAGGAGGTTCTTCGTATCCAGCCAGGAAATGTCAGCGCTTGGTATAACCTCGGGGTAGCCCACGTCAAGCTCAAGCAGTATGGTCGAGCAGTTCCAGCCTTTCGTGAAGCGCTACGGATCCAGTCTGAGAACGCTAGTGTTTGGTACAACCTAGGACTCTCTCATAGCAATCTCAAGCAGCATGATCAAGCAGTTCAAGCCTACCGAGAGGTGCTGCGAATTGACCCTGAGTATGTTGAGGCTTGGCATGAATTGGGCTTGGTCTATCTCGATTCCGGCCAGTTTGACCAAGCGATACAGGCCTGCCGTGAATTGTTGCGTATTGATTCAGAGGATCCCAGGGCCTGGCATAACTTGGGTCTTGCGTATAACAATCTGAACCAGCATGAGTCGGCAATCCAGGCCTACCGCGAGGCATTACGTATTGATCAAGAGGACGCCAGTTCTTGGAATAATCTAGGCATTTCTCACAATGGCTTTAAACAGTATGAGCAGGCTGTCTATGCGTTACGCGAAGCGCTACGTATTCAGCCTGGGTATGCCGATGCTTGGTATAACTTGGGAATTGCTCACGTCAAGTTGAAACAATACGAGCAAGCGATTCAGAGCTACCGTGAGTCGTTACGGATCCGGCCGGAGTATGCCGATGCCTGGCATAACTTAGGTCTGGCGCATGATGCATTGAGGCAATATGAACAGTCGATTCAGGCATACAGTGAATCCCTACGCATCCGGCCGAGTTATGCCGATTCTTGGTATAACTTAGGTCTGGTGTACGATGGGCTGAAGCAGCATCAGCAGGCGATTTTGGCCTACGAAGAGATGCTTCTAGTTCGCCCAGAGAGCAGTAATGGCTGGTATAACTTGGGTATTGCTCACAGTAAGGTTGAGCAGTATGAACAATCAATTCAGGCCTATCAGGAGGCATTGCGTATTGCGCCGAAGGATATTGATGCTCGATATAACTTGGGTATCGCGTTGAGTAAATCAAAGCAGTATGATCAAGCAATTAAAGCCTATCGAGAGGTTTTTCTTATTCAGCCAGAGTATGCCGATGCCTGGCATAACTTGGGAATTGTCTATATTGACTCGGGGCAATACGATCAGGCGATTGATGCGTATCATGAGGTGGTTCGGATCAATCCGACAAATTCTGAAGCCTGGAATAACCTGGGTGTCGCCTATTTCTTTCAGAATCAACACGACAAGGTGCGGGAAGTCTATCTGACTCTGCGGACATTGAATGCTGCCATGGCCGATAAGTATGCCAGTGCCCTGATGCGCAAGTCTGATCCTGACCTTCCGGAAATTAACCAACTACATAAACATCAGCCTCAACGATTACATAAACGACATAATATGCGGGCACGGAAGGATAAGGGTGAACCCGAAGTGATGGTTAAGCGCCTCTGGGAGCAAGTATAATAATTGCCATGCCAAGTAGCGCCACCAATGATCCGACTACGTCCCATGTAGTAGGTCGAATCCCGTCGACCGACCATAGCCACAGAATTGCGACACCCACATATACGCCACCATATGCCGCATAAACACGGCCTGCCGCAGTCGGATGGAGAGACAGCAGCCATGCAAAGAGTGCTAATGAAAGGGCTGCTGGAATCAATAGCCAGATGCTCTTACCCTGCCTGAGCCAAAGGTAGGGGAGGTAACAGCCCACAATCTCAGCAATTGCGGTGATGCCAAATAGAAAGAAGGTTTTAATGGCGTCCAAGCCTATCCCCGGGATTGAATATATATGCGGCTATACCATAACATGGAAACCAGAGCGTAATGAACTCTGAGCCAGATTAGTAAGCCGTTACTAAACTATTCGTTTAAACGGCTGATATCATAATCACAAGATAGAGATTCTGTCTTGGTACGACTCAAGTAAATAAAGGTGACATGGGTATTCAGATGGAAGTGAAAGAATACGAGGCTCCATCCAACGCGATGGTGGACCAGTATGGCGAGGAGATCATGTGGGCGGGATGGAACCCTACAGTGGCCCCCGTAAGTCATCCGCAACTGCTCGAGCCAGTTGGGAAAGATGACGCTATGCCAGCTGATCTTGTGGCCGTAGATGTGGAGTTATTTCTGTGTTGGATGTACGCTTATCAGAATTGAGGCTAGTCAGTCTGAAGCAACATTGCTTTTATGCCAGTGTAAAATCAGACTGGTAGAATGAGTTTATGGATCTTTAATTAAAGACAGGCTTAACCTAGGAATGAGTTATCCTTATTAATAATCTGATTTTTTAGACTGTGGACTTTTGCCAGATGCATCTGATGAGATATATCAAACCAATCAGTATCATTGGAATTGCCATTGCTACATGGATGATTTCCGGGATAAGTACATCTGTTCATAGCTCTGGTCATGTGCCACAGTACAGTCCTGCGCCCACTCAACAGATCACCATCATGAAGAATTTCAAGAAGCCGGATACGGCAGAGCTGAAGAAGAAATTATCCCCCGAGCAGTTTGCGGTTACTCAGCAATGCAGTACCGAGCCGCCCTTTCGTAACGCCTATTGGAACAATCGCAGGCCAGGACTTTATGTGGATGTGGTGTCGGGTGAGCCGCTTTTCAGTTCGCTGGACAAATTTGATTCTGGTAGTGGTTGGCCGAGCTTCACGCAGCCATTAGTGGGTGCAGAGATTGTGGAGAAGCAGGACCGCGAGTATGGAATGGTCCGCACAGAAGTAAGATCAAGGCATGCGGATTCACATCTGGGGCATGTATTTAATGATGGCCCAGGGCCCACTCGGTTACGTTACTGCATCAATTCAGCATCTTTGAGCTTTGTGCCTTTGGAGGAGATGGCTGAACAGGGTTATGGAACTTATCTTGCCCCCTTTGTAAAAGCAGGTCTGATTAAGCCGGGTGTTGCCTCGAGTCCGATCAAATCTAAGCCCTAATTGCAAGCTCCGACAATTCCATTAGTCAGGGAAATCAGTCAGGCGGTTGTTCATACGTTTTAGAGTTTCTTCTTTGCCGAGCAGTTCCAGCACCGCATCGATCGATGGGGTTTGAGCCTCACCTGTCACCATCACCCGTAGTGGCATCGCGACCTTGGGCATTTTTAGCCCGTGCTTGGTGGCAGCAGCCTTGATTGAATCATGGATGATCTGACGGTCCCACTCGGCCGACGTAAGTTGACCCATTAGATCGACCATCGCAGGCCTTACCTCGCTGCTGAAGTACAATACCTTGAGTTCATTAGAGGGCTCCAACGGGCGAAAGAAGTAGACGGCTGCATCGGCCAACTCTGCCAATGTATTGACCCGTTCCTTGAGAAGACCCACCACATTTAAAAGATCTGGTCCTGTCGCAGTATTACACCCATCTGTCTCAAGGAATGGTGTCACTAGTTCCGCTAGACGAGTATTATCTGCCGTTTTGAGATATTGCTGATTTAACCAGCTTAACTTCTCCGGATTGAATTTTGCGGGGGCACAGTTGATGGAAGCAAGATCAAACCACTCGATCATTTGCTCACTGCTAAAGATCTCCTCATCACCATGTGACCATCCGAGCCGTGCTAGATAATTCAATAGAGCTTCTGGAAGATAGCCATCCTCTAGGTACTGCATCACCGACACTGCACCATGTCTCTTGGATAAACGCTCACCATCTGAGCCGAGTATCATCGGTACATGCGCATACTGTGGAAGGGCGCCCCCTAAGGCCTTGAGTATATTGATCTGCCTGGGGGTGTTGTTAACATGATCATCTCCTCGGATTATGTGGCTGATATTCATATCGAGATCGTCGATTACTACTCCAAAGTTATAGGTCGGCACTCCGTCAGCACGCAGTAGCACCAGATCATCCAGCTCATTATTCGAGACTACGATGCGTCCCTTGACTAGATCCTCAAATACCACGTGCCCATCTGAGGGGTTCTTTATTCGCACGACTGGCTTTACCCCGCTTGGTGGAGTCTTCTTAGAGTCTCTCCAGCGCCCGTCATACCTAGGCTTTAGTCCAGCCGCACGCTGCTGTTCACGCATCACATCCAGCTCTTCCTTGCTGGCATAGCAGTGGTAAGCGTTGCCTGTTCGTAGTAACTGTTCCGCCAGTTCATGATAGCGTGCCAGTCGGTGCATCTGGTAGAAGGGGCCCTCATCGTAATCCAACCCGAGCCAAGCCATGCCATCAAGGATTGCTTGGGTGGACTGAGCTGTAGAGCGCTCAAGGTCGGTATCTTCGATCCGCAGGATAAATTTACCGCCGTGCCTGCGTGCGTAGGCCCATGAGAAAAGAGCAGTACGCGCCCCACCAATATGAAGGTAACCGGTAGGGCTGGGAGCAAAGCGAGTACGAATCATGATGAGAATGCCAATTATGAAGGGTTGGAGGAGCCCGTCATTTTACGCGATCCAGGCCTGTAATATAGTTACATCGAAGTCTTTCAGATTCCCGGTGCGTTGACCAGGGGTGAGGGTCCATGCTCTAATTGCGCCTCGTTTGGGCGGTTAACTCAGCGGTAGAGTGCCACCTTCACACGGTGGAAGCCACTGGTTCGATCCCAGTACCGCCCACCAACAGATAGTCCAAAGAAGTCCACACAAGGCCAGAAAACCTAATAAGCACAATAGTTCTGGCCTTACTCACCCGCATGGGCAGTAGATTCTATGTGTACTTATCATACATTGCTAGGCCTTCTAGTCTAGAATAAAACTTGGAGTATGGGTCTGGTTTTCTATACATAGGGAGAATAAACATGCCTACAAAATCAAGGAACTCTTTGTTCTTAGCGCTTCTGATGGTTTCTCTACTCGCCGGATGTGCGTCGGCAAGTTATCAAAGGAAAGATGTTCAGGATGACAGTGGCGATAAAGTTACTGTTGGAACAGTCCAAAAAGAAATCAAAAAGGGCATGTCTGGCGCGGAAGTTGCAGCAGCATTAGGTTCTCCTAATATTGTCTCAACAGATGAACAAGGACGGGAAGTATGGATTTATGACAAAATCGCTACTGATCAGGTTTTTTCACAAAGCGATGCAGGCATACGATTCTTAACGTCAGGCTCTTCTGGCGCATCATCAACATCACAAAGAACGCTAACCATCATCATAAAGTACGACCAGGATAAAAAGGTACGTGAATTCGCGTATCACACAACAAGGTTCTAAGGTGAAGAGCCTATCAACATTACTGATCACACTCCTCCTCACTGGCTGCGTGGCCATACCGCCAGACATTTTTGTTGCCACGCCACAGCTTCTACAACAACGGCAACTAGAAACGCGACGCTATGACGGAATCACTGAAGCCGACTTGATTACCGCAGGTGCAAACGTGCTTCAGGATCTCGGGTTCAATCTTGAGAATTCAGAAACCAAGCTCGGTGTCATTACAGCAAGCAAAGAACGAGATGCCATCCAAGGGGGTGAGATTGCAGCAGCAATCGTTTTCGCTGTCCTAACCGGTGCTGTAATGCCCACAAGTAGAGATCAAACTATCCGCGTAGCTCTTGTTATCCGACCAGTTATCGACAGCAATGGTAACGCAATGACTGATAAATATTTTGTGCGGGCCACTTTTCAGCGCCTCGTGCGGCGCACTGACAATAGCGTTTTCGGTGAAACCCTCAGCGACCCCCAGCTCTACCAAGATTTCTTTGAGAAGGTTTCAAAATCCATCTTTCTTGAGGCTCAAAAAATATGAAACTTCTGCTTCCAGTCATTTTGGTATGTGTTTCGCTGTTGAGTGGGTGTGCCACAACCAACCAGCGCGTGCTTGATATGGGCGATGAGACTCAGCTTCAGAAGCGTAGCTATCAGTCACGCACATTCGAAACAGGTGATAAAGAAAAGGTACTAAGGGCAGCAATTTCAACTCTTCAAGACCTTGGTTTTGTAATCGACCGTGCAGATTTGATGCTTGGGAGCGTAAGCGCAACGAAACAAGATCGAAACATAATTAGAATAACGGTTTCAGTTAGGTCGAAAGGAAATGATCGTATGCTGGTGCGGGCAAATGCCCAATTCAACGTAAGTCCGATCGAAGATCCGAAACATTATCAAGATTTCTTTTCTTCGCTCGAGAAATCATTATTTCTTACTGCGCATGCAGGCGAGTAAGGGTGATTTGTCAAGCATAGCAGGACAGGGGAAATGCAAAGGTAATATTGCACCTGATGTTTGTGGTGCTAGCGTTGACAGCAGATCAGCTTCTCAGCTAGATGACGTAAGTCCGAAAGAGGGAAGTAAAAATTCCCAAACCGAACTAGCCGGTGATGGCACTCGCCCTCAAGGGCGGGGAAATGCGGTAAATCAAAAAGATTGCTGCAAGTAAGGCAGAAGTAACCACTTAGATGCCGAAATTCGAGTATCGAATGCCATTACGCTCTATTTTAAAATTAGTTTTGCAAGGAGCTATAAACTAAGGGCATTTCTGTCTTGACTCATGGGCCCACTTTAATCGACAGCCTGGGTCAATATGCGGTCAGCGAGAACGATAGAATCGCTAATACTGCTTAAATTGCCGGAGCAACTAAACACTAGCCCGTATCGCACTAGGGAGTGTAGTGCAGATTACGCCTCACTTCGTCGGTTCATGGCACTTTACTTTTTTCCTGGCATCAGTGGGGTCCATGATTTCTTCACCTGGGTTTTTATTCTTGCAGTCTATTTCGATCAGTTTAGTCCGAGCAGAGGTGTGTGAATGGGTTAAGCCAATTTCTCCTGTGCTATGCTGATCTGCCAGGGCGGCAGCCGAACTGAATACGAATATCGAAGCAATGCTAGCGGCAAACAGTTTGTTCATTTTAATTCCCATTTTAGAATTAGCTAAAAATAAATTTTCCGAGGCTTGATTGTTTTAACATCCTCTGGTTAAAGTGCCTTAATCAAACGTTGTTCTTGTTGCAAAGATGGAAATGAATTTGAATAGGCACTTAAGACATAAAAAATAACAGTGTTTTTCTTCTAAGTCAAGTTCGAATTTTTTGGTGTTGAGAGTTCATGATCTGTCCGGTTCTGTAGCGCGACATCTGTCCGGTCGTCATAGTGCCCCGAAGGGGGTGCCAAATGAGACGAACGGAAGTGCT
>Ga0208960_1000207_pt1 | contig 33354 bp, 47 predicted proteins | sample GreLakmeON33MSRF_FD_187703 | JGI IMG/M metagenome (GOLD analysis project Ga0208960, IMG submission 187703) | Freshwater lentic microbial communities from great Laurentian Lakes, MI, USA - Great Lakes metaG ON33MSRF (SPAdes) | ecosystem: Environmental > Aquatic > Freshwater > Lake | place: Great... | reverse complement strand
GGCCATCGAAAGCCAAATCTCTCCGCAGCGTTTCATGCCCTTAGCAAAGTTGCTCATGTAGATGAAGGTCTGCATGTCTACGCGGGTTTGTATCATCTCCACTGCTTTGCCCGATACGCCAGACACCATCTTGTCAGCGCCTTGCGGGTTGCCCAAAATATCCTGCATATCCTGCTCAGTAATCTGCAAAAGCGCCGCCATTGCGGGTGGAATAGCCGCTGATCTGGTGTAAGCCACCGGCCCTGACACTTGCGTATTGCCATCTGGCCCTGTAATCGGGTTAACCAGCAGGTACGGGTAATCCCGTAGATTGTCCTCAGCCCACATCACTTGATGTCCTGCGACTTGCTCAGGGGTCATGATGGGCTTTTCAATGCTAGACAACGCGCTGATCTCGCCCAGCTTGGAGAGCTGCATGTTCTTCAGACGTTGGGCATCCTTGGCAAGGCGCACAGCACCCATGCAGCGCTCGATGTTGTCAACAAACCAGCGCTTGCCGTACACCACAACGATGGGAATGCACTTGCCAGCAATGTAACCAGCGTCTTCCAGCACCTTGCCGCCCGACATAATGTATTTGCGAACGCGCATCCGTTTGACACGCTTTTGGCGCACCTCACGGCTACCGACTGCCATCAGGGTTTCTTCCAGAGTCTCATCGTTCGCAAAGTCGGTCTGGGTGTAGCGTTCCTCCGTGCCATCAATGGCCTCGAAGATGCGGATAACCTCGGTCTTTTCCTCAATCTTGTAGTATTCAGCGACGAAGACAATATCAGGCGTTGCCCAGTCAAACTCATATTGATGGATGATCTTAGGCCAGTCGGCTGGGTCGTCGTCGTAGGTTTCTTTGTAGCTCTCGCGGGTCATGCTCGTGACCACAAAGCAGAATTTAGCGTCTGACTTATCCTGGCGCTTGGCGTTCAGGTCAAAGAACACGGAGCTGTCTGCATCGTAGATTGGCTCAAAGCGAATCCGCTGCCTGTCGTCCTCGTCATCCTCTTCGTCTTCGTAAACCGTCCTTAGCCGCCATGCCCCGATGCCACCGCCCACGGCTTCTTCAAAGGCGTTGTCGTAAGCTTCATCAGCAACCGATGCCTGTTCGTCAGCCCGATAGAGACCGTCGCAGACCTCGGCCAGCTTGTCATTTTCCGTGCCATCCTTGCTAACGTAATCAACGGTGATGCGATTGTTGCGGTATTCGTTGACGATGCGAATCACCGCCAGCATGATCTTGTTGACTTCAAACTTGGGCTTGTTTTCGTACTGATCCCAGAGTGGGCCTTCCCATTGCGCTCCGCAAAGACTGTAGAAGCGCCGGTCTTGCAGGCATTGCAGGCGCTCGTCCTTCAGTGCTGTCTGGATGTCGTTGTACTGCCGCAGAGCATCAGCGTGCAGGTTGGCAAGCCGCTGATCGTTGGAGATTCTGGCCATTGTGTGATTCCTGAATTTGCGCGATTGTCTCACCACTTTTTGATATTTGCGATCGGTGTGAAGCTCGCTGGCTTTGTAACGGCTGCACGCCGGACGCCTTCGCAAGCGTAGCGCAGGGCGTCAATGACGTGATTCTTCTTGTCTTCCAGCACCGGCAGGATTTTACCCGTGAGCGGGTCTTGCTTGTAACTGTACAGGCTGAGTTCGTCAATCGTATGCGTGCAGCGCGGGTGAACCACGATGTCGTAGTTCTTCAAAAACTGGATGCCCTCCTCGACAGACCTCGGGCCTTTAATCGCGGTCATGATCTTGGGGAATCCGTTCTTGCGCATGTGGCTGATCGTCTCCGGCCTGGCTGAGTCGGCCACGATGGGCCACTTTTCGGATTCAGGCACCTGCATGAACAGCTCGGGCGTGTTCACGATCTCGCAGCCCACCATGTAGGTCTCGTAGTCAATGTAGAGCGTGCGCCCGATGATGTGGCAGCGCACCAGCGTGGTCGGATCGACTGCGAAGCCCCAGTCTGCGCCGAGCCGGTGGATGGCGTCAGGCGGTGCGTCGAAGTCCTCAACGCGCCAGTTCTTGAATACCCGGCTATTGCTGTTAGTCAGGTATTGACCCATCCAGACGTGAGCGTACTTGTCCGAGTCACGCCGCTTGTCGTACTCCATTTCGTCGCGCAGGACGTCAGGAAACCAGGGGTTGTCAGTGAAGTTGACCTTCAAAACGGTCGCATCCTTTGGCGGGGTCGGGCCACGCAGCAGGAAGTCCACCGGGTCGGACTGCTGGCGAGGGTTCCAGGTGAACCACAGCTCGGACTCGGGTTTGCGGATTGTTGGCCGCAGCAGGTCGAGGCTGGTCTGGCTCAAGCTCTGGGCCTCTTCCACCCAGGCGCAGTCGTAACCCTCGAGCGACTTGATGCTGTCGGCAGTGTGGTTCTGCATCCCTTGGAAAATGATCGCGCCGTCGCCTTTGCGGGATTTGATGACGGCATCCTGCACCTCGAAGTAAGCGCCAGCGTTCATATTCTGAATCTTGGTCTCCAGCAGGCGCTTGACGGACTGGTTCAAGGACTTCTGAATCTCGCGCACGCAAACGCTGCGCCGCTTCTGATCCATGATGTGAGCCTCAATCATCAGCTCGGCAAACATGTGAGACTTGCCAGATCCACGACCACCCCATGCGCCTTTGTAGCGGCTGCCTTCCAGCAGGGGCAGCGCCCACTCGGGGGTTGGTATTCTTAAAACGCTCATTTATTTATAGCTGCTTGAGCACGTCCAGTATGCTTTAGAGGCTTATTTGTCATGCTTTAACCACTACTCGCTCGATGCGTCGGAGTGTAAATTCTGCGTTTATGTCGATCTTTTGTGGCGCGTTGAATCCGTGCATGGCGTTGATTTCTTTGATTGCGCCGGTCATGGCTTGAGGGTTTGTGCTCTTTTCTGCCATTTGGTAGGCTTTGACTAGGGCTTTGACGCTCATTTCGCGTGACCAAAGGGCCTTCTTTTCTAGTTTCTCTTTGAGTTCGGTCACCCTGTGGGCGACCTCTGGGTGAGCCATTACCTTGCTGGCGCTGTCCCAGATGCTTTCGGGCTTTGTTGTTGACTTGACGTTGAAGGCTTGTCGGTAGGCGTCGGCCTGGGTCATGCCGTCTGCGATGGCCTGGGCGAAGGCTTCTTGTTTGGCGGTGAGTCTCATTGTTCTGCCTTTTTGTGGTGCCCTGAAAGAATCAGGGGCGCTGCGTTGTTCCAATTTATTTGGTGGTGAATCCTGGCTCTGGTGTGGCCTCCCAGATGTCGTAAGCCCACGGCTCAATCTCATCCATCCTCAAGCCCTCGACTTAAAACAATCGCAGTCGCCTATCGACCAGCTTCCTACGTTGGCATGACTGTAGACGACAGATGGCCTGACGGCTTTGCATTTAGGGTCATGCGGAGCCTCCCCCAACAGCGCCTCAAGCGCAGCGATGCGGGCCAGCAGCACATAACGCGGGTCCATTGCCTTGGTGTCGCCGCAATCTTCGTAGTGGCAAGCGTCTCCGTCTTGGCACGGGCATGTCTTATCGTGGTATTTGCAATCTCTCATGACTTCAACCTCGCCCACGCCAGCACCAAAGCGGCTAGCAGGAGCATTAAGACTGTGGTGCCGTCCATTACCAAGGCACGTCGCTATCAACGAAATCCGCTGACTGTCGCGTTGTCGGCGCGCTTCGCGGCTTCTCTCCGGCAGCATCTCGCGGCTCGTACAAGCTAACCATCACGCGCGTGTCGCCGTCTTTTCTCGGCAGGGCCGCAAGATTTACGTATGCGTCAAGCGTGATGTACTCACCGTTTTGACCGGCATGAAGCTGGCCGATGGTGAGATAGCGGTGCTTTTCCTGCCCGTCGCGCGTGGTGTAACTGCCGTTTTTCACGACGAGATTCTTGAGAATAGTCATTTAACTACTAACTCCGGTTGTCCAAGAAATGCGCGTTTGACTCGCGACCATTCATCGGATTTAAGTGTGGTTCGTTCGGCGGTGGTGAAGATGCCGCCTTTGGTCGGGGCGATGTTGATAGCTACGCGCGTGGCGTCATCCATTTCGCAAGCGGCCTCTACGGCTCGCTCAAGGTTCCCGTCGCGGATGGATTCTTTCATCACGTAGATGGTTTCAATCCAGTAGCGGACGAGTTCGTTATGGCGTACCAGCGCGGCGTGGTTCAGTTGCAGCGCTTCCAGTTCGCCAGTGCCCGCGCTTTGCCCGTCGTCATCATCCCCTGTCGAGACGTTGAAAATCATGCAAGTCAGGTAACGTCGGCCATAGCTGTACGTCGAGCCTGTGGCATGGATGGCGGTTTTGTTCACCGTCCCCGCGATGCCGGTCATATCCAGCGGCAAATCAACATATCGATTTTCAGTGTGGCCGAGTTTGTGCGTTATCTGGCACTGAATGCGGATGTGTTCGGGCTTTTCCGCTTCGCCTTGGGAAAAGCTCAGACTAAGACCGTGACGGGTGTACACCGGCACCAAGCCCGCGTTGATGGCTTCCAATTTGGCGTATTGGCTGGCCGTCTGGCGATTAGTCGCGTCCTTGGCAATGACCGGCGCTTCTGCCTGCACCGCCATCATCGCTTCGGCATACGCTTTGCGCGCTTCCTCGCGGTCATAGCGCTCTTTCAGGTCAAGCAACTGCCCTAACTGCACCGGGTCAGCGCCGCGCTGTACGGCCATCGCCAGAAGCCCGGAGGGGCTAGAGTCAACCTGCTCTCTCGGTAATTCAATCACTGCGCTCATCTCTTATCCTCAAAGTCCAATAAACCCTCGGGCGGAATCATGTCGTCTGATTCCTCTGTGTAAACCTGCCCGAATAACTCACATATATCGTCGCGGTAATCCTCCGCATCTTTGGGGCCTGGCACTGAGTCTTTGCCAATAATGTCAAGACGGGGGCCGTAATTTAGGCGTGTCATGATTCGCCTCGTGCTCTGTCCATAGCCTTGTTAGCCTCTCGAATGGCTGTCTCGCCGATGTCGTCAAGCGGGCCGGTATAAGCACGAAGCAGGCTTGTGACATTCCATAGCGCCTCATACAAATCAGGCGCAGCGGCGATTAGGCACGCATTCGCGATTCGCTCGTCGTCCGGCTCGTCGGTCATGTCAATCATCGCAATTTCGATTTCTCCGTAAGCCTCAAGCTCTGGATCTTCATCGCCATTGAAGAACTGATTAGCGCCAGCCTCAGAAAGTACCGGCGTGCCTGAATTGCCAATAATGTAGGCACACAAGTACGGGGCATCACTTGAATTAATTTCCCACGGTCCCGGCGTGAATTTCGTACTCATACCAATCTCCCGACAATCCAAGCCAAAGCACCGAACACCAGCCCGCCGACGATTAAGCCAGCAAGGAAGTCGCCAATGCGGTGCGCCATGTCTGCGCGGTCGTCTAACGTCTGGCGGCAGGCGTCTACCATGTGGACGCGGATAATGGGGGTGTGATTCATACAGCCTCCTTCGCGTCCGCATATCGTTCGCGCTGCCACTCAGCCTGTTGTTCGGCCCGTTCTTCCTTGGCAATCAGCGCGGTGAGTTCGTGTTCTGCCTTCACTTCCATGATTGCCTCGTCCACCCGCCACGACATGCCAGCCCAGAAGCAACGCAGCATTGCTTGCTGTCCTTCGTGCGTCAGAACTTCATCAAGAGCGAAAGCAAGGAGAGTCGCCATGTCGGCGGCGTCCTCGCCTGCCAAGTAAGCCTCGTTAATTTCGACTTTGCTGGCCGTCTCGCGCCACGCACGGATAATCTCGGCGCGCATGTCTGTCGGTATGTCGCTGGCGTCGTCAATCTCGTGATCGTCGTCAAGCAGTTCGCGGATGATGGTGTGCAGGCTCATTACTTGCCCCCTAGCGCCATAAGACGCTTTTCGAGTTCGGTGTTTTGATCGTCCCAAGCAGCGGCCCAAGCAGCGTCCCTAGCAGCGGCCCAAGCAGCGGCCCTAGCAGCGTCCCAAGCAGCGTCCCAAGCAGCGTCCCTAGCAGCGGCCCAAGCAGCGGCCCAAGCAGCGGCCCTTAAAGACTCGTCGCCGCTTTCGAGATATCGCCGCACAACATCAGGCGCATCCCACAGGTGAATTGTTTGCAGCGCCGACCAGCGAGCAAAAGAGCGCAGGGTTTCTTCTGCGTCTGCAATCCACAGATACTCGCGATGCGTCGCAACGAGCTTGTTACCGCCGCGAATGATTTCGCCCGACAGAACCGCGCGCCCGATCATGTGTCCGGGGGCGTATTGAAGGGCGTCTATAGCACGATTAGAAGCGTGCAGCCCCCACTCACCAAGCCGGATAGGGCCTTTCACGGAATACTCGTAACCCGCCACCGCTTTATTGCCGTCGCCGTAACTAAAGCGGCAATCGTTGGCGAGGAAGTGCCATCCTTCGATTCGTTGTTCCATCTTCATTCCCCTTCGCTCTTAAAAAGCCCCCGGCGAACCGGGGGAGTAGGTGGAGAGTCCCGCCAAGCTGTCAGACTTGGCGTGAGTTAAGAGTAGTCCAGCGCAACTCCGCTTGCAAGCCTGTTTGCAAAAATAATTTAATTTTCTCCCTCCCCTTGATTTTAGCAAGCCCGTTTGCCATGATTCCAACATGACCAAAACACAAGCCATCAAGCTATTCGTGCATAGGAAGGAACTGCAAGACGCGTTAGGGATTACCCGACAGGCGCTTGACCAGTGGCCCGATAAGCTCACACAAAAGCAGTCCGATTGGGTAGTTGGCGCAGCATTGCGTCTGGGTATCAAAAAGGCTGCATAATGAAGTTCGGCGCGTTCCCCTGCGCGCCAATGGCGATACCGTTCCACTCGGTGTCCAAGCCAGTTCGCCCGGCCCTGGTTCGCCGAAATGCCGAGGCACTTTCAATGACTGCGGCGTTACTCGTCGCGCGAGTGGATTTGACAGCAGCCCGTCTGTGCCAAATAGACCGGTTCTCCCTGCTGTCTCTTTTACCAACGGTCGGCTCCGTGTCTCACCACGATCCGGCCCGCAGTCTCCCTTATTCGTCCTATTGCTCATGGTCGCGCCGCTGTTGGTGGTGGTGACTGTCGGGCTATTCCTGACCCTCTGAGGCCAAGCAATGAACAGAGACATACCGACCTCGATCATCGAGGCTAAAGACTCGCTGGCCCGCCTGGAGCGAGCATGGAAAGGCCAAGCCGGCACACTGGTGAGCGGCTATAGCGGCAACATGGATCAAGAAGCCGTTCAGCGTTGCGTCAAGATGGACACTATTCGGCAACTGAAGCTCAGGATCCGGCGATTGTCGGGGCGGTAATCATGAAGTCGAGATCCATCAAAACCACCCGAGGCGTCATTGTCGAGCAGTTGCAATGCCAAAAATGCGGCGAATGGGCCTCGAAATGCGGCGGTTTTTTTATGCTGCATGGGGTGCCAGAATCAACTTGCAAATCGTGCCGCCGTCGCGCTTCATGCTATGCAAAGCGAATTTCTGCGCACGGCGAATACACCACATCAAAAATGATTGAGCATGATGGCGACATGTAATTACTGTACTGGTCGGTTCAGTTGACAGCGTGAAAATCAGAGGCTATAAATTAAAAACCCCGCGCGAGGTATTGCACCAAGGCGGGGTTGTATCGGGTAAAGCTTACAGGCAGACCCGACGACTAGAGCCACTTCATTCTAGCCCGTCAATCCGCCCCGTCAAGTACCCGCGAGAGCTGGTCGAGCCAGTGTGGCTCTCGTTAATCAATGTGCACGCTGGATAGTCGCCTCCGATGGTTCGTCCTATGGGCAGAATCTAGGCGTCTCCCTACTCTCTTGAGCGTTCGGGTTATTCCGGCTATCAATGGGGGGTAGGGGGGTCTTTGCCCCACTCTGGTTGAACCTTGGGCAGATGAGGATAAGCAAATGCAGTTAGTGAAGTACGACGCAGCATGTAGGGCGATAGCTGAATGCCGCAAAGTCGATGAGGTTAAAGACATTCGCGACAAGGCGGCAGCGATGGCTGCTTATGCTAGGCAGTCGAAAAACAAAGACCTTGAGATAGACGCCGCCGAAATCCGATTGCGTGCCGAACGCCGCATTGGGGAAATGATAGGTCAGCAGCGCCAGGATGGGAACTTGGCCAAACCCCCCGGAAAGGCTAAAGAAAAAGATCGGGTTTTCGCGCAACCCGATCTCGAAACGCAGACTCCCACCCTCGCAGACCTTGGAATAGACAAGAACACGGCAGATCGCGCCAGAAAACTCGCGGCTGTCTCTGCTGACCATTTTGAGCAAGTGCTGGTCGAACATCGTGAAGCGCAGCAGGCCGTGACGGCGGCGACATTCGTCAAGTTAGAGAAAGCCGGCGAAGGCGATGACGATTACGTGCTTCGCGAACTGTCTAGATTTTGGAGCATGGCGAGCAAATCAGTCGAGGATGCGTTTTTAGAGCGCGCTGGATTGTCGCGCATCATCATCGCCGAGGGGCTAGTCGATGAGCGTTGCTGGTCTGAATTTGTGGCACACCGCCAGAATATCCGCAAGCCGTTACACAAGCTGTCAGCGGCGAAGAATTGGCGCTTTTTGTCTACTCTTTCGGTGGATGAACAGCGGGCGTCGGTTGATGCGACGATTGCGAATAACTGGACGGGGTTATTCCCGCCCAAGGGCCGCGCAGGCGGCGGGACATTGCTAGACCACAACAAGGCTCAAATGCAGGAGTTCATCAACAATGGAAGATAACGACCGCCCCGCATTTGCGCGTGCAATGGTTGGCGTTGGCGAGATATACGGGAAAAAGATCAGCCAGCAACAAGCGGAGCTGTACTGGCAGGCGCTGAAATCATACCCAATTGAGGAAGTAGAGGCCGGGATGCACCGGCACATTGCAGACCCTGACGGCGGGCAATTCATGCCCAAGCCTGCTGACATTATTCGCCAGATTGGCGGCAGCGGCGATACAGCCGCAATGCTGGCGTGGTCGAAGGTCGAAAAAGCAACTCGCGTCATTGGTAGTTATCAGTCTGTCGTTTTCGATGACTGGCGAATTCATGCGGTGATTCGTGATATGGGCGGGTGGGTAACGCTATGCGGAATGAATACCGACGATCTGCCGTTTCGCGCGCGTGAATTTGAAAAACGATACCGAGGCTATCGAACTGAATCAGCGTACCCGCCAAAGCTGATAGGCCGCAGCGAGGCGCACAACCAGGCAGAGGGCTATACGAAATTTACCGAACCTCCGATGCTGATTGGCAATCCAGAGCGCGCCAAGCTGGTACACGACAAAGGCGAAGAATCCGCCGGAGTTCTACAGATTGGGCAGATGCCAGCATTGCGCTCAATTGGCAAGGAGTCTAAATCATGACCTGCGAACTATCCTGCTGGTCATGCCGCCACGTCCGCCCGACCGGGCAAAAACGGATGTATTGCGCGTTGCACAAAGGGCCTTGTGTTAGGCGATGCGTGGATTTTGATTATGAGCCTGGAAGCGATGAAAAAGTTAGGCAAGAAACCTTGCAATCGTCGGGCGCGTGAACTAGGATTGCTGGACTGGATTCAATAGGGGGTTACATGAATTATCAACAGTTCCTTGAGTCAAAGCGAATCACCGCGCCGCCGGTCGGGATTGATCCTAGCATCCCGTTCAGCGATGGCATGTTCGACTTTCAGCGCGATATTGTCCGATGGGCTCTCCGTCGTGGTCGGGCCGCTATCTTTGCTGGTACGGGCCTGGGCAAGGGATTCATGGCCTTGGAGTGGTGCCGGCATATTCCCGGCGATACTCTGATTCTTGCTCCGTTATCGGTGGCCAATCAGTTTGTCCGTGAGGCGGCGAAGTTCGGGATCTCCGTCAACAAATGCAAGTCGCAGGATGACGTGGTTCCGGGCATCAACGTCACGAACTACGAAAAACTGGCGAACTTCGACCCCGGCCATTTCACTGGCGTCTGTCTGGACGAATCCAGCATCCTGAAAGCCTACGACGGCAAAACCCGCACAGCCATCATCGAGGCTTTCGCGCAGACGCCCTACCGATTAGCCTGCACGGCTACTCCCGCCCCTAACGACCACATGGAGCTGGGGAATCATTCCGAATTCCTCGGCATCATGACCCGCAGCGAAATGCTGTCGATGTTCTTTGTGCACGACGGGGGAGAAACCCAGAAGTGGCGCATCAAGGGTCACGCGCAGGATGAATTCTGGAAGTGGCTGGCATCGTGGTCGGTCATGATCCGGAAGCCTTCCGATCTCGGGTATGACGATGGCCCGTTTAAACTCCCTGAGTTGGTCATGCATCAAGTCACGGTGAAGGTTGACGAACCTACCGATGGGTTTCTGTTCCCCGTCGAAGCCAACACACTGCAAGAGCGCATCAAAGCCCGTCGTGACACCCTGCAAGAACGGGCAGAGCATTGTGCTCAGATTGTCAACGGCACCGATGACCAGTTCCTAATCTGGTCGAATCTCAACGCCGAGGGGGATGCGCTCAAAAAGCTGATACCTGGGGCGGTGGACGTTTCCGGCAGTGACAGCGACGACAAGAAGGAATCAGCCTTAGCAGAATTCATCGACGGCAAGATCCGCGTGCTGTCTAGCAAGGCGTCGATATTTGGGTTTGGACTCAACCTGCAAAACTGCCACAACGTCGCGTTTGTCGGGCTGAATGATTCATGGGAACAGTATTATCAAGCCGTCCGTCGATGCTGGCGGTTTGGACAAACCAAGCCCGTCAACGTCTACCTGATTGCCGCCGAGACAGAAGGCGCGGTAGTTCAGAACCTCAAACGAAAAGAAGCGGACGCCGACAAGATGGCATCGGAGATGGTGAAACACATGCACGCACTGAATGAGCAAGCAATCCGGGGCGAAGGCGAGACCGGCAAAGCGGCCTATGCCACGCACGTTGAAGTAGGCGAAGGCTTCGAGATGCGATTAGGTGACTGCGTGGAGCAGGTTGCTACGCTGGCGGATGAATCCATCGACTTTTCCGTTTACTCTCCGCCGTTTGCGAGCCTGTACACCTACAGCGATTCCGAACGGGACATGGGCAACAGCAAGAACGATGCGGAATTCGCCGCGCATTACCAGTTCCTTTTGCGTGAACTGTATCGAGTCACGAAGCCCGGACGGCTGACCAGTTTCCATTGCATGAATCTGCCGACCTCGAAAGCCCATCATGGCTATATCGGCATCCGGGACTTTCGCGGCGAGCTTATCCGTGCCCACGAGGCGGAAGGCTGGATCTTTCACTCCGAGGTATGTATCTGGAAAGATCCCGTCACTGCGATGCAGCGCACCAAAGCCCTTGGATTGCTGCACAAACAGCTTAAGAAGGATTCATGCATGTCCCGCCAGGGCATCCCTGATTATCTGGTGACCATGCGGAAACCGGGCGAGAATCTCGAACGAGTCGAGCACACAAACGAATCATTTCCGGTTCGAGATTGGCAGAACTACGCCAGTCCGGTATGGATGGACATTAACCCCTCGGATACCTTGCAGTACATGTCCGCCCGCGAACACAACGACGAGCGCCATATTTGCCCGCTGCAATTGGAGGTCATCCGCCGTGCTCTGAAGATGTGGTCGAATCCAGGCGACCTCGTTCTGTCGCCGTTCGGCGGGATCGGCAGCGAGGGCCACGTTTCCTTGCAGATGGGCCGCCGCTATCTGGGGATTGAATTGAAGCGCAGCTACTTCAATCAGGCCGTGAAGAACCTGCGCCAAAGCACGGCTCAGCAAGATGCGTTTGAACTGGAATGAGTTGCGCATGGCGAGCGAAGAAAAGCCCGTTACAGGTCAGCGACCGCAAAACCTGCGCGACATGTCCTAGAGATATGTCCGCTGACGACGCACACAAACGCTGCCAGAAGTGCCGTCATGGAGGGACTTTCCCAAAGCGGACGGAATACCTCACGGCATGGCAGCGGCAGGACAGAGCGATTAACGGCAGACGGGAGAATCGAGCATGAGCAAGCCGCCAAGCCTAAACAACAACGAAACAGAGGACAAGACGATGACAATCAAAATCGAAGCGGCGCGGGAAGCGGAGCGGGAAACGTGGATAGCGGAGAAAGCGGCGTGGGAAGCGTGGATAGCGGCGCGGGAAGCGGCGGATGCGGCGTGGGAAGCGTGGATAGCGGCGCGGGAAGCGGCGGATGCGGCGTGGGAAGTGTGGGTAGCGGCGCGGGAAGCGGCGGATGCGGCGCAGGAAGCGGCGGAAGCGGCGCTGGAAGCAGAAGACCGCGAATAAACAACCTCAAAGAATGGGTGGAAGGGCTGGCATTCATGGTTGCCACTCTCAGCGGGTGGCAGAGGGTCGAACTTGAAACAGTTCAGTAGTGACGAAATGGGCCCTAGAGCAATTCCGAATAGCGGCCCCGTTAGGGAAGAAATTATGCGCTTCTTGTTTTTGGGAGATGTCACCAAGCGACCGGCACAAGTCCTGCCAGAAGTGCAGAAAGGCCGGCGGGTATCTGACGTGGAGCGGAAAGCATGAACAAGCCGCCAAGCCTAGTGATTATCACTTGCGTCCGCTGCGGAACGACTCGCAAAACGACCGAGCGCAGGCAGAAATACTGCGGCCTGGAATGCGCGCAGGAAGCGAAGGCCGACAAGTACCGCGCCGAGATCAATCAACTCATGTCGGAGGGCAAGATCCCGGCAACACGCATGGAAGCGTCATTCGCGGGCGCGAAGTTTTACTTCACCGGTCAGCCGTGCGGTAACGGACATATCGACGTGCGGACAACAAGCACGAAGAACTGCGTTGTCTGTTCGCGAGACAAACACCGCCGCGACAACGCACTCAAGGCCGGAAAACGCGAGAGTCAGGCGAAGCCGGTGAAGGTGTCCGAATCTGTCCAGACGAATACGACATGGCTGCACATTCTGTCCGATTGGCGGCCTGTGGTGGTGGCGCGTGGAATGGTCTGACCCCATGCCCGGACCTTACCCCGGAGTGATGGAGATATCCCGCGACGGAGGCTGGTGCAAAGAATGCAACCGCCAGCATCGGGACACCATCTCAAGGCGCCGGGAAGGCGATACGTTGATTTACTGGCGAACGATTGGCCCGCATTGGGTGCGGCATTTCAATTCTGCGGATGAGGCGAAGGCATATGACTACGTTTGAGTGGCAACCGATAGAGACGGCTCCGAGGCAGAAGCATCCGATGATTGTGGTTCGCGGGTATTTTGCCGACCGCGATTATCTGACCGACCCGTGGTGTGTCTTTTGGGCGGATGGAGCATGGCAGCGATGGCCGCACAATGATCCGCCAACGATGTGGGTAGCCCTCCCGGAGCCGCCAAAGTGAACTTCCGCCTATCCGGCCGCCACGACTGGCAACGCATTCGCGATTACGTCGCCAGCCTTTCATGGCAGCGCCCGAAACTCGTTGACGGCAAGCCCGTTATCGACAGTTTCGGCGCTCCCGTCATGCAGGGGATTCAGTACCGCGTGACGATTGAGGAAATCAAATCGAAGCGCAGCCTTGAGCAAAATTCGCGCTATTGGGCGCTGATGACGGCTATCAGCAAGCAAGCCCCAGCGTATCAAGGCGGTGTCTGGTACTCCGCTGAGGTTTGGCACGCCTACTGCGCCACAAGGTTCCTTGGCATGGATTCCGGCCCCTATGGGACTGGCGTGCCGAAGCGCACTAGCGGCCTCAAGGTGGGCGAGTTCTGCGACTACATGACACAGATCGAGATATGGGCAGGCGAGCAGTTCGCGGGCTTTGAATTTGAGTGGGAGCAAGCGGCATGAAGAAAAGAGCGTTGCATCGTCGGCACAAAATAAGCGGGCTCACGCTTGAGTGGTGGTTTGTGAAGTCGTATTTCGGGTTTAGTCACTACGAGATAAGCGAATGACCCTAGCCATCCCAAAAAAGGCCAAGAAGCCCAAAGCCAAGTCCCTCAAATGGTATCGCGACAAGGCATGGGAACTAACAAGCAAGAACGACGTTGATCGTGTTATGAGCGAACTGGCGAGGTGGGCGGCGTGACTGATTGGGAAATTATTTTAATTGGCTTTGCCGTTGGGGCAATTACGGCGACGATTTGCGACCTCATCATGAGCTTTCGCCGGAAATGATAGCCATCCCCAAGAAAGCCAAGAAGCCCAAAGCCAAGCCCCTCAGATGGTATCGCGATAAAGCGTGGGAACTGACAAGCAAATACGTTCGACTCAGAGAGGCCGATGAAGATGGATATAACCGATGCGTCACCTGCGGATTGGTCCGTCATTGGAAGGAACTCCAAGCTGGACATTTTGTTGCACAGGCTCAAGGCAATGCCGCCCGATGGGATTTACGAAATATTCACCCCCAATGCTATCGGTGCAACATCAATCTTGGTGGGAACGGTGCCGAGTACGGACCTTATATTCGTGCTCAATTTGGCGACGAAGCACATGACGAAATCCGCCGACTTGCTGGGCAAACGCGAATCATGCGACGAGCAGACTACGAAGAAATCATAGACGACATGGCGACCCGGCTGGCCCGTATCGCGTTGAATCCGGGGGAACGTGAGGAATCCGAATCAACTCGCTGGGCCTTGGAGCATTGCTCATGAACGCACAACAACGCGAAGCAATCCGCCAAGCCAAGATACTGCGAGCCGAGACAGACCCGACAGGGCTAGCCGAGGACGTTCGCAAGATTAGCTGCCGGTTCCAAATCAAGTATCGCTGCCAGCAGGGTCAGCAAAACTATTTGCAGTTGCTTTGACTTCTTCAACCCGACGCCCCCACCCCTTTCCAAACGTCGGCCAGGTTGACCGGCCCTTGAGAAACTCTAGTCGGATTGCGCTGTACTTGTCGATGACCATTTGCGGATTGGTCAGCAGCACTTGTTTCAACGTCTGCTCACCAATGGCGCCGTCTGCAACAGCGCCGACAGTCGTCTGGAGCCACTTTGCTGCGCGAGACAACCCGCTGTTGACCGCTGCATCAAAGACAAGGTAGTCAACGCCAGAGGGCAATTTGTCGCCTTTGATGCGATCCCAGTACATCTCGCGGTACAACGGCGCAACCTTGGCTGGCGTCAACGCCTTCATCTCGTCTTCGCTGACGGCGCGGTCGATCCAATCCTCCCAGACATCCTGCGTCACGCCAAGGTTAGTCCTGCCGCCAGGGTCTTGCGGGTGGTTGACGTAGCCGCCTTCGTGCTTCAGAAGGTGGGCCAAGCATGACTCAAAGTTGGCTTTCATTTGTCACCCTTGTCTTGGTTCTCTTTTTGCTCTTTGCCCATCTTGATGCCCGCGATTGTTCCGACAAACGCTCCGACGATGGTATTGAAGGATGGCTGGAGCATCTTAAAGAGTTCGTCGTTGTTTACGATAGGGTCAAACAAACCAACCAACGAAGCAGTGCAAGTCGCCACTAACACCACCGCCAAGGAAAGGCAGCAGATCATGGTGATGTAATCAGCAATCTTCATTTCTTGTCCTTTTCTTTGCTGCCAATGCTTGAGCCAAACCAAAAGTTCAACATGGTTGCGATCACCGTGCCTAGAATGAACCCCAAAATCGTATCGGCAAATCGGACGTTCTGTTCTGGAATTACGCTGAAAGTAATAAAGCCAATGTAGATCGCCGCGCAGACTGACCAGAAGGAGGTCAGATACATCGTGAACCGCTTGCTGAACACATCCGACTGTTGGAGCGCAGCGACTTGCATGGCCCGAGCGTCGGCGGTGTTGGCCTGCTCAACCTTCAGCGTCTCCAGATCAATCTGAGCCAGCTTCAAAGCAGCGTCAGGATCAGCGGAAATGGCTTTAGTGACCGCCTCGACGGTATCTGCTACACACAGCTTAGAAGCAATAGCCGATACAGCAAAACCCCCCAAGGGGCCAGCAACAGCAGTTGCGAGAGCGGGTGCAATGTTACCAAGCAATCGGAGCAGTTCATTCATTTGTCTGCTTTGTTATCTAAGCGGTCAAACAGCTTGGTCAGCATCTCTTTGATCTCGCGGATGTCGTCTTTGTAGTCATCTCTCACTACATATGTTCGAGGCAAATCCTCGCGCAGTTTGCCTAAATCAGATTTCAAGTCTTTGACCGCCGCCCAGAGCTCTCTGGCAAACCAGCCCAACCCGCTTGCCGCTGCCCCGAAAGCCAAGTTGATGAGGTCTTGTGAGTTCATGGCAGATTACAAGCCTTGGCCAGGTGTGATGTAGACAGTAGATGCCGCTGCTGCCAAACCGCTAAAAAACGTCTCCGTGTTAAAACGCAAAATCTCCACACTTCCGGGCAACAGAACAATTGCAGATGATGGAGTGCCGGCAATAGGCGCAACAGCGTTTGTTTGCGCCAGAGCGGCAGTCGCACCAAAACCTACAAACACAGTGTTTACTGCACTGGCATTGATGACCCGATACTGCCCCGCAGCCTGCGCATTTAGTTGATCATGCACTGGGGCTTGAACACCCGTTGGAGCCGCAGCATCAGCAGCAATGACAACCGTTTTGCCCAATGGCGAAAAAGCAATTTGTGAATTTGTAGACATGATTAACCCTTAATAAAAATAAAACCAAAATCAAATAATTTTATATTAACACTCGCTTTTCTTTGCGCCTCGTAAAAATTGTTCTACCCAGTTGAGCAAAAAAATCCCAGCCTAAATTATTTCCAGCATTGACATTGCTGTTCACTGTATACGCATTGAATGTTGCGCCACCCGTGGCATTTATATCTTTGATGGTTAAATAACCTGTGCTGACTATTCCGGTGACTTGAGATAAAGTTGCTTGCGACCCAGCCAATGTAGATTGCAAAAACTTCTGTGTTGTGCCAGATGTGGCGAATGAACCGACTGTACTGATTACTCCAGATTTAAGCTGTATTGTTCCGTTAGTAAATGTAAACGCTCGGGTAGAACCTTGGGTAATTGCATCTTGAAATGCCCAAGAACCTCCAATACCATTAAAATTTAACGCTGTATCAACCGTAAGCCCACCCGTTGTAATAGTTTGAGCAGTAGTTGCGGCAAATGTTATTGTATTAGCAGTAGCTGTAAAACTCATGCCTGAGTGCATGGTCAAACTACCATACAGACCACCACTACTGGCACGTGTAAAGCTGCCAGTAAATGCCGACTGAAAGGTCAAGTTCATTAAACGAGCACCATTTCCACTCATGCTCACGATGTCGCTGCCCGAAACCACATTAAAGCTAACAGCATTGGCTTCTGTTACGCCAATACCAGCAGTTATTGTGCGTGTCCCTGTCCCGCCAGCATATGTCAAATTTACGCGAGGTGTACCAGTCATTGTTACTGCCGTACCACCAGAATAGACAGTTGTTGCATTTCCAGCAACACTAACAATGTTGCTATTAAAGTTGATCGTTCCAGTAAATGCACTAGGAATAAATGTCAAAACTGTTGTGTTTGCGGCAAGCGTAACCGTACCACCGCCAGAACTCGCGTCAAAAATTGCAGTATCGGCCGCAGTAGGAACTGTTGCCCCACCAGCACCCCCGCTAGATGTTGACCAATTCAGCAAATTTACGGCACTCCACGACCCTGTGCCGCCAATCCAATATCTGTTAGCCATTCAGTTTTATCTCAAATATCTGACCTGTCATCAAGCAAATGCAACGAATAGTGTTGCCAGTGATTTCAAGAATTTCGCAATTATCCATGTCAGCCTCACAAGTTAGGGGCGTAAAAAGTTGCGCTGGCAATGATTGGCTTCTCATTTATGGCGCGGCGATGATAAAACACCGTGTTTACATGGTTTGCTGTTGAAATTTCATTGGTGTACGGCTGACCACCGTCTGAGCTAAACATACCCGCAATGCGGGTTCTGAATCCCCATTGAGTAATGTTGTAAACATTGATTGCACTGCCACCGCCTGAAAAACCGCCAGCAGTCGCGCCAGTCGTTGTCGTAAAGCTGTATGTACCAGAGTTGACAACAGTGATTGTTTTTAAACCATTCAACTCTGCTGTTGGAATGCCATCAAAACCAACCGCGCCGTAAATAAAAACAACATCGCCAGTTGTATAGCTGTGGCTTGATTGAGTTACGCGGATTACGGTAGTGCCTGGTGCGCCAAACGTGAGCATTGGGTTTGCACCCAACAACACTAGTGGTTTTCCGTAAACCGTAATGCCCGTCGTGTCGTAAACGTAAGGAACGATAGTACCGTCTGCTGCATAACCAGAACTTCCAGTTTTGCGGTCTGCACTAGAAAAGACAATATTGCCATCAGTTGTCTTTATCAAGTTTGGTTGCCGTCCATTGACTTTGGTTTGGTCAAGTAAAACAGCAGAGGCCCATGTCACGCCGTCATCAACGCTAGTGCTGTAATACACAGAGTTGTAGATCGACGACGATAAGTCTTCCCGAGCCAATGACAGCCAGGTAGTCCCATTGAGATAAACAACATCGGCTTCACTGAAGTTTTTAGCAGCATCAGCAAACATGACGGACACGCCGGTCCAAGTCACACCACCATCAGCAGACTGGAATAATGCTGTTTGAGTTTTTCCCGCAACAGTGCCATAACCAGTGCGCCACAAATTAGCGCCTGCGCCTGCAATAGATTTTGACCACAGTGCGTAAGTGTTCCCACCAAGCGTACCTGTACTTTGTACCGTAACGGTCAAAGTGCCAGCCACGTTTTTAATTGTCCAAACTTTTAGGACAACAGAGTCGCCAACAGCCAACAAAGAAGTCAGCAGGGTGGTGTTGTAAACGGTTGGTGCAGCATTATCAAAAAATTGAACCTTGCTCCAAGTTTCTCCATCATCGTCTGATCGAATCATGTATTGGCTTGAGCCACTAGCATGAGAGTCACTCTCTGAAAAAATGCCGACAAGCGATGCACCAACTTTTACGACGAACGGGAAAGCTAAATAGCGGTCTGGTTGAGTGTCGTCAATAATTTTTGTCTTGAAGTCGAACGCATCAACAAAAATTGGATTTGCAGGATCACGAGGAAAGATGCAAGGGTCACCACCAGGGTCAGTGCCAATCATCTCAAATTCACGTTTTTTTGCGACAGTGATTGTCATTTCATTTCCTTAGAATACGCAACGCGCTGTCCAATGGCACAGAAGCACATCGCCAGCAGTCACCGCGTCATTGTTTTGCAACGTGATGCCTTGATCGCTCAAGTTGTAAGGCAGGCCATTGACATACACGCCAGTAGTTTCATTTTCCCAGCGGTTTTCCGTGCCTGACAATGGGGACTGCATCAACACTTGCGGAATGATCGCCATCGGTGGGTCAAACCGCACCGAGGTAATAACAGCGGTGGTTGTGCTTGCGTTGATTGCTGTGACGCGCACAGAGCCAGCTTTGGTTGTTGCTCCACGGGGTGCTGTGTACGGATATGTTGTCTGATAACGGGTTTTTGCTTTGACAATCAAGTCATTAAAGGTTTGCTCAATAACTCCAGATTGCACAGTGCCGACAGTTAAAAAACAACCCTCAAGGTCAACATAATCATCAGCGCCAGCCGCGCCAGTCCAAGGCACTGTTACAACAACCGCAACTTGAACAGCATCGACTGGAAGCAACCCAGTGATGACATACGGGCTGTCCTTGGCGGTCATGCTGGTCGTCAAAGTAAAGTCATCCTCTACTAGTACCAAGTGACCGTTGGTGTACGTACCATCGGACGACACAATTGGCTGCTGCGGCTCTTTGGAGTATTGCAGACGTACATTGATGTCAGTGCCAGTAAAGCCAGCCGCTTTAAGTGCGTGAAGCTGCAAGCAGATGTTTTGACCGAGCAGTGGTTTAGTTTCTGTCTGCGTTAGGTTCATCACCATGGTCGCAGATGCTGTGTCCACGTTGAGGTTGTTCCGCTGGATGCGAATTCCAGAAGGTTGATAAACACCCTTGACGTGGTACATCGTCACATTGTCATCAGTGAAACCAATTCTCGAAAATGTTGCACCACTGCAACCAATCTCACGTGCTCCAGTTCTTACTTTGAAAGCGTAACCATTCTGCCAAGTTTCAAAAAATCCCATCCAGTTATAGTTAATTTTGTTTGAGCTATCAATTTCAGTTTGCAAATTGTCGATTTCATCAGACACATCATCAAATGCCTCTTGCACGTTCATGCTTACGTTACGATATGTAACAGTAATAATGGCCGCGCTAAATCTTTCGGTTGCGGCTGGCGCACTATAAATCAAACTTCCATTTTTGTTTAAAACTTGGATGCTGTAATCACTGTCTACATATATAACGGCTGGTGTGCCTTGATAAACTGGATAACCACCCGATGTGCGAATTGGTTGGGCTGCTGGAATGGTCAGAGCTGCGTCCCAATAGGCCGCGATCTGGTTGACCTGGGGGTTCAGATTGACCGTGCCGATCCAGATGTAGCCGTTCTCCAACGGCAGGCCGTCAATGCCAGCGAAAGCTGGGTATGGCGGTTGAATCGAGAGTGTGGGCATTACTGGCTCTCCTGAATTATGAATTGTCGGTTAAGGCTGCACGGGCGGCAATGCGTTGAGGGCTTCATTTATTTTGGTTTTCAGTAATTTGGCCTTGAGTTTGCAGAATAGACGCAAGGCGCTTAAGAAGTGCGGCTTCCTCTGGGCCTCCAGAAACAGTCTGTGGAATTTTAATCAGCAAGTTGCGTACTGGTGCAGATTCGTAAATTCGAGCAGCCACACCAACTCCCCCAGCAGTTCCAAGCGTTGCAAGAAACCCTGGCAGGCCACCACCAAAGAAACTAGATAGTGCTGCAGCACTTACGGGGATTGCAGTCTGGACTCCTGTTGGTGGTGCTGCTGCGGCCTCAGATGCGCGTTTTGTGATGTTTAGCACTCGGGTAAGGCCTTCGACTTGTTTCAGATCGTCGCCAGTAAAAAACACGCCGATCGAAGTTCCAAGGCGTTTTACTTCATTGGAAAACTTATCTGGTGATATGACCGTTCCTTCGGCAACGTCTGCTGTTGCTTTTTCTGCTGCTCTCGCAAGGATTGCAGCTCTAGCGCTTTGGCGGCCTGCTGGCGTAAGGCTTGAATAAAGCTGGCTTACTTCGCTTGGCTTTTTGCTGAATAGCATATTTCCAATTACTTCTGGTGTTGCATCGCCACGCTTAAGAACTGATTTAAGCGTTCCCATGCCAAGCTCGCCAGCAAGATCAGCCAGCCGTTTGTCTGCCACTTTCCACTTTGTAACATCACGACGTTCACCAACTTGTGTAATAAACGATTCCATGTCTTGCTTAAGTGGCTTGTAGATGCTGGACAATGCTTTTTCACCAATACCGCGAACTGATGCTAATTCAGGAGCCTTAAAACTTTCTCCGATTTGCTTGCGCAGTGTTTCAACATTGACTAAGCTCTGACCTTGCAATGCTGCTTTCCAGTCTGTCAGACGCTCAATGATTGGTGCAACTTCTTGGGTTTTTAATCCTTGAAGTTTAGCAATCTGATCGTCAATGGCTTGCACTGTGTTGGTCATTGGCACTGTGCCAGTCTGCCCAAGACGCTCAATTACCTCTGTTTTTAAACCAGCATACTTTGACAGATCAGCGCCACGTTTTTTGGCTAAGTCCTTCATCACATCGTCTGAGGCTCTGGCAGCATCATCAGCACCAAAGTCTCGCAATACATTCCGAACAGCCTCAATGCGCTCTGTCTGTTGAGCTTGACGCACGCCACCAGTGCCTGCGCCTGGGATACGTTCCCCAACAGTTTGCACCCACTTTGATGCAAAGGTGCGTGGCGGCACTACGTCGGTAGTCATAAGTCTGACGCCTGCTCGCTCTGCGTCTGCAATGTCTGATGGTAGCTGTGCTGCTGATGGCTGAATTTTTGTTCCTGCCATTTTTGCACCAGCCACACCACCAACAAGGCTGGCTGCAATTTGCCCGGCTGGGCCAGCGCCCATTTCCTTTGCTGCCTGCCCTGCTAGGCCAGCACCTGCGCCGCCTGCAATCTGTGCCACTGGATTTGCAGCCAGTTGAGCACCTACGGCCTGCGTGATAGGTTTGGCAGCGCCTGCCGCCATTTCAACGGCCTTTCCAGCAGCCGCCATGCCACCAGCGCCGGCAGCGCCTGCTGCAATGGTTTGAACAATTCGCTCTGCTGCCGTTCTTGGCTCGGCCACTCCTACACGGCTCAGGAGGTCTTGCAGTGCATCTGTGGGTAGCGTGTAGGTCGTGCCAAACATGCTGTTAATAGAGCCAACAATTGGGTCTGCGACCAATCCTGCAAGGGTCGCTGCACCAGCACCTGCGACAGCTCCAGGAATAGCGCCAACGCCGGCCAATGGAAGGCCAGCAGCGGCACCAAGGGCTGCGCCTGCCGCTGGAAGTGCCAAGCCTCTAGTAATTGCGCCCGTGATGCCTTGCAGGGTTGTTTCTGCTGGTTTCTGCTGCGATGCCGCCCACTGCTCTGGTAACATGGGCGCAGCAGCCGGTGCCGCAGCAGGTGCTGTGGCCATGGGTGCAGGCGCAGGAGCTGCTGGTGCAGCCTGCTTAGGTTGAGATGCCAGCCATTCTTCTGGACTCATTGCGCCCCCATAGATTGCTTGTATGCGCTCCACTGATCATCAGTAAAGTTCGCAGGACGAGTGTAAGTCTTGCCACCAACTGTCACGCTGTTTGGAACTGCCGCAGGTTCAGGACCAAACACGTTCTCAGGGTTGAGCCGGTAATTCTTGACCACCACGCCCAATGCCTCCTTGTCTTCGTCTGCTTTTTTCTGTGCTGAATCCAAGTATTTCTGAGCCAAAGCCACGTACTCTTTGCGCTGGGTAGGGCGGAGAAGTTGGCCGTTTTGAGCCTTTTCAAGCATGTTTTGTAACTGCGTAAACTGTCCGGCTGTATCGCGTGCCGTTGCGAATTCAGTCTCGCGCACAACTGAACCGGGATCGAGCATCTTCATGAAGCCGGTAATTAAGGCAATGTCGCCTGGACCATTGGCAGATTCAGATGAGGCTTTGAGTGTGTTGAATGTGCCTTGCAGCTCGCCAAAAACTTTGGTGCGCAATTGATATTCCTTGCGGATTTTTTCTTCCTGCTCAAATGCTTTCGGAGTAGCTAAAGCGCCGCCTTTCTTGAGTGCTTCCAATTCAAGAAGAGCTGCACTTGCCTCTGCTCCAAATTTTTTACCTTGAGCCAGCGCCGAGTCAGTTTGTGCGCTTGTCAATCCAAGATCGGCAGCCTTCTTTTTAAGGTCTGCGAGTGCATTTCTCTCTGCATACTGAGCATCGACTTTAGCCCTGTCTGCTTGCGCCCTGGCCAGTGCTGCATTCGCTGCCGCCGTCTCGGCTGCATTTGTGGCAGTTGCCTTCGCTGTGGTGGCATTTGCCACGGCTTCGTCAGCAGCAGCAATTTTCTGACGCAACTCTTCTGGAGCTAGAGCTTCGGCCCTGCCTGTTGAAAGTGTCTTATCAACATTTTCAAGCAGTTCTTTACCACCAGGCATTGTGGCTATCATCAATCCGATAGTTGTCTGAGCTCCAGTGGGGTTCATGTCAACCAATTGCAAATAAGTCTCTGTGGCTTTTGCCTCTTGCTCTTTACCGCCAGTGCGGAATGCGTCGGCCTGTTTTTGAAGCAAAGTCTTTGCAATATCAAGTTGGCCAGATTTCATGGCTGCATAGACTTGACCAGATTCTTGTAGTCGATTTTTCTGCTGAGACGTTGACATCAGTTCGAACGACTTGAGAACGCTTTCTGCTTGATCTCTTGGTAGCATGGAAGAAACACGAGCAAAATCAGTCGCTGTCGCATTTGGATTTTTAAACAAAGTTGCAAGTTCTGTCTGAGCCTTTTTTGCTTGCTCACGCACCAGTGCTTGCGCTTGAGCTTCTGCACCCGCTGCGCCAAGTTTAAAGCCGCCGATTGCCGCCTCAAATGGGCTTTGCACATCGACTGAGTAGTTGATGGGTCCTTGGAATGGGTTGATGGTTGCCATGTTGTTTTCCTTTAGAACCCAAATCCAACTTTTTTGCCTGCGCCGTACTGCATTCCTAGGAACTGAGCTGGCAAATTGAATGGTTGGCTATAGGCCTTAGCCTCGTTAAGCACGCCGCCAGCTGCTGCTTGGCCTTGTTGGGCAAGTAGATTCGCTATATTAGTGCCTGTTTCCAATCCTGCCGCACCGACACCAGCTCCTGAAGATTGGCCGATCTGGGCCAAGTTCTGCTGTGTGACTCGACCAATGTCAGCCAGGCCACCCAATCGGCCATATTGCTTCTCAATTTCTTGCTGTAGCATTTGCGGTCTGAATTGTGCAAGTGCGCCTTGAATGTTTCCACCACGCAAGCCACCAGTTGCCGATGCGCGCTGAAGTAATGCTTCTTCACCGGCTTGCACTTGTGATTGGTAGCCTGCGCCACCTTCAATGCCGGCAATGGCTGCACGTTGAGCTTCTGGGCCTAGCAATCCAAGTAAGGCCTGCTGCTGCTCTAGTGCTGGCGCGCCGGCCTGGGCGTATGGCTGTAATCCCGCAAGAGCAGGAATACCGGCTTCAGTGTAAGGCTTGAGCAAGTTGCGCATTGCATCGAATTGCCTACGCTGTTCGTCAATGCCTTGTTGAGCTGCATCGCCTTGGATGCCTGCGGCTTCACCGGCTGCGTCGGCTTGCATCATGCCGCCAATAAGCTGGCTTCCGCCAACAACTAGCAATGTGGCTGGATCAGGCATTGCCGAACTCCTTCATGTAGTCTTCAAATTTTTCGCCGTACAACTCCATGACCAGATGCGCATTCTTTGTGGCAAAGCCTGGACCATGTGTAAGCGAGACGGCCATCAATATCAGATCGTAGTAGCCTGCGCGCCAGACGAATGATCTGGCATCGGCTTTACCTTTGCGTTCTGCATGGTCTGATGCTTGCCACTTCATAATTGCCGTTGCAAGCAATGGAATAAGGTGGTGGCTGTTTGTGATGAAAAATGGGTTTTGATGCATCCCCACCATCGTGTTCCAGATGACTGCATCCAGCTCTTTACGCTCGAACGTGTCACCATCGGCAACATCGTCAAACACCTGAATGGCCTCGTAGACCATGACGAGCCATTCCACGACCGGCGTAGGCAGCATAAGAACCTTTTGTAGGTTCTCTTTGAGCCAATCAAGACCAGTCATGCCAACTCCTGTACATGGTGAGCTGCTGGCGGCCCGATAGACTCAGCAGAAGAATTTTCGCACATATTCAATCCTCAGACTCGCGCTCTTCCCACGCTTGGCAAACTCGCATATCGTTGCAAATGAAATTCAGCTTTTCGCAGTGACCCCTGAACCCTGCGCCCTTGTCATAGGTCGCCATCGGGATGCGCTCAATTCTGACTTGGGTCATAAAGCTGTTGTCATAATACTCGCAGTTTGAGCAATGCTTGCGCCGTGCGTCTTTTTCATCGCATTGCATCGCCTCTGCCAGTCCTGCATAGAACTCCTTATTTGCGCCAGCTTCATTCGTTGGCATTTCAGGACCATAGTTCCAATCAGCAACCGCAACGGCATAGTTCTTTTTATTCTCTGCGTTGGTCAAAAACTCCTCTTCCATCGGCAAGCCATTAAAGCCCCGTGGGATAACCATAAATTCTTTCATGCTGCGCTCATTATGAAATTTCTCGGCCTGATGCTCGGATGGTTAGGGATGTTGCCGTCCCTGCCAGCGTAGATATAAAACCACCAACGTCTAATGCCTGACCCACCAGTTCAGGGCAAGTGTAGGTCTCATCTGGCACGATAGTTCGAGCATCAATAATCAGATTTGATGCTCCCGCTGACCCAGACACTGTGACCAAGTTGCAACTGAAAGTCACATTGTTGCCACTGGTGTTTGTCACCGTGAACTTGTCAATGATGGCCTTGACATTGGTGGCGGTGTATTGCGTAGTTTGTGTGTTTTCTGCCTGTTTTGCAGGAATAAGCACTTTTACTGTTACTGTCACTGGACACCTCCGATATTGTTGTTAACTGTGAGAATTATGGACGGAATACCTGGGTGTGGGGCAGAAGCTGCAAATGCGGTAACTTCAACACTGAGGTCATCGACCGAGAACATCAGTTCAACATAGTCATTCGCCTTAAGATCAAAAAAGTAATTCAGCGATGAAAAAATCTCAGCGTTATTACCCTGAATTCTGATTCGACTGCAACTATCTGGCACATCGACACCGTTAAGGCGAAACCAAAAATCAAATATCCCCGTGCCGCCTGCGGTCTTATCCAACTGAAACGATGTGTCAAAGTTGTAAATGCCCTCGCTATCTACAATGATCCGCGAGGTGGGAGAGCCAAGATAAACACCGTTGCTCAGGTCGGTGTTGTTAAACGTAATGGCCTTGGCTGTGTTGATAACTGTCGCTGTCTGGGTGGTGGTGTCATAAAACGACCCATATCTTGCCCTTTTGAACTCCCGTGGCGGTGGAGTCATCTGCAAGCCCTCAACGGCTTTATTCAGCTTGTCGACCAACGCCAGCGCCTGATTTGCTTTGTTCTCAGCCAGCGCCGCATTGATGGCTGATTGTTGCGCTAATGCAGAAATCTGTGCCAGCGCCTCGTTTGCAGTAGCGGCGGCATTGTCGGCCTGAAACTCAAAGTCGGTTCCGATGATGACTTGCAATGTGTCAACAGTGGAGAATAAAAGCTCGAACTGCCTGATCTGCTGTTGGTCAGTCAGAAATGCAGCAAGCTGGTCTCGCGTTAGATTTAGCTTGCGGGAAATGGGTGCGGTTGCCATCAGAATGCCAGTGGCTCGATCTGAGCCTCAAGTCGTACGAATGACACGTGGGCATCACTGTCGCCACGGAAGCGCTGGATGCGCCAGTTGCGCATGTGTCCTTGCTGGAACCACGCCAGGCGCTTATTGCTGCCTGTGGTGCCAACGCTGATGCTGCGATCTTGGCTCCATGACTTTCCATCGATGCTGTAGCTGGTGCTGATTTGCGGGTTTTTGCCAAGAGCAATGCTGCCCGTGAGACTGACCAGCTCTAGCTCGTTAAAAATTGCGCCATTGCTCTCGTTGTAGACGATGAGCGTGCCAAACTCCCAGCGTACCTGTTGACCCCAATGGTGGCCGGTATCTTGAACCAAGTAACCGATGGTGCTGGATTGTGGATCGCCTACCAGCCACCTGTCATATGCCCAGACTAGATTGCGAGCGCGGTACTGGGCAAAGCCTATCGTGGTGGTAGTCAGCGTAAACCATACCTGTTCACCAAGCGCTTCGGATGCCGATGCATCGTAGACCACGGTGCGGTCTGGCAAGTGCACATAAAGGTGCTGATGGTTCTTGTCATTGCGTGCTTCGAGCTTGACGGTGGCCAGTTGCACCTCGGTGTAATTGAGCAGCAGATTGTCGATCTCCTGCGTGCTGATCTTTTGAGCGGTTGCGGCAGCGCCGACGTAAATGCCCGGAGCTTCATTGCGTCCACTCCCTAAAAAGGCAATGCGCTCAATGAAAACGCAGCAAGCCTGCGTCCCGACAACACCCTTTTGTATCTGCGCTCCATCAATCCTTGCAAATGGAAAAAGCTCGCCGCCAACGTTGTCAAACACCTCGATGGTGTTGCGGTTCAGCGCATAGACCTCGTTTCTGAGTTTGAGCAACGCCACCACAGGGTCTGGATCAACTTCGGACGATCCGTACTTCAGCGGGTTGACTTGGGTGGGATCGTTCAGCTCGGTGACGATCAGAAACTCGCCGTCGGTGGTCATGAAGTAACCATCCACCCAAACCACATCCAGCACCACGCCGAGGTCGGGGTCGGTGACTTGCGTCAGGGTCGTGCCGTCCCAGTAATACAGCCGCCCTCCGGAGGCAATCGCCAACTCGTCAAAGCTGTAATCGAATGTCACCAGTTGATCTGTTGGCCCACCTACATCACCCAGCACAGTCACTGTGCCCATGCTGGAGACCTCCACCAGCTTTGTGCCCATCACTCGATAGCAACTGCCTTGCCAGTTGATGCCGCCACGGTCAATGCCTGGGCCTGTTCCGTTGGCCACAATGCCGTCGCCTGGCCGCAAAAACCCGTTGCTAATCCCTGACTGCTTCGGCACCGGGACGAAGTTGACCGGGTAAGCGGTGCGCAGCTCTGGAGAGTTGTCAGCGTAGATGCCGTTGAGGATGGGTATCTGCATCACTTGGCCTTGTTGCGTTCAGAGATGCGCTTGGCCTTGGCCTTGGCATCAGTCTTGGACGATGCGCCCCACGCCCTCAGACTCAACAGCAAACGGGTCGGTTCACCGTCTTTGTATTCTGGGCCAGAATTGCCAGCCATGCGAGCCAAGAACGATGCCCTGCGAGGGTTATCGCCAGACTTAACAGGAGGCTTTAGATTCATACCCTCGGCTTTTGCCGCAGCCCTTCCCTTGGCGTTCAAGCCGCCTTTGGGGTTCTGACCTTCCTTACGTGCATAGGCTGGGGTTTTCATCTGAAGCCCTTAATCTTTTCAGCAATCTTTTTAGGCTGCTTGGCAAATTGCTTGCCTGCTTTAGTAGCCTCACGCTTTGCCCGTGTGGTTGCCGCATACTCAGCCGCTGTCAGTGACTTGATAGCCTTCTCAGGCAGATACCTCTCGCCCGTCTCAGACGATGGCTTTCCTGACTTGGTGCGCCATTTCTGCGAACCCCAGTCTTTCAGGCTTTTTTGTGTGGCTTTCATTTATAACCGCCACCTTTTTCTTTGTACTTCTTGGCCAGCAGTTGGGCTTTACGGGCTGACCATTCGTTTGGGTCACCGCCCTTTGTCCCTGCCTTGATTTTTTCAAACAAGGCTTTCCGCATGGTTGGCTTCGTGTAATTGCCAGCCGCATTGACCGAGGACTTGGGCTTGGTTGCCATTACGCTGCCACGCCTTTAATAACTGCAAAGTTAAACACTGGTGTTTCTGCGGTCGTGCCACCAGTGGTGCGGAATGTGATGTTGAAACTTCCAGCCGCCACCGCAGTGACCATCAAGTCATACAAGTCTGTGCCTGATTTTTGGTTCAAGATAATGACATCGGTTGCCGCCACGGTGCTATTAGTCACAGTGAAAGTTGCCGCTGTTGCCGAGCCTGCTGCACTGAACAAGGTGATTGCACCCGTTGTCTTGTCTAGCGTCACGCCCGTGGTGCGGCTTGTGATTTGCGTGACTGCACCGCCTGCGCCTGTGGCATATCCAACGCCAGCGGTGCCGCTTGATTTAATCAAGCCCGTTGCCGTCAGGCTTGTGCCGGTGGCTGCGCCGATGACAGGCGTCACCATGACCATGCCCGTGCTGGTGCAGGCGCTGATGTTGCCGCTGGTCACTGTTCCCAACACAGGTGTGATGAGGGTCGGGCTGGTGTTGAAGACCAACACGCCCGTGCCCGTTTCATCGGTCATTGCCGTTCGCAGGTTGGCGCTCGATGGTGTTGCCAAGAAAGCTTGCACGCCAGCCCCGTAAACGGTGTCAGCATTGATCTGATACCAAGAGTTTGTAGGCTGATAAAATCGAATCGCTGTTGCAGCGCCAGCACCCAAGAACGACACACCGCCGTAGATAGCCGATGCGCCATTAAGCGCAATCGTCAACGAGGTGATCTCCTGCGTAGTCGTAATCAGCACCGTAGTGCCGTCAGGCACGCCCGTGTTCAAAGGCAGGGTAATCGTGCCAGTTGCCAGCGTTCCAGCGGGTTGCAGCAGCATCCATTGGTCATTGCTGACAGGGGTTGGCACAGTGATATTAAAGCCAGAGCCAGGCACATAAAGATTGACCGACAGCGTTGGCGATGCAAAAGTCTGCTGGAAAAACGTCAGCAAAGAACCAATCGAGGTGCGTCTTGCATCCCCGTTGTTTGGTGAATAAACCGGAAGCTGGTCGCCGCTTGAAATCGTGTTCAGGACTGGCAGTTGATTGATCGTTGGCATGATTGTCCTTAGTAATATTCGATAGGCCCATCAGGGCCAGCAGTGACTGGGTTGGCTGGTGGCCTGATAAACGGATTGTCGTAGACCCTCCAAGGCTTGTTGCCAGCACCGGCAGGCATGGTCGCAGGCAGCTGCTTCTCAAGCGGGAACGTGGCCCGTTGCAACAAAATGTCATAGCCCTGCTTGGCCGTGGTCTTGGTCTCCATCATCACTTGCTTGCCGTAGGACGGAGCCAGCCTGATGCCCAGGCTGCAAATGATGGCTTCATAAGCCGAATCAGGGACAAGCGTTTCTTCATCAAGATCGCTGTCCTGTGGGCTGGATGGCAGCGGGTAACCAAGACGGATGCCCTTGGCGTTCCAGTCTGCCATCATTGCGTCAAGACGACGCAGAGCGGATTCAAGCTGCTCGGGCTGTAGATCAAACACATAAGACGCAAGCCCGATTTCCTCGAAGGAGGCGCTTATGAATTGTCGTTTTGTGTAGCCCATGCTGATCCCTCGATGTGTTTTAGTAGGGTTGCATCTGACCAGCGTTTGTCAATCTTCAGCCCAAGCACCTCGGCTTGTTGCAGCATTTCCTCGCGGGTTGCTGGGCCTTCTTCCACAGAAGTTTCAATCTCATGGACTTCCACAAACTGCCTACCAATAGGCGATGGACGCACTTGCTTGATTGCTTTGCGCTCTGCTGCCTGCGCCTTTTTTAGCCTGCGCTTTTCCAACCGCAATTCCTTCCGCGGGGCGAGAGCCTTGGTCTTGATAATTGCGGCTGACTTAATCATTTCATCTTTTTCATCGGTGCTTTACCTGGCTTGCCAGCGGCTTTTGCCGACTTGCTTGCCATGCCGAGAGCCATAGCGACGGCCTGCTTTTGGGGCTTTCCGGCCTTCATTTCCATAGCAATATTCTTGCCGATTGATTTCTTTGAGTAACCTTTGGTCATTGGCATATCGTTCTCCATTAAAAACAGGCCAGCATCTCTGCTGGCCTGTTTGGTTTAACCACCGATACGATAAACGATAAACGTATCAGCCGCAGTCTTGCGAAGACGGAAGCGTGCAGATGCACCAGACGTTGCAGCCGTTGTAGCAGCACCCACAATGGTCACGCCAGTGTTGACCGTGATGGTCAAAACATACGCAGCCAGAGTGAGGACGGTGAAGTCAAACGAATCACCGATTGCCCATTCAGTTGCCAGGTCAAGGTTTGCACCCGTTGGCAGTTGAATACTTCGAGCAGTCGTTGGCGTTGCTGTCACGATGCCAGTCAGCACGTTGGCTGCCGTGGCAATCATCGAGCCACCATCAGCTATGTCAGCAGGCGCACCTTGAGGCTGCCAGTTGCCATTGTTGTTGATGTCAGGTGCTACGCCCACCGAGTAGTACGCGCCCGATGCACCAGCTTGAATAGTCACGCTGGTGGCATTAGTGAATGCGCCTGATACATAAGTGGTGTTCTCAACCGTGGTCAACAAGTCCTGTGATTCAGGAAAGTTGGGGTAACCAACTTCCTGAAACACGCTCGCTGGCGAGTATGCTTGAACGGCGATTTTTTCATTTGCTGGGACGGTAACGGTGGCCGTGCCTTGCGCAAAAATTACGTTGTAGCTCATGATGGCTCCTTATGCCTGATTGAACAGCAAGATGCCAGACATCTCTGGCTGCTTGTTGACCACGCCGAACAAGGTATCGAGACGATACTTGGTCTTCATGGTGTTGACGTCGTACTGCTTTTGCATGACCAGCTCGATGCCCTGGTCGGTGCTTGCACGCATCACTGCGACACCAGCATCAGACGGGACAGCGTAACGGCCAGGCAGAATCTCCAGCGCATCCTTCTGCCAGAAGCAGTTCATGGGTGCGGTGGTGGTGTTCAAGCGGTTCACGGTGCGACCAGCAGCAGCGGTGACGATGCAGTTCTGATATTGCAACTCAGCGTCAGTGCCACCCTGGGCCGAGATGATCGGCGGGGTGATGACGCAAGTGGTTGCATTGGTCACGCTCACGACACGGAAGGTCTTCGAGAAACCAGTACCTTGCTTGGTGATGTGATGGCAAGCCTCAACGCCTTCGATTTCAATAGCAGAGCCAGCAGGCAGGTCGGTGGTGCTCGACACGGTAATCGTCTGGAAACGATTGTCCACGTTCTGCGTTTCGCCCGTTGCTGCGGTGGAAGTTGCGACAGGCACATAGTAGTTGCTTGCCGCAGCCAAAGTGCTCATGGTCGGATCAGCACCAGTTGCGCCGGTGAGGCGATTGGCGTAGTCCAGCTTGTAGGTCTCAAAGCCAGCGACCATGCCGACGAAAGAACGCTCGAAGGCGGTGTTGGACTTGGTGCCAGAGAAACTGCGTGCTGCGCCACCACCAGTAGCGCCACCAGCGATGTTGCCAGCGATGCCGTTGTAGTCGCGCGAAGACAGAGCCATATAACGATCGAAGGCTTGGACGCCCTGCTCGTTCATGATGCTGTCGCACAGGGCCACATCGTCGTAGTCACCGGCAGCGGTGCTTACGGTAACGACGAGCGAGCCTTGAGCTGCTGCCACGTTCATGATGGCGATGTTGATATCGGATGCCAGCTTCTGCTTTGCAGCTTCGCCCAGGCGGCCTTCTTGCAGTGCATCACGCAGTTCGAGTGCGTCCAGAATGAACGGCACGGACTTTTGGAAGCCGAGCGTTGCCGGAACGGAAAGCTGCGTGTAGTTGCCGAAATTGCCCGTCTGATCCATGCCATCGTAGGATTGAGCGATATATGGCTGTGGACGGTAGATCACGTTGTTGGTGCGCTCCATCATCGAGCCGTCGGTGTTGTAGACGGACACGTTACGGGAAAGCACCAGGGCGTCGTTGAAGCCTTCGAGGATGTCCTCAAAGGCTACGCGCTCTTCCTTGCTGAATGAATTACTCATGAAAAATTCCTAGTTGTTTATTTGGATGCTGATCGCTTCTGCGCCTTGTACGCAATGACCTTGGTCATGTTGCCAGTACGGGCAGCGTCTTCGCGGAGCCGTTCAAGGGTTGAGTCTACTGCGCCAGATGATCGGCCCGTACCGGAGAGGATTCTTTCTGGCGGTGGTGCTGCTCTGCGGTTGGTAACTTTCAAGTCTTTCTCCAGTTTTGCAACCGCAAAGGCGAACTTTACGGGGTCTTTGATGGCTGCCAGCTCTTGCGCCTTCTTTGGATTCTTTCCGAGTGCGTAGACGACCAGCGCGGGATTATCCGCGCCCTGGAGCATTACGCCTTGCTGGGTAACGTTGAACAATTCCTGGGCCATAGCCTCGGCATCGTCAAAGTCTTTGACTCGCAGCTCGGCTTTCGCCTTGCTGTAGCCTTCCAGTTTGGCTTGCCAGGCTTTCTGCTGGGTCATAACTTCAGCTTCTTGCTTGGCGTTGACCTCATCGGCCTGGCGCTTGCGCTCAAACCAATGCGTCAGTGCTTCCTCAAACTTCTCTGCGTCGTAGTCGTGATCTTCTAGGCTTGGCTTTTTGCCCAGCATGACTGGCTTGATCTCAGTCTGTGCGGAGGTTTGGAGCTTGCCTTGTAGTTCTCGGTTTTGACGCTGTAGTTCTCGGTTCGTCTTGCGCAGCTCGCGAACCCATTCAGGTGCTTGAGTCTGTTC
>Ga0208960_1000203_pt1 | contig 33603 bp, 35 predicted proteins | sample GreLakmeON33MSRF_FD_187703 | JGI IMG/M metagenome (GOLD analysis project Ga0208960, IMG submission 187703) | Freshwater lentic microbial communities from great Laurentian Lakes, MI, USA - Great Lakes metaG ON33MSRF (SPAdes) | ecosystem: Environmental > Aquatic > Freshwater > Lake | place: Great... | reverse complement strand
GATTGCGGAATAGTGGCATTCACATAGTCCAGGAGTTTGTTTATTTGCAATTAGCGCTCTTGCTCGAACAGGCCGAGATGTACACATAACAAATGTATTTCGTTTTCGAGAATGCCATGCAACATGCCGCGCTGCGAGAAGCGCCGCAGCGACACGTCAATATTGTTGAATTCAGCAATCGGCAACTCGCTCAGTATGGCATTGCCATGGTGACCATGCTGGTAGATGGCATTCTTGCCATAGGCATAATGACTCCAGACTGAGTCTGCCAGAAACTCAAACTGGTTCTGCGCAGGCCAATTACTCACAGTCTGTTGCTGCCTTGAGTTCTCACCGGTGACTTCTTGTAGAAACACCAGGTTGGCACCGCTATCCCGCAGGCATTGCCGAATTTTTTCCAGAGTGAAGCGACGGTTCCCCGTGGAGAAGCCCTTGTGGATATTCAATGTTAAAACCTTGAAGTTTTGCATCTGGCTGATTTGGGTCAACAAGTGGTTGCAGGATTCAGTATAGCTTTATAACTGTTAATTTTGCTGATGTATCCGAGGTTGTGATGAAACTGGATAAATTCAAGTCTGAACTGTTGGCGCGGCGAGTGGAGTTACAGGCGCGGCTGGAGCGAACCCACAAGCACATCTTCCAGAAATCCGAACCGGTGAGTGCCAACTTCCATGAGCAGGTTACACAAACTGAGAACGATCAGCTGGTGATCACGCTGGAGGCGGATGCAAAGGAAGAAATAGCAATGATCAACAAGGCCTTGCAACGCATTGAAGGCGGTGATTATCTGGAGTGCAGCGCTTGTGGCAAGGAGATCGGCCTGCAGCGGTTGCAAGCGATACCCTATGCGGACCGTTGCGTACGCTGTGCGGTATGATGAGCCGAAATTCCACTGTGTGCCTTGCAGCAGTACCGCTTAACAAGCGATGGACTATAGCAAGACAGATGTGTTGCTTGTAAAACCGGAATAATAGTAAAACGAAATATATCCTTCGACCTCACAACTGGTGTATGTGATGGCCGCAGAATTTGCAATATCTGGCGTCCATATCGTGACCAGTTGACTTGCAACTGACACATTCCCTCGATTCCCCCTGCCTGCCTTGACCACGGCGCTGCGCTTCCTGCATCAATTCCGCCCCGATAATTCCGGTTGGTACTGCAATGATGGCATAGCCACAGATCATGGCAATCGCCGCCACCAGCTGTCCGAGTGGTGTCTGCGGCGTAATATCACCATAGCCTACGGTGGTGATGGTCACGATCGCCCAGTAAATCGATACGGGTATATTGTGAAAGCCGTTCTCCGGGCCTTCGATCATAAACATGACGGCACCGAAAATGATGATCAAGGTTACTACAGAGAACAGGAATACCAGGATCTTGCGGCGTGACTGCGCCAGAGCGGCGAACAACAGGTTTGCCTCTCCCATATACCGAAACAGTTTCAGGATGCGGAAGATGCGCAATACGCGCAGGATGCGAATGACGAGCAGATAGGCTGCTGCGGGAAACACAAAGGCGACATAGGTTGGCAAAATCGAGCACAGGTCAATTACGCCATAAAAGCTGAAAATGTATCTGCGCCGTTCCTGCGTGCTGTAAATGCGCAGCACGTACTCGATGGTAAACAGAATTGTGAACAGCCATTCCAGCCTGAACAGAATCACGCCATAGCTGGCATGAACTGATGCTATGGAGTCGAGCAATACCGCGCTAACACTGGCTACGATCAGGCAGATCAGGATCAGGTCAAACAGCTTACCACCCACAGTGTCATAGCCAAAGATGATTTCGTTGAGTTTGGCGCGCAATGGGGAGACTGGTTCTGGGTTCATGGCAGCTTGGCAATTTCCAGCAGGAGGCGATTTGCGGGTGATACTAGCATGCACCAGACCTTGGTGCGATGTGCCGCGAACCCTTCATTACATATACCTTAGGGCTTATGCCTTGGTTTCAGTACCAGCACATCGCAAGGGCTGTTTTCCAGGATTTTTTCGGCAGTGTCGCCGACTATGGCACGTTCCATCACACTGCGCGACAGCGCGCCAATTACCAGAAGGTTGGCATTGGTCGCAAGCAGGTAATCGATTAGTGTTGGCGCCAGTTCGCCGCGACTGAGTTCAATGTTTTTGTCGGCAATCCGGTGGTTCCCCAGTAGTTTCCTTAACTTGTCTGCGTGGTGTTCACGAATTCGCGCCATGCCCTCGGTGAATTCGGCGCCAGCACCGAGCAGAGTGCTGACAAACGGGAAGTAGGAATGGAAGACGTGGGGCTCCTGCTGCAGTGAGCTCGCGAGAAATTCGGTGGTTTCCAGTAATTCATGGTCGAGACGGGACTGTTCTGATTTCGCATGCAGCGGGTCCGCCGCGGTGACAATCTTGCCAGCAGCTGCCCAGACTCTCGGTTTAACCAGAAGCAGGGGCGCGGGACATTTTCGAATCAGGCGCCAGTCTGTATTTGTTATCAGTGAGCGTTGTATCAGGTTGTGGTGGTGTGTGCTCTTGATAACCAGGTCTGCCTGCACTTTTCTGGTCTGTTCGATGATGGACTCTGCTAGATGGTGTTTTTCTTCGAAGTCAGTCGTGGTACTTATGTTCTGTGCGGCAAACTCTGCAGCTATCTTCTCCAGAATATGCCTGTTGTGGCTGGTAAATAATTTGCGTTGTTGCAAGAAGAAATCCGGGTCTATACCCTCGTACATGTAGGTGTGCTGATTGAGTGAATTGGCGTTATTGATGAACAGATTTACTTTCGCTGCTGTTGCTTTCGCGATCTGCCTGGCGCGATCGATTGCGAGGTCTCGCTCCACTGTGGGGTCGACGACTACCAGTATTGATTTGATGGCATGCATAATGATCTCGCTGTATTTAAATGCACTAATTACCTGGAACATGGGTCGTAGTCAGAAAAAGGCCATTCCATTTGCCTGATGCTCTTTCTCGACACAGTGGTCATGAGAAAAAATTTCAAGCCGGATCGAAGCCGCCGATAACATTGTTAGCGATTTTCCGGATAACAGGTTGATCCATATCAACAAGCGGTGCAGCTCGCTTTCTATACTGCTGGCGATGGTGTTTTAGGGGGAGAAATGCGCACAGGATTTATTTCGGTAGTATTGTTATCACTTGCGGCTTGTGGCCAAACATCCGTCAACACCGGAATTGAATCTGGTACGCGCGTTAACATACCGTTCACACCGGATGTCAGTATCAACGAGGTAATGGTGGCGCAGATTGACCATGCTGCGCATTTTATCTGGGATGCTGCTGATCCGGACCGGGCGCTGGCAGATGTTGAGTGGCAGGAAGCCGAGCATCACGCGATCCAGATCATCTCCAGCCGCAGCGCGCTCAGTATGGGCGGCACCGGTGTGAATGATGCGATGTGGATTGTGCAGCAGTCCTGGCGGAATTATGTGAACCAGATGAATGTTGCCGGCATGCTGGCACTAAGCAGTGCCCGGGCGCGGGATCGAGATGGACTGGCACAGGCTGCCGATCTGCTGGTGGAGAGTTGCGAAGGTTGCCATCGACAGTACAAGCCGACAATTCCGACCGAAGGCTTTTCCCATCCGCACTAGAATTGTCGCGAGCGACCTTGTTCGAACTTACTGGGCTGACTTGATCATATTGCGTGCAATCACCAGTTGCTGGATCTGGCTCGTGCCTTCATACAGTCGGAACAGGCGCACGTCACGGTAGAAGCGTTCTACGGCATACTCGGACATATAACCAGCACCACCGTGAATCTGTACCGCACGGTCAGCCACCCTGCCAACCATCTCGGTGGCAAAATACTTGCACGCGGCCGACTCCATCACCACAGACTCACCCAGGTCGCGCTTGCGCGCAGTCTCCAGCACCATGCACTTGGCGGCGTAAGTCTCTGTCTGGGAATCTGCCAGCATCGCCTGCACCAGCTGTTGTTCTGCAATTGGCAAGCCAAACTGCTTGCGTTGCATGGCATATTCCAGCGCATCCTTGATCAGGCGTTCGGCGACACCCACGCTCACGCCAGAGATGTGCAGCCGTCCGCGGTCCAGCACCTTCATCGCAGTGATGAAGCCTTCGCCTTCCACGCCAATGAGATTTTCTGCGGGTATTGCCACATCTTCAAAGATCACGTCGCAGGTGAGGGAACCGGACTGTCCCATTTTCTTATCGATTGCACCGAGCGTGATGCCGGGTGTGTCGCGCTCCACGATGAACGAGGAGATGCCCCGCGCACCCTTGATATCCGGATTGGTGCGGGCCATGACATTGAAGGTGTTGGCGACCGCGGCATTGGTGATATAGCGCTTGGTGCCATTCAGTATGAACTGATTACCTACCCGCCGCGCCGTGGTCTTGAGTGCAGCTGCATCAGAACCGGCCTCGGGTTCGGTGAGGCAGAAGCAGGCAATCCATTCGCCGCTGGCGTACTTCGGCAGGTATTTTTGTTTCTGGGCTTCGGTGCCGTTGAACACTATTGCCGCGGAGCCGATGCCATTGTTGGTGCCCAGCACCGAGCGGAACGCAGGTGAGGTACGGCCGAGTGCGATCGAGACCAGAATTTCTTCTTCCATGGTGAGTCCGAGCCCACCGTATTCCTCCGGTATGGTGAGGCCAAACAGACCGAGCTGTTTCATCTCTTGCAAGATATCTGCTGGCAGTCTGCCAGACTCGGCCAGCAGATTCTCTGCAGGTACCAGACGCTCGCGGACGAAGCGTTCAATCAGGCCAACAAGCTGGTTAAGAGTTTCCTGGTCACGAATCATGATGAGCCCCCTGCAAGCGAGCCGCCAAGCTATCATAACGCACCGCTTTATGCGACTGTGAGGGCCGTAAGCCGTGGCTTGCAGGAGAATTCCCCGTGCCGGGAGGCTATGCTACTATGGCCAGCCGCGCGCAGTTTCAGCAATTGCCCGGCGGCCATCCCCCAATCACCAAGCGTGCATCCCATGAACGTGCACAGAGAGAGTTTCGCATGCCCGTTTCCAGTTCCAAATCTGCAGCAAACCCCCATGCAAACGGCGCATTGGTAGACGCCTATATTTACGACGGTGGTCGCTCCGCCTTCGGTCGTCACGCCGGAGCGCTGGCGCCGGTGCGTCCCGATGATCTGCTCGCAGCTGTCATCAAGACCGTGGTTGAACGCAACCAGTTTCCGCCGCCAGCGTATGAAGACATCATCATGGGTACTACCAACCAGGCGGGTGAAGATTCGCGCAACGTTGGCCGCTTCGCCGGCTTGCGTGCCGGCATGCCAATCGAGGTGGCCGGACTGACAGTGAATCGACTGTGTGGTTCAGGACTAGCTGCCGTGCTGGATGCCGCACGCGCTGTGAAGACCAGTGAGGGCGAGTTATTTCTGGCCGGCGGCGTCGAATCCATGAGCCGCGCGCCACTGATATTATCCAAAGCACATTCTGCCTTTGACCGTGGCCAGGAACTGGCGGACAGCACGCTCGGTGCCCGCTTTATGAACCCTGCCTTTTCGGCAGCGCACGGTGATGACACCATGCCGCAAACGGCAGACAACATTGCCAGCGACCTGAAAATTTCCCGCGAAGCTGCTGATAAGTTCGCGGCTGCTTCCCAATCGAAGTACGCAGCCGCAAAAGCTGACGGTTTCTTCAAGGATGAAATCGTACCAGTAGCGGTGCCTCAGGGCCGCAAGCTGCCGCCGCTGGTGGTGAGTGAAGATGAACACCCGCGCCCGGAGTCCACCCTGGCGGCGTTGGCAGGGCTTAAGCCATTGTTCGCCGGTGGCGTGGTTACCGCAGGCAATGCCTCGGGTATCAACGATGGTGCTGCTGCATTGATCATTGGCAGCCGCGCCATTGGCGCGCAATACGGCATGCGACCACGCGTACGGATTATTGCCGGTGCCGTTGCCGGTGTGGCGCCGCGCGTCATGGGTCTCGGCCCGGTCTTCGCCATTCGCAAAGCCCTGCACCGCGCCGGGCTCAAATTGTCCGACATGGATATTATTGAAATTAACGAAGCCTTCGCCGTGCAGGTGTTGGGTTGCCTGCAAATGCTGGAAGTCGATTTCAGCGATAGCCGGGTGAATCCAAATGGCGGCGCGATTGCCATAGGCCATCCGTTAGGCGCATCGGGCGCACGTATCGCACTCACCACCATGCGACAACTGGAGCGCAGCGGTGGCAGATATGCCGCCATAAGCCTCTGCATCGGCATCGGCCAGGGCGTCGCCGCCATCATAGAGCGCATGGACTAGGCCAGTTACTTCATCATCAACAACTCTGCCGCACGAGCTCGCGCGTAACAATCAATCTGATTTAACCCAGTAAAAGGAAACCACATGTCGAACGTAGTCACTTATGCATTGCAGGGCAATATCGGTGTTGTCACTGTAAATAATCCACCGGTTAATGCACTCGCCCAGGTTGTCAGGGAAGGCATCCTCAAAGCAGTTACTACGGCACAGAAAGACGCTTCAGAAGCGATCGTGATTGTTTGTGCGGGGCGCACGTTCATCGCCGGCGCAGATATAACCGAGTTCGGGAAACCACCTGTGGCGCCGGGCCTGCCCGAAGTGCTCTCTGCTATCGAGAACTCCACGAAACCGGTAATTGCTGCAATTCATGGCACCGCACTCGGCGGTGGTTTCGAAGTCGCGCTTGCCTGCCATTATCGCTGCGCGCTTGCCAGCGCCCAGGTTGGTCTGCCGGAAGTGAAGCTGGGATTATTGCCCGGTGCCGGCGGCACCCAACGCGTGCCACGCGTGGCAGGGGTAAAGGCAGCGCTGGATATGATTACCAGCGGCAATCCAATCGCAGCCAAGAACGCCAAGCAGATGGGCCTCATAGATGAGGTGTTAGAAGGAACCGATGTGGCTGCCGGCGCCCTGCAATATGCGAAGGATCTGGCAGAATCAGGTGCGCCCCTTAAACGCATCCGCGATATCACCATTGATCCGGCAGCAGTTGAACCGGGATTTTTTGAAAAGGCGCGCAAGGAGCAGGCGCAGCGTGCCCGTGGCCAAATTGCACCAGACCGCATCGTGTCATGTATTGAAGCGGCAGTTGCCCTGCCCATGGACAAGGGGCTGGAACGCGAGCGGGAATTGTTCAAGGAATTGGTAAGCTCGCCGGAATCGGCGGCAATGCGCCATATTTTCTTCGCCGAACGCCTGGCAACGAAGATCAAGGATTTACCGAAGGACACGCCAGTCAGAGAGATCAAGAAAGTCGCCATCATTGGTGGCGGTACCATGGGTGGTGGCATCGCCATGTGTTTCGCCAATGTCGACATCCCCGTGGTGATGGTCGAGATCAACGCCGAGGCGCTCAGTCGTGGTCTGGGTATTATCAACAAAAATTATTCCATCACGGTGCAGAAGGGCAAGTTACCCGCGAGCCAGATGCAGCAGCGACTCGATCTAATTACTGGTACGACGGACTATAACGCCATCGCCGATGTCGATCTGGTGATTGAAGCCGTGTTTGAAAACCTGGAATTGAAGAAGGAAGTGTTTGCGAAACTCGACAAGGCCTGCAAGCCGGGCGCGATCCTCGCGACGAACACCTCGTATCAGGATGTGGATGCCATTGCCGCCGCCACCAAACGACCCCAAGACGTTGTCGGCATGCACTTCTTCAGTCCAGCCAATGTGATGAAACTGCTGGAAGTGGTGCGCGGCGCCAAGACTGCTGATGACGTGCTGGCCACCTCCATGCAAATCGGCAAGAAGATCGGCAAGGTTTGTGCGTTATCACGCGTATGCTATGGCTTTATCGGCAATCGCATGCTGAGTGGCTATGGCCGCGAGGCGCAGATGTTACTGCTCGATGGTTGTACTCCCGAGCAGGTCGATTCCACACTGGAAAAATTCGGCATGGCCATGGGTCCGCTGGCAATGGGAGACCTCGCCGGGCTGGACGTGGGCTACAAGGCGCGCCAGGCACGCAAAGATTTGCTGGATGATCCGAAAATCTTCCGTATTGGCACAGCGCTCGTGGAAATGGGCAGACATGGACAGAAGACTGGTTCCGGTTTCTACAAATACGATTCTGCCACGCGGGCGCGGGTATCTGATCCTGAAGTCGAAGAATTGATACGGAAAGAAGCCAGGAAACTCGGCATTGAGCAGCGGCACGTCAGCGAAGCTGAAATAGTGGAACGTTGTTTGTATCCGCTAATCAACGAGGCTGCCAAAATTCTGGAAGAGGGCATCGCGCAACGTCCGAGCGATATCGATGTCGTGTATGTCTATGGCTACGCGTTTCCCTCTGCCAAGGGTGGGCCCATGCACTATGCCGATCGGGTCGGCCTGAAAAAAGTCTATGACAAGATCAATGAATTCCGCGGCCGTTACGGTGAACAATATTGGAAACCGGCGGCACTGCTGGAGAAACTTGCGGGCGAAGGCAAGACTTTCGCGCAGTGGGGAGCTGAGTAATGCGGGTTTATCAAACCACTACGCCGGGAGCTGAACTCAAATTGGTTGAGTTGCCAACGCCGACGCCACAGGGCACTGAAGTTTTATTACGGACAGTTGCCTGCGGTGTCTGCCACTCCGACATTCATATGCACGACGGTGTGTTCAACCTTGGTCATGGCAAACAGTTGGAAGTGGGCCGTCCCGGCATGGTGTTGGGGCATGAGATCTTCGGAGAAGTCGTCGCCGTCGGCCCCGGTGCAACCGGTGTAAAAATTGGTGACCGTCGCGTGGTATTCCCATGGATTGGCTGTGGTGACTGTGCCGCATGCAAACGCGGCGATGAACAATTGTGTACTCCGGGCCGGGCACTCGGCATCGTGGAGTCGGGTGGTTTTGCCGATCACGTACTCGTGCCTCACAGCCGGTACTTGTTCGATAAGGGGAAAGTATCAGACAGTTTAGCCGCCACCTACGCCTGCTCAGGTCTGACTGCATACAGTGCTCTAAAGAAGGTCGGTCAGTTACAGGCAGAGGATGCGGTAGTCATCATCGGTGCCGGCGGTGTCGGCATGATGGCCATCCAGATCGCATTGTCAGCCATGCACATCAACCCCATCGTGGTGGATATCGACGACGCCAAGTTACAGGCGGCGCAAGCGCTGGGCGTGAGTCAGACTTTTAACTCGTCGGATCCGCAGGCTGCCAAAGCCATTCGCAAGGCCACCGGCGGAGCTTACGCCGTGATCGATTTCGTTGGCGCGGAAGCGTCAGTTAATTTTGGACTGGGGTGCCTGCGCAAGGGCGGCATGTTGATCATCGTTGGTTTGTATGGCGGTGCGCTCTCGCTGCCGATCCCGTTTCTGCCAATGAATGCGCGCATCATCCAGGGCAGTTATGTTGGAACCCTGCAGGACATGAAGGAACTGATGGAGCTGGTGCGCGCCGGCAAGATTGCGCCGATCGAGATTCAGGAGCGGCCGTTGGCCGAGGCGCATAGGGCGCTGCTGGATCTGAAGGCCGGCAAGGTACGCGGGCGTCAGGTTTTGATGAATACGATTGTGTAAATTCACCACACGAATACCCGAGACGGAGTAAAGTAGTGCAGCACCTTCAAGAGTTTCAGAACACGACGCGGGCCTGGCTCGAACAAAATTGTCCGGCCTCCATGCGCACACCGATGGTGCCCGACGAGATTGTATGGGGTGGGCGCAATGCCACGTTCAAGAATCCGGACAGCAGGCTATGGCTGGATCGTATGGCGGCGCAAGGCTGGACCTGTCCAACCTGGCCTCGGGAATACGGTGGCGGTGGTCTCTCCAGGGAGCAAGCAATTATTCTGGGCCAGGAACTCGCGCGCATTAATGCCCGACCTGCACTAACCAGTTTCGGCATCAGCATGTTGGGCCCGGTACTGCTGGAATACGCCACGCCCGCGCAGAAAATGGAACATATACCCAAGATCGTGCGTGGAGAGATTCGCTGGTGTCAGGGCTATTCCGAGCCAGGATCAGGCTCGGACCTCGCCAGCCTTGCTACCAGGGCCGAACTGAGCGGCGACAATTACGTGATCAACGGCTCGAAAGTATGGACGTCTTACGCGGACCAGGCTGACTGGATTTTCTGTCTGGTGCGCACTGACTTCGATGTGCCCAAACATGCAGGCATCAGTTTTATCCTGTTCGACATGGCGAGTGCCGGGGTGTCGACCAAACCGATTGCGCTGATCAGCGGCTCCTCTCCGTTCTGCGAAACCTTTTTCGATGATGTCAAAGTACCCAAACAGAATCTGGTCGGTCGCCTCAATGAAGGCTGGTCGATTGCGAAGCGCCTGTTACAGCATGAACGCACGATGATCTCCAGCTTCGGACTCGCCAGCGGCCAATCTGATCGTGGCGGCACCACGTCAGTGGTGTCCAGTCTCGAAGGGGCGGCCATGCACTATCGCGGCGACACCGTAAAATTATCCGACCCTGTGCTGCGTGACCAGATTGCCCAGTTCAAGATCGACAGTGAGTCTTTCGCCTATACCTCGCAAAGATCCGTCGAGGAATCGCAACAGGGACAGGGGCCAAATGCCACTTCTTCCATGTTGAAAAATTACGGCTGTGAGTTGAACAAGCGGCGCTATGAATTGATGCTGCAGAGTCTCGGCAGTCAGGCTTTGGGTTGGGAAGGCGCTGGTTTCAGCGCTGAAGAATTGCAGATCACTCGTGAATGGTTGCGCTCCAAGGCCAACTCTATCGAGGGTGGCACTGCTGAAGTGCAATTAAACGTAATCGCCAAACGCGTGCTGGGTCTGCCCGACATGTTGGCAGTCAGCAAGAAATAAACAGGTATTTGAGATGTCACTAGTACTCAGTGAAGATCAGCAGTTATTGCAGGATTCGGCGAAAAGCTTTTGTCTGGAGAATGCTCCCGTCAGTCAGTTGCGAAAATTACGCGATAGCAAGGATGCCACGGGTTTCGATCGTCCACTCTGGCAACACATGGTGCAATTGGGTTGGGCCGGCATGACGGTACCCGAGGCCTATGGTGGATTTGAATTCGGCTATGGCGGTTTGGGAGTATTACTCGAAGAAACCGGGCACAACCTCGTCAGTTCGCCGCTGGTGGCAACGGTATTGCTCGGTGCCACTGCGATCAACCTGCTTGGCAATGAGGCGCAGAAACAGGCGCTATTGCCAAAAATCGTCAGTGGCGATTTGCTGTTGGCGCTGGCATTGGACGAACACGCCATCCATGCCCCGACCAAAATATCCACATCCGCTGTGCGCTCTGGCAGCAACTACCTGCTTAATGGCAGCAAGACCTTTGTAGTCGATGGCCATGTCGCGGACCAACTCATTGTGGTGGCGCGGACTGCTGCTGCAGGTGACAGCCCGGCCGGTATCAGCCTGTTGCTGGTGGATGCGAAGGCGGCCGGGGTGCACATCACGCGCACCAGAATGGTCGATAGTCGCAATGCGGCCAATGTAGAGTTCAAAGATGTGGCGGTGCCTGCGGATGCCTTGTTGGGAACAGTAGATTGCGCCTTCCCCGCATTCGACAAGGTGCTGGACATCGCTCGTATCGGTCTCGCCGCTGAAATGCTCGGCAGCATGCAGGCAGCGTTTGAACGCACTCTGGATTATTTAAAGCAACGCGAACAATTTGGCGTATTGATCGGCTCGTTTCAGGGATTGCAACACCGCGCGGCGGCCATGTACAGTGAACTGGAGTTGTGCAAGTCACTGGTGCGGGCGGCATTGCGCGCATTGGATGATCCGGAAGCGACCAATAAACACATTGCGCAACTCGCCAGTGCCGTCAAGGCGAAAGTCGCCGACGTGTTTACGCTGGTTAGTAACGAGGCGATCCAGATGCATGGCGGTATCGGCATGACAGACGAGTTCGACATTGGATTTTATATCAAACGTGCTCGGGTGGCGCAACAGTTTCTGGGAGATGCGGTATTTCACCGTGACCGCTATGCAACGCTGCAAGGTTTTTAGATAAAGACTTGCACAACTGGTAGTTGTTGGCCAGTCCGGCACTACAGTTCAGTCATTCAGGGTCTGTCGGCAACAGCGTCAATGCCGACACCAACATTCAAGCGAGTGATATAACGTGGACGAGTCACTGAATATTTTTGACGAAATCCTGGTGCCTTGTGGTGAGAACCCTGTCACCGGATTTTTCCGCGACGGTTGTTGCAACACGAGCGATACCGATTTTGGTTCCCATACAGTATGTGTGAAAATCACTGAAGAATTTCTGCAGTATTCACGCTTCCGCGGCAACGACCTGTCCACACCAAGGCCTGATTTTGGCTTCCCCGGATTGAAGCCGGGTGATTCCTGGTGTTTGTGTGCGGCACGCTGGCTGGAAGCGTATGAGCAAAACATGGCGCCCAAAGTGTATCTGATGCGTACCCACAAGCGCGCACTTGAAATTGTTGATATTGAGAAGTTGAAGAAGTTTGCGGTGGATCTGAGTTAGGCTATTCAGGCAGTCGCCGGACTCGACTCGCAATTGGTAATGAAATATTGGTAGTACGAAATTGGTAGTACGAAATTGGTAGTGCGAAATTAGTAGCACAATAAAAAGTAGTGACCCTAACATCGCAGAGTGAGACTCTAAGGAAGCTTTAAATGAAAACAGCAATACGCCATGCAATCGCATTATTCCTCCTGGTAATTTTCGTACAAACCGCAGCCGCCGATGTCAGCGGCAGTTGGACCTTTGCCGTCGCCTTGGGTGACGCGGGCAGTGGCAATGCCGATGTCAGCCTGACTCAGCAAGCAGATGGCAAACTCGCCGGGACTTATGCCGGGCAACTGACCAATGGTCCAATCGCGGGCACTTATGAAGGTGACAAATTCGAATTCTCGTTCAACAGCCCGGCACTGGGTGCGGATTTAACCTATCGCGGCGAGCTGGCTGCAGACGGTACTATCAAGGGAGCAGTGGTAGCAGGGGGACAAGACATTGGCACGTTCGTGGGTACCAAGAAATAAATATTGAGTTCAGGCGGCTGTATCTATCAAAAAACTACTAAAAAATATGGAGCACAATATGCATACACGTATGAAATCCTTGATTCTGGCCATGTCGATTGCGGTGCCAGCCACTGCCTTGGCACAGGATGACGAAACCTATGCCACCTATATAACCGAAGAGCAGTGGTCGATGGTGAATGAGTTGCCGGGTGTAGATCGCCAGCTCATCAGTCGCGATATTGGCAAGTTGAATCTCTCGGTGGGAATTATTCATCGCGGTGCTGTCGAGCGCGGTTCTGCCGTCGCCGCAACTGCGCCCGCGGCAGAAGGACCCTGCGGTGTCACCAGCACTGACCGCGACAGTGGTGCACGCGGCATCATGCATCATCATCAGACCGAGGCGTACATTATCGCTTCCGGCTCAGGCACTCTGGTGACTGGCGGCACCATCATGAACGGTACCGAGTCGGCAGCAGACAGCAATGTCACGCTGGTGCTGAATGGTCCATCCTGCAGCGGTCAGATTGTGGGCGACTGGGTGGCGAAGCATGTGAAAGAAGGCGACATGATATTAATTCCGGCAGGTACTCCCCATGGCTGGCTGGAAGTGCCAGTGCATGTAGATTACCTGAGTGTGCGTCCGGATCCGGACCGGGTGCTGGCGGATGACTATATCAATCCTGCACTGGGTGCTGATTTCAAGATGAAGACAGAGTAAGGAATTTCTGCTGCTAGTCAGCGAGCGCGCTCTCGATTTGTATGGCGCCACTCAACACTTTGTGTATGGGGCAGGCGTTTGCAATCTGGAGCAGCCGCTCGCGTTGTTCGTCGTTCAAAGCGCCTGTCAGTTTAATCTTGCGAGTGATCTCAGTGTTACCGGCGGCCGGTTTGCCGGCAGGATTTAATTGCAAGACAACCTCCACTGCCGTCAGCGGCCACTGCTTGCGCCCCGCATACATCTGTAGCGTTATCGCGGTACAGGAACCCAGGCTGGACAACAATAACTGGGTAGGAGATGGCGCGGTATCGCCACCACCCATTGCGGTGGGTTCATCAGCTGCCCATGCATGCTCTGCATCGGCCTTGATCGTGACCCTAAAAGCAGTGTCTGTAGTGTTAACTCTAACGGTGCTTACAGTCATAACATTTTCCCTGTGAAAAATATCCGTTTAATCGAGGTAGGAACAGCAATAGTCGGTGATGCTTAACGCCTTGATATCGAATTCGGCCTGCGCCGGAACGGCGAAACTCTCACCCTCCTTGAATGTTTTCCACTCGGTGGCACCGGGCAATAGCACTGCTACCGCGCCGCCCTGAATTTCCATCAGTTCCTTTTTTGCTGTGTCAAACCGATAGGTGCCCGGCAGCATGATACCTAGTGTCTTCTTTTCACCCGAGGCGAACAGCACGGTACGACTGGTAACTTTGCCATCGAAATAACTGTTTGCCTTGCGTACAACCGTAACATTCGTAAAGTCTTTCATGATGCTGATGAATTCCCTGAATAGAGTGAGTGAATTTGCGGCGCCAATAATAACAGGAGCGCCTTGGCTGTGACAGGCTGGGTCGCTGCGACGTTTCCTGCAATAATGCGATGAGCCAGAATGCAGAATGTTGCTGCATCCATAGATATCTAAATAGCAAGAGGGTGAGTCTGATGGAACCGATCACGTGGGATGATTTTATCAAAGTAGAGTTGCGCGTCGGGCGTGTGATCAGCGCCGCAGTATTCGCCGAGGCACGCAAGCCTGCCTACGTGCTGCAAGTGGACTATGGTCCGGAAATCGGTATTCGTAAATCCAGCGCCCAGCTTACCAGGCAATATAAGCCGGAAGAGCTCGTCGGGCGACAGGTTGTGGGCGTGGTCAATTTTCCGAAGAAACAGATAGGACCGCTGATGTCAGAATGCCTGGTTACCGGCTTTCATAACGAGGCTGGTGAGGTCGTGCTGTGTGTGCCTGACAAGGACGTGCCACTCGGAGCGAAACTGTTATAGGTGCATTTGCCGGGCCTGCTGTCAGCTCTGATGCTGAATCGGTTTTTCCCCGCAGGGTCATCGCAATGCAGCCGTAAATAGTGGTACGCTGGGCCGGCTCCGCGACTGATTACAACAAGAATAATCTCGGTAAAAGGCTCACCATATGCATAACTCAATCCTGCTCAAGCTCAGCCCCCGGTGGCTCGCCGCCAGCCTGCTCGCCACCAGTCTCGCCGTATTTTCCATACCGGCCCTCGCGCAACGTGATCTCGACCCGACCCGGTTCGAAGATACGATCAAGGCGTTCGAGGCAGCCGACCAGTTGCAGCCGCCACCCAAAGGCGCGATCGTGTTAACCGGCAGTTCCAGCATCGCGCGCTGGAATGATCAGGCAGCAGCCGCGCTGGCGCCTTTGACCGTCATCCCAAGAGGCTTTGGCGGCAGCGTCATGGCCGATGTGTTGCACTATATCGAGCGCGTAGCCATAGCCTACCAACCGCGCGCCATTCTCATCTATGAAGGTGATAACGACACTGCATTCGGCATACCCGAAGCAGAGATCGTCGGCCAGTTTGAGCAGATAGTGGCGCAGGTGCACCAGGCCTTACCAGAGACTCGCATTTACGTCTTGTCGGTCAAGCCCAGTGTATTGCGACAGGATGTGTGGGGTAACGCAGAGCAGGTGAATAAGCAATTACAGATGATCGCCGAGCATGACCCGCTGGTGTATTACGTCGATGTTGCCACGCCCTTCCTGAATGATGACGGCAGTGTCATGACTGATATTTTCGTCGCCGACAACCTGCATCTGAATGAGCTTGGCAACTCCATCTGGGGCGCTGCCATCAAAGCCGCATTGATGCCGCGGGAAGCTCGCCTCGAGTAGTAGCCATTCAGACTCGATCCAATGCTTATCCTTCTCAATCTCCTGGAATCCATCATCAAGCTCGGCCTGCCCATGGCAGGCCTGAGCTGGTTTCTCTTCGCCCGCATGTATAACAGTGGTGATGTGCATCGCGACGCAGATCGCAAGGCGATCAAATCGCAGTTGCAATCCGTACGCACCAAATTCAAGGCCGACAAAAACGTTAAAGTCAAAGATGATACAAATGCGAAGGCAAAGCTCAAGTCAGATATCGTGTTCGACAAATGGATGTGGTTTGGCAGAGGTTTTTACGGGCTCGCGGCATTGTGGACGTTTGTCATAATTGAAATAACTGACGTATTCAATTTTATCTTTAACAATCCGGGTTGGGCCGTGTTGCTCGCTGACGGTGTGGTAAGCCTGGTGTTCGACGTACTGGCGAACCAGATCTCGAACATAGTATCAGCCTTTGTCTGGTTCAGTTTCTGGGATGTAGGTTCAATCTGGTTGCTGGTGTTAATCGCGTACGCTGGCTACTGGGTAGGTATAGAACCAGCGCGACGGGAAACTGAATTTCCCGTCGCAAGCTGGAAGGAAAAACTGCGAGAATTCCTGCAATCCTTGAAATCCTAGCGGTTGCTACTTAATACTCGCCGTAGCCCTGTGTCAGTTCGATGTAGACACCGGAGGGATCGGTGATGAAAGCGATCTTCAATCCTATAGCCGGAATGTCTCGAAACGGCACTACAAACTGAATTCCCTTCGCTTCCAGTTCTTTGCAGAACGCCTCCAGATCATCAAACTCAAACCCGATGTGATCCAATGCGCTGCCCCGCGTCGGCAGGCGTGGCGTGGTGGAATTGGCGAAACTCATGTTCATGCCAGGCGCGTTGGTGGTAGTGGCGATGCGGCCGCGCGGGCGTACTTCAAGGCCGAAGATATCCACATACCAGGCCATTAACGACTCGTAATCCGGCGTGTAGAAATGGATATGGTAGCCACTGATTTCGGTAGACAGTCCCTGATCTTCCTGTAGTTCCACACGGACGTTATCGGGAAATATGACATAAGCATTGAGCTGGCCTTCGGCGCCGGTGAATGGAGTCTCTGCTGGCAGACCTGCCGCCTGCCACTTCGCCAGGAATTTCTCGATATTGCGCACCTTGAATCCGAAATGATCCATTACGGTGGCGCCGGAACCGCCAGTGGGTGCGGTCGCCGTTAATGCGACCAGCATGTTAGGCAGGCGTACGGCTGTAAGCGGGCCCTTCTGTACTACCACACCATTGAAATGCTCAACCCAGAGTTTTTTGTGCAGTTCTATATCGGATACGTTCAGATGGACGTGGCCGTAAGTCATGCCTTTTTCATTGGGGACCGCGAGTTGAGCCTGGGCGGCGATTGGTAGTAGTAGCAGTAACAACAGGGAAGTGAGTAGCCGCATGGTTGTTTTTCCTTTTTTTTGATGGCTTGGGTTGGTCAGCATAGTCGTTGCTTGGAATGTAGTCTACTGAGGATGGTTTAGTACTTTAGCGGCTTCGATTCGGCTCTGAGTGGGACAATGTGGTTCTGCAATGTGGTGCTGCAATGTGGTGCTGCGGCAGACCGCGCCGCGCTGCGGTTCCCTCCCTCATGAAAAAGCCCTGTAAAGCGCTCTTTTTCGTGCCTTCGGTGCTGGTCTTTAATTGCCGCTGAACCACACAATCCCACTCGGCGCCTGCTTGAGTGCGTTGGGATAGTAATTGAACCCCTGCTTATAAATTCCAGGCTGCGGCGATGAGTTCGTAGGAGCGTTGGCGTGCTGCAGGGTCGTGGGTGATGGTGACGAGCATGAGTTCGTCGAGTTTGAAGCGATCGATCATGGACTGGAGTTTTTGGGTGACTTGTTCCGGTGTGCCGACGGCGCGACGGTCGCGGTTTTCGGCGATGGCCGCGAGTTCGCCGGGGGAGTAGTCATAATTAGTGGCTTCTTCGACCGAGGGGAAGGGGCCGGGGTTGCCCCGTAACAGGCGCAGAAACCAGAGGTCGCGGCTGCGGGACAGGCGCAGCGCCTCAGCTTCGGTGTCGGCGCAGATGCAGAACATGGTGAGGCAGGTAAGTGGCTTATCGAGATTGGGGCCGGGACGGAACTTGGCGCGGTAGTAATCGAAGATGTCCGGGCGGATCGCAGGATTGATGAAGTAAGCAAAGTTGTAGGGGAGGCCGGTCATGGCGGCGAGGCCGGCGCTGTCTTCGCTGGAGCCGAGCATCCACAGCTGCGGTGGTATGTCGGTTTTAGGATAAGCGCGGGCGTGGGTCAGGCCGGGTGTCGGGCAATCGGTGTCGTTCAGTAAAGCCTGCAGGTCCAGCACCATGTTCGGGAAATGTTCGGGGCCGACTCTGGAGCCGTAACGAATTGCGGCGGCGGTGAAGGGGTCGGTGCCCGGTGCGCGTCCGATGCCTAGATCGACGCGGTCGGGATAGAGCGTTTGCAGCAGGCGAAAATTTTCCGCTACCTTATAAGGACTGTAATGCGGCAGCATCACTCCGCCCGAACCAATGCGCATGCGTGCCGTCTCCCCACCGAGACGGCCGAGCAATACTTCGGGAGAGCAACCGGCGAGGGCGTCGGAGGCATGATGCTCTGCTACCCAATAGCGGTGATAGCCGAGTTTGTCTGTGAGGCGTGCGAGCGCAATTGACTCCTGCAAGGCCTCGAAAGCGTTGCTGCCCTGACGGATCGGAGATTGGTCGAGTACTGATAAAGGTATCTGGTTTGGCATTTTGTATCCCATGCTGCACTGCAGCGGCAGGTAACACTACATAAATTCGCGCAGCAGTTCCACTCAGGCACAGGCAGCGATCATACTGACTGCTGGACCAGTCTCGAAAGTGCATGGGGTGTGGTATTCTCCAGCAACTCATTCAGTAAACTGACAGTCCGTTGGAGAATATCCCATGATCCGCACCAACCTCGATATAAGTCGTTATCTGGTCACTCTGTTGCTGCTGGTTTACCTGCCTGTGGCCGGTGCCCAGGACAGCAGCAAGCAGGAAGTGATGATGCCCATGCGCGATGGCGTGAAGCTCGCCACCAACATTTATCTGCCTGCGGGAGCCGGTCCCTGGCCAGTAGTGCTGACGCGCACGCCTTACAACAAGAATGGAGCCGACGGCAGTGCAGCCACTTATAATGCCCATGGCTATGCTCTTGTATCCCAGGATGTACGCGGCCGCTATGCATCTGAAGGCGAAGACCAGCCCTTTGAGGTCGACATGCCTGATGGCTATGACACCGTCGAGTGGATTGCCGCGCAACCATTCAGCAACGGCAAAATAGGGATATTTGGCACTTCCGCTCCGGGTATAACCTCCAACCTGGCCGCTGCCGCAGCGCCTCCGCACCTGACCGCAGCTTACGTCACCGTCGCCCCTGACAGCCTGTTCTACCGTTCGCGTTTCGTGGGTGGTGTGTTCAAGGAGAGCCATTCCGGCGGCTGGTTGCGCGGACAGGGCATCAGTGAAGAGCGCATTGATGCGTACAAGGCGCGTGCGGTGCTGGACCAGGGCTGGCTTGATACCGATTTCATGTTTCACCGTCAGAACGTCGAAATTCCCGTTTACAACGTCGGTGGTTGGCACGACATTTATGCTGAAGGTTCGCTGTACAACTACTTGTATCTGCAGGACGCAGGCAATGAGAAAGCACGGGGCAAACAAAAACTGTTCATGGGCGCGTTTGGTCACGGTGCCATCCAGGGCGATCTGGCCTATCCAGGTGGTGGCCTGATTTCAGGTGACATGGACGAGCAATTGCGGTGGTGGGATTTCTGGCTGAAGGGCGAAGACAACGGCATCATGTCAGAACCTCCTATCAGTATTTATATGATGGCGTCGGCGCGCAAGAGTGATCCATCGCCAAAGAATCGTGTGGTGCAACTGGACAGCTGGCCGCCCCAACATGAGAGCACCAAGTTCTATCTGCAACCATCCATGACGGTAAATACACAAGCGCCCACGGCAGACTCTGCCTCAGCGACTTATCAATTCGATCCGGCTAATCCGGTACCCACAGTGGGTGGCCAGAATCTTGGTGCTGATGTAGGTCCCCGCGACCAGCGTGAGATCGGCGAACGGCAGGACTATCTGCGCTTCCAGACGCCTGTGCTGGAAGAAGACGTGGTCGTCGCCGGTCACATCGATATGGAGTTGTATGTCTCCACCGATGCGCTGGACACTGATTTCGTAGTCAAACTTGTAGACATTTATCCGGATGGCTACGAGGCATTGATCCTCGACTACCCGCAGCGCATGCGCTTCCGCCACGGGCAATTGCCTGAGGCTGTCGCGCTTGCTACACCAGGAGCTATCGAAAAACTCACAATCAATATGTGGAGCACGGCACAAACATTTGAAAAGGGGCATCGTATCGGCATTCAGGTAACATCGAGCAACTACCCGCGTTTCGCCGTCAATCCGAACAATGGCGCGGCGCTGGATGACACCGCGACACCAACAAAGATTGCCACTAATACGATCTACTTCGATGCCCAGCATCCCTCGGCCATAATCCTGCCAATAGTGACAGAGGGTTTATAAGAGGGACTTATAATTAATTTGAGTCCGGGGTTGACTGGATTTTTTGGCTGGCGCAGAATCGCCCACCTATGACAACTCAACTCAACTTCTGGTGGTGCTCCGACAAGGGCCGCCAGATGAACATCCTAGAAATCTAGACTCTTCATCGGCCGCCCCGGGTTGTGGCGGCCTGTTTTCCTCTAAAATCCCCAGTTCGTCATTACTCTTTTCGGCCTTATGCAGTGCAGCCAGGAGCAATAGCGAATGCCAGTCAACAATCAGATTCAATACCAATGTGCATCCGGAATGCATGTGCGACGTGCTGCCGTGCAGCTCGATTATGCGGATGCGATGCAGCGGCTGGGCAGTGCACTGGATCAGCAGCAGGGCGTCTCGCTCGCATCCAGTTTTGAATATCCAGGCAGATATACGCGCTGGGATATTGGCTTTGTCAATCCACCCCTGCAAGTCATCGGTCGCGGCCGTGAGCTCACCATCGATGCATTGAATACTCGCGGTGAGATCCTGCTACCAGAGCTTTTCCATGCCTTGCAGAATTGTGCGGCTATCGGGCACATGGAGGCGAGCAAGCAACAAATCCAACTCACCGTCATTAATGACCCGGCCGAAATCGCAGAAGAGTTGCGCAGCAGGCGCCCGAGCCTGTTTTCAGTGCTCCGTGAAATCATTGCCTGTTTCTTCAGCCCTGCTGACCCCTATCTTGGTTTATATGGTGCATTCGGCTATGACCTCACCTTTCAGTTTGAAGATGTGAACCGCTTCCAGCACAGGGATGCAACTGATCGCGACCTCGTACTATTCCTGCCTGACCAGATTACAGTTGCCGACCATCGCATAGAGCGCACGCTATGTTACAACTACGAGTTTATCTGTCGTGGCTGGAATTCGGCGGCACGCTCTGAAACCACCGGCGGCTTCAAGCGTACTGGCAAGGCAACAACTTATACTCCCGCAACGACGGTCGAAAGAAACTGCGATCATGCTCCTGGTGAGTATGCCGGGCGTGTGAAGCATGCATTGTCCTATTTTCGTCGCGGCGACCTCTTCGAAGTGGTGCCGGGGCAGACGTTTTTCGAACCCTGCACCGACAGTCCTTCGCAGGTATTCCGACGTCTGCAAAAAGCCAACCCGGCTCCCTATGGCGCATTAATGAATCTCGGTGAGCAGGAATATCTGGTGGCAGCATCACCGGAGATGTTTGTGCGGGTGGATGGCAAACAGATAGAGACCTGCCCAATTTCTGGCACGATCAAGCGTGGCATCGACGCCATAGCGGATGCGCATCAGATCAAGCAACTATTGAACTCAGAGAAAGACGAATCCGAACTGTCGATGTGCACCGATGTTGACCGCAATGACAAGGCGCGAGTGTGTGTGCCGGGCTCGGTTGCAGTGGTGAGTCGACGCCAAATCGAAATGTACTCACGCTTGATCCATACCGTAGATCATGTGAAAGGCGAATTGAAACCTGAGTTTGATGCGCTTGATGGCTTCCTGGCCCATACCTGGGCGGTAACTGTAACCGGCGCGCCGAAGCTCGCCGCCATGCAATTCATTGAGAAATTCGAGCAGTCGCCGCGCCGCTGGTATGGTGGCGCCATCGGCCAGATTGGATTTAATGGCAACCTGAGCACCGGGCTCACCTTGCGTACGGTGCGCATCAAAGACGGCATCGCCGAGGTGCGGGCGGGCGCTACCCTGCTGATCGATTCTGATCCGGAGGCCGAAGAGGCAGAGACGCGCTTGAAGGCTTCGGCATTGCTGGCGGCGATTCGGGGCGAAGTGGCTGCGCCGCCACTTGAGGATGCATCTGCAATGCGCGTGGTCGGCGCCGGCATCAGTGTGCTGATGATTGATCATCAGGATTCTTTCGTGCACAACCTGGCCAGTTATTTCCGGCAATACGGTGTTGAGTTGCTCACCCTGCGCCCCGTGCCTGCGCGCAAGTGGTTACAACCCAATCGGGTTGATCTCGTCATTCTGTCGCCAGGGCCTTCGGCGCCAGCGCATTTCGCCATGCATGACACGATCGAGCTTGTGCTCTCGAAAAAAATCCCTGTGTTTGGAGTTTGTCTTGGCTTGCAGGGTATTGTGGAATACTTCGGCGGTTCACTGAAAGAGCTGGCGTATCCCATGCATGGCAAGCCTTCAGTTATTTCACATACGAGTAGTGTGATGTTTGGCGGTATTGAGTCGGAGTTTACTGCCGGGCGTTATCATTCCCTGGTCGCAGCCAGCGTACCGGAGTGTTTGCAGGTTACGGCGCGGACCGCTGATGGCAATGTTATGGCGGTGGAGCACAAGTCCTTACCAGTCAGTGCGGTGCAGTTTCATCCGGAGTCGATTATGAGTCTGGAGAAGCAGGTGGGTAGGCGGCTGATTCGGAATGTGGTGAGTGAGGTGGTGAGGTTAAAAAGTTTGGTGTCTGATGGAGGGTAGGGTTGTTGAGAGAGCGCTTTAGCTCAGATGTGACTCAAGGATCGCGCAGGTAAATGGGTATTGTCACCTCAGCAGCGCGCACGCCTCCGGGGTTCCCTTCCTCGGTCGGAAGCCCTGTAAAGCGGTCTTCCTCGGTCAGTCGGTGCTGCGCTTTTATCGCTGATATGACAATACCCATTCACCTTGCGCTCGCAGTTCCCACGTTACATCCAAATTTATTTATCGAAGTTGTAATCTTCGATTCATGAGCTTTGCAAGGAGCCGCGGGCCTGGGTGTGGTTGCGCTGCAATCAAAGACTGCGCCGACGGAGCGAAAAAGACCGCTTTTCAGGGCTTTTTCGTGAAGGAGGTTCCCCGGAGGGGCGCAGTCTGCAGCGGGACCACACCCAGGCCCGCGGCGCCGTTCGAAGTCATGGTGTTAAATAAATAATAAAATAAATCTGACAGCTATTTAGAGTTCGTTTTCGATCCAGATGGCGATGCGTAGGCCGGCGAGACCCAGGCGTTGGCGGGAGAGGCGCTCCATGCTGGTTACGTAGCTGGCGTCGAGCTGTTGTGGGGGCAGAGCCGAGCCTTGTTGATCGGCGCTGACGATGGCGGCTTGCATGGTGTCGTTATATACCACGGTTAGCAGCAGGTTGCGGCTTTCGGCGAGCCATTGTGACCAGTCGGATGGCGCGTCGTTGATGCGGGGCCGCGCGAGGCCGGTTTGTTCTTGCAGAATGGTATTGAGATTTGAAATGAGTCCGCTATCGGTGAGTGCCCGGTCCCAGCGAGCGTGTAGATTGCCGTTGTCGGTGGTAATGCGGTTGCCGCCGCGGTCGCCATCGGCGAACAGGGTTGGTGAGTAGAGCGAACCCGCGTGCAGCGGTTGGTGGATGTCGCCAATGAGATGCAGGACCCAGCAGAGAGCGACGGCGCGTTCCGGCATTGGCAGCGAAGCATCCGCCAGCATACGCGTGTTATAGTCCAGCGCTGACATGATATTTTGCACTTGTGCTTCCGTGCGGATGGAATCTGCCGATTCGCCCGCGATGTCAGCGAAGGATCGTAGTCCGATATACATATTGCCTTGCATTATGGCGCCATCGCGCACCCAGGCACCGTCGATAAAATGCCAGGCAGGACGATTGAAGCGAGTGGCTTCAGCGTCCGGCAGGCCGCGCGCGATGTCGGGCCAGTAGGCCGCTTGTCCAAGCAGCCATTGCTGTTGTTCATTGGTACTGCCAGTCTGGACCGAAGCGGGCATGGCCTCGATAAAATCTGCCTGATAACGCGGGTGTTGTGCGAGTAGTTGTAACAGGAGCTGTTGTTTTTCGGCGGAGATATAGTTCAGGGCCACGGCTACGCTGAGGCGATGGCCGACGGCATCCCATGCGTGAGCAGGAAGTTGCAGTAGACTACTGCATAGCAAGAGCGTGCAAGCAACACCAGGTTTCATCATGAAGCTCCTCAGAGTGAACCAGTTATATTAATGCTGAGTACCTGACATTCGTAACAGGTAGTCTACACTTCCAACCATTCTGCCCGCACGTCATCGGCTTGCATCAGACTGGCAGGAGTGCCCTCGTACACAATCTTGCCATGTCCCATGATGTATACGCGTTGGGAAATGCGCAGGGCAATGGATAATTTCTGTTCGACCAGCAGGATGGCGACTCCGCGTTTGGCTATCTCCTGCAACAGATTACCCACCTGCTCGACGATCATGGGCGCGAGACCCTCGGTCGGCTCATCGATCATGATCATGTCCGGATCACCCATCAACGTGCGACACATGCACAGCATTTGCTGTTCGCCACCACTCAATACGCCGCCGGCCACATCGGCGCGTTCGCCGAGATTGGGAAACATGTCGAATACTTCGTCTAGGGTCCAGCGGCCAGTGGCCTTCGTCGACTTCATGCCGAGTACCAGATTCTGGCGCACGGTGAGGGTAGGGAAGATGTCGCGGTTCTCCGGCACATAGCCGAGTCCGCGATGGGCAATCTCGAAGCTCTTCTTGCCCACCAATTCTTCGCCCTTGAATCTGATGGAGCCATGGGGTTCCACCTCGCCCATAATCGTCTTCACGGTAGTGGAGCGACCTACACCATTGCGACCCAGCAAACTCACTATCTCGCCCTGCTGCACGTTAAAGGAAACGCCGTGCAGAATATGACTCTTGCCGTAATAGGCATGCAGATTGGTTACTTCAAGCACTGGTCGCTACCTCCCCGAGATAGGCTTCCTGTACTTTCGGATTGCCACGGATAGCTGCAGGCACGTCGCTGGCGATCACCTCGCCATAGACCAGCACGGTAATGCGGTCCGCCACATCAAACACAATATTCATGTCGTGTTCCACCATGATCAGGGTTTTGCCCTCAGTTATGCGGCGGATCAGTTGTACAGCATTCTCTGCCTCGGAATGGCTCATTCCTGCCACTGGTTCATCCAGCATGATGACTTCGGCACCGCTCGCTATGGCAATGCCCAGTTCCAGCGCGCGTTGTTGGGCGTAAGCGAGCTCACCGGCGGGGTATCTGGCCTTGTCCTTCAATCCGATCTGGTCGAGCACGTGCATGGCGCTGTCATTCAATTCCCCCTGACGACCGAGTAGATGCCAGAATGAGTAACGAAACCCATGTGACCAGAGTAAGGCGCAGCGCACGTTTTCGAATACATTCAAGCGCGGGAAAATATTTGTTACCTGAAAACTACGAGCAAGGCCGAGGCGACTGATCTCGTAGGGCGCGCGATTGTGAATTGGTTGTTGCCTGAGTTCGATGGTGCCGCTGGTTACCCGATACAGGCCACTGATCAAATGATAGAGCGTGGACTTGCCGGCGCCATTGGGTCCGATGATGGCGTGCTTCTCGCCCTGTTCAATATCGAGCGACACGCCGCGAATGATTTGCGTATTGCCGAAACTCTTGTGCACGTTCTTGAGCGAGAGAATGGCCACGGCCTAGCGTTCCTCATCCGGAATGTGGTTCGCTGTATCCCAGGCGGCTCTGAGCTGCGGCAGTGAACGACGCGTACCAAAGAGCGCAGCAGTAGCAATCAGCAATAATGCGATCCAGGTGCCTGCGGCGGCGGGGTCCAATGTCAGGCCGTAGATATGCAGGCTCGCTTCCTCCGCGTGCACGAGTTCGATCAGGGCAATCAGGGAGAGCATGAATATCACAGCAGGAATACCTGTCATCAGGTATGGAACCACTAGATCGCGCAATTTGCCTCGCACCCAGGCCAGTTGATGCATCATGATAAATCCGGCAAAGCCGCGCGGCAGAAACATGACTGTGAGCAGAAACAGGATTCCCAGATATAACATCCATAATTCGGTGTAATTACTCAACAATGAATTCATTAGCGTGAGTAACACGGCCCCGATAATCGGACCGATAAAATAGCCGAGGCCGCCAATATAGGCCATCAACAATACGCGTCCCGATGTGGCGGCATTAAGATTTTCTTCAGTGATGAATTCATAATTGAGTGCAAACAGGCCGCCGGCGATACCGGCGAACAATCCAGAGGCGCAAAAGGAAATGAAGCGCACGTGTCTTGCGCTGTAGCCGATAAACTCGGCGCGCACCGGGTTATCACGCACGGCATTCGCCATACGGCCCACCGGAGTCTGTATGAACAAATACATGAATACTGTTGAAATGAAAACCCAGCCGGAGGCGAGATAATACACTTCAACATTTTGTGCGAAGTCGATGCCAAAGAAGGTAGGACCATACGTGCGGTCGCCGCTGATGCCCGCTTCACCACCGAAGAAATCAACGAAGATAAGTGAGGAGGCGGCAATCAATTCACCAATGCCCAGCGATATCATGGCGAAGACCGTGCCTGCCTTGCGGGTAGAGAAACTGCCGATGAAGATCGCAGCCAGCAAGCCGAACAGACCGCCGATAAGGGGAATCCAGATGATTGAGAAATGCGCAGTTTCGGTTTCGAGCATGAGCAGCGCGTGTACTGCAAGAAAGCCACCCATGCCGAAATAGACCGCGTGTCCGAATGACAACATGCCACCCTGTCCGAGCAGCATGTTGTAGCTGAGTGCGAATACGATGGCGATGGCCATCTGGTTGAAAACGGAGATCGCCAAAATAGAGTCGAACAGTTGTGGCAACAGCAACAGTGCCGCCAGATAAGCCACCCAAACTGACAGCTTTCTCAGTAGTGTCATCATTCTTCCCGCTTACCCAGCAGTCCGGTTGGTCGGAAAATCAACACCAGGATCAGTAACAGGAATGGGAGAATTGGCGCTATCTGCGGCAGTGTGAGACCCCACAAATCTGCCAGTGGATGATCGTAGGGGAAATCAATGCCGAAAACGTTGAGCAGATCCTGCATGCCGACATCGGAGGCGATGGCATAGGATTGCAGTAGCCCGATTAGCAGTGAGGCGATGAAAGCGCCCGCCAGTGATCCGAGGCCACCGATGACCACAATCACGAACACGATGCTGCCGAGCACGACCGCCATACCTGGAAAGGTTGTTAGTACGGGTCCCGCGATGACACCAGCCAAGCCTGCCAGCGCAGTGCCTGCGCCAAATACACCCATGAAAATAAGTGGCACGTTATGCCCGAGATTGGCGACGGTTTTCGGGTGGGTGATTGCGGCCTGGATGATGATGCCGATGCGCGTGCGCGTCAGCACGAAATAGAGCCCGATGAAAATGCCGACAGAGATCGCGATCATGAAGCCGCGATAGGCGGAGAACTCCTGACCGAACAGGGTAAACAGGGCGAAGTCGAGTATATCCGGTGACTGATAATTCTTGGTGTCCCGGCCCCAGAAGAACTGTATTGATTCCTCGATCAGGAAGGCGAGGCCGAATGTGAAGACCAGTTCAGCCACATGCCCGGATTGATGCACGCGGCGCAAACCATAGCGTTCAATCAGTGCGCCGAGCACGCCGACGAGGAGTGGGGCAACCAGCAGGCCGACCCAGAAACCAAGATAGAGGCTGATGGAATACGCGCAGTAGGCGCCGAGCATGTAGAAACTGGCGTGAGCGAAATTCAGCACCCCCATCATGCTGAAGATCAGGGTGAGGCCGGCGGCGAGCATGAACAACAGCAAACCGGTGACCACGCCGTTGAGCGTGGCAAAGATGAGCACATCTAACATGATTGCCTCGCGGTGCTTACTCTTTCCGACACATTAAAACCCGGGATTAGACCTGACGAGGCTTAGCGACTTGGACGATCCATCTGGCAACTGCTTTCCACGATCGTCTCTGCTGCAGGGACACTGTACTCGGTAAACAAACCGAAGCCGGAATTGTCAGCATCAAACTCAATGCCTTCGTCCGTGTGCACGGAGATATTCAGCGACTGGAATACCTGGTGATCAGTGCCGCGCATCCAAATCTCTTCGCCGCTGAGATTGGTAAAGCGCATATCTTCCAGCGCCAGCGCAATGTCATATGGATCTGTGCTTTGGCTTTTCTCAATGGCGGTGACGAGCATTTGCAGTGCGTTAATGATGCGCGGCTGGGTAACATCATGGTCAGGATTCGCGGCTTTGAAAGCGCGAATAAATGCCTTGCGCTCTTCAGTGGGAATCGGATTGGAAACTTCATTGTGAATCAGGCGGATCTTGTTTTTGCCATCGGCACCTAGAGTGGCGGTGATGCCATCATAGGCTGCATAAAATGTATAGATAGGCAGGTCAAGTCCGGAATCGATAATCGATTTAGCCAGTGACACCATATCCGCGCCGTAGTTGCCGGTAATAACCGCATCGGCGCCGGATGCTACTATCTTGGTGACATAGGGCGTGAAGTCTTTCACCTGTCCTATGGGATGAAATTCAGTGCCTGCTATGGTGATGTCCGGGCGCTTTTCCTGCAACAGACGCACCGCGTTATCAGCCACCACATGCCCGAAGGAATAATCCTGACCGATTATGTAGATGCTCTTTATAGCAGAGTCTTTCGCGATGAAATCAGTCAGTATGTTCAGCTTCATGATCGCATGCGCATCGAAACGGAAATGCCAGAAACTGCATTCAGCCTCGGTGAGAATCGGGTCTACTGCTGAGTAATTTATCTGCAGGACTTCCTGGCCGGGATTGCGACTATTGTGTCGAGAGATGGTTGCGTTCAAGGTGTTGGCGACGGCCGAACTATTGCCCTGAAAAATTATCTGGATGCCTTCACTGACCGCGCGGCGAAACTGGATTTGGGTATCGGTAGGACTCTGTTTGTTATCGAGAGGTACGATCTCAATCTTGCGCCCGCCAAGAATGCCATTTTTTGAGTTGTAAAAATAATCGGCGGCGAATTGCAATTGTTTGAGGCCGCTATTGCCGATGGAGGCGAATCCGCCAGAGAGCGGATCCATGAATGCAATACGAACTGGTTCCTGGGCTGTGCTGACACCGCATAGTGTGGTGAATAGTGCGGTGCATAGAGTTATGAGCAGAAGCCGGATTGGTTTAGTCATCTTGGTCTCGCTTGGTCGATTATGATCTTGTTATATGCAATGCCAGAACAGCCCCGACATTAACCCAGACCGCCATGCGAATCAAGAATTCCCCCGGGCAATCAGGCAGACGCCATGAATTCGGCTACAGGCCGCGGCAGACGTGGCTTGGAACGGTATATGCGGCCTTCAATAAAGGGCTGCATAAAGGGCTGCATGCAGGGCTCCTGGGCATGGGTATTTCCGGCAATGGGATTGCTGTAGGATTGCAACAAACTTGATACGGTTAAAGCTGATGCCCCACCCCATAATGACAGAGCAGGATGTTGAGTTTAGCGCGATTCGCGCCAGTGGCCCTGGTGGTCAGAATGTCAACAAGGTAGCTACTGCCGTGCAATTGCGCTTCGCGATTCATGCATCGCGGCTCTCGAGCGACGCGCAAACGCGCCTGGCGGGCTATGCCGATGCGCGCATCAACAAGGACGCTGTGATTGTCATCAAGGCACAACGCTTTCGCAGTCAGGATAAAAATAAGCAGGATGCATTGGCGCGCTTGAATGAGTTGATCAGCGATGCCACGCACATCAAGCGCAGACGTATCGCCACCAGACCAGGGCGCGCAGTGGTGGAGCAGCGCCTGCAACAGAAAAAGAAAAAGGGCACTAAAAAATTTACGCGCGGCCCGATTGGTGCCAAAGAATTTTAAAATGCTGCCAATCAGCAATATCCTGGGTTTGGACTTAATAGTTGCGGAGTCACGACTTGTGAAGTTGAGAACTGCAGCAGCATGATCAGGGTAAACCGAGTATGACAATCCTCCGTGTCTCTCATCTGACCATCTATGTGAAAGATCAAGCGGAAGCACTGAACTGGTATCGGGATAAACTCGGCTTCGTGGTGTGCATGGACAATGATCTGGAAGTGCCGGGGCAGCGTTGGCTCACAGTGGCGCCGGCGGGCAATCCGGATGTGCAGTTTGTGCTAATGTCTGCGCGCAGCGCCGACGATGAGAGTCGTATTGGCAATAATCTGATGACTGTGTTGCGCACTGACAATTGTTATGCAGAAATGGCGCGACTCACCGCAGCGGGAGTGTTGATCGTCGATCAGCCTACAGCGGTACCTTGGGGAATTTCCGGAATTTTCCGAGACTTGTACGGCAATCCCTATAATCTGGTTGGACCAGCCCGTTAGCCGTGGAAATTGGCAATGAAGAGTTTTATTGATTTTCTGGTGATAGCGCTGGGCTTTGCTGTGTTGACGCCCACGACCAGCGCGCAGTCAGAACTTGCCAGCGCCGAAGCAAGTTTCAAATATATTGCCAATAACTTGCAGTCATTTCGCCGTACTGGTCACCTGGCGGATAACCCGGGAGTAGACGGCTCCGATCTGGAGCACTACCTTGAATTGCTGGAAACTTTTTATGTCGAGTTTCGTCGCGACTTTGGACCGGATAGTGTCATCTGCACTTTTTATCATGATCCTCTAAATGGCCGCATGACAATTGAAGATCGTGCCGAGCTGAGTTTTGGCATGTTGCGCAATCTGCCGGAGCGGAATGCGCGCTATGTGGCTGTGGATGTGGAATTCCAGCAAGAGCTGGAGGATCATTTCGGCAGCAGACTGCTGGACAATATAAATCAGGCGAAAACGACTGTGGGCAGTAATCAACGACTGCCCTCAGCCAACTTCGAGCAGTCGTTGATAATCAATTTCCTCGACACGAACTGTGTCTAGAGGCTTTTCATAAACCCAGAACCAAAACCCCTAGAACACCTCGAATAAACCGGCAGCGCCCATGCCGCCACCGACGCACATCGTGCATACAACGTACTTGGCACCGCGGCGCTTACCTTCGATCAGAGCGTGACCCACCATGCGCGCACCACTCATGCCATATGGATGACCGATGGAGATGGCGCCGCCATTCACGTTCAGCAGTTCATCCGGAATACCAAGCTTGTCTCGGCAGTAAATTACCTGCACGGCGAAGGCTTCATTCAATTCCCACAGACCTATATCAGCCATAGACAGATTGAAGCGTTGCAACAATTTTGGCACGGCATAGACTGGACCAATGCCCATTTCGTCTGCGTCGAGTCCAGCTACTGCCATACCGACATAGGCGCCAAGCGGTTGCAGGCCTTTTTTCTCGGCCAATTTGCTGTCCATCAACACACAGGCAGAGGCGCCGTCTGATAATTGGCTCGCATTTCCCGCAGTAATGACGCCGCCTTCAATCACCGGCTGTAATCCTTGCAAGCCATCCAGTGTCGTGGAAGGGCGATTGCCTTCATCCTGATCCAGCGTGACAGCGTGCACACTCTGTTGTTTGGTGGCCTTGTCCATAAACAACATCTTTGCGGGCAAGGGCACGATCTCGGCATTGAAACGTCCGGCCTGCTGGGCCGCGTGCGTGCGCTGCTGGCTTTGCAGTGAATATTGATCTTGCGCCTCGCGGGAGACCTTATAACGCTGCGCGACAATCTCGGCAGTCCCCAGCATGGCAATATAAGCTTTCGGTGCGTGTGCCAACACGGTCGGGTCCTGGGTGCGATAGCTATTGCGATGTTCATTCTGCACCAGGCTGATGGATTCCAGTCCGCCACCTACGACGATGGGCATGTGGTCGATAGTGATCTGTTTGGCAGCGATGGCGATCGCCATCATGCCGGAGGCACACTGCCGATCGACACTCATGCCAGAGACGCTGCTGGGCAGGCCCGCCGCGACACCGGCAGTGCGCCCGATATTGTAACCAGATGAGCCTTGTTGCATGGCGCAGCCCATGATCACGTCATCGACTTCGCCAGGTTCGATACCGGCACGTTGCACGGCATGCTTGATGACATGTCCACCCAGGGTCGGTGCGCCGGTGTCGTTGAAAGCGCCTCGATAGGCTTTACCAATCGGGGTGCGGGCGGTTGCCACTATTACTGCTTGTCTGGTCATGCTGTTCTCCATTGCCAACTATTTATAAGCTCAATTAATTCTATAAGCGGCTGCTGTATCAGTGCGATTTCTCATCGCAGATTAAAGCGATCACTTCACGCATTGCATCACGTGCCAGCTGGGCCATCTCGGCATCGGTGCGATCCTGAATCGGATGCGCGACGAACAGGCTGGCTGGTTTGATACCCAATGACTTGCCCTGCGCCGCAGCAGCTTCAATAAATTCCCGCGAGGCGACAAATCCGGACGGGAGTCCGCGCGTTTCCAGGTCCACGATGTCATGCAAACTGCACGACGTACAGGAGCCTCAGTCAGCGAGACCTTCGATCACGGCATCGCATTCACTGCTGATGCGCTGATTCAGTTCCAGCGGCGCGATGCGCGTGAAGGTTGGTTTCGCGTAGCGCTTCACTTTGGCGCCCAGGGCAAGCAGAGCCTGCTCTACTTCATCCAGAAATTCCTTGCCGCGCGGCTTGGAAATATCCAGCAGGCCAACAGTTTTTCCGGCGAGACTGCTGAGCCGTGGCAGTAACTGGCGCTCTGCTGCTACCAGTTCTGACGTAGGGTCGAGCAAAATTGTGCTTGCTGACATATGGTCCTCCTTGTATGACATAAACGTAGTTGATTGCAGTTCACTATTCATCTTCATTCATCTTCATTCATCTTTAGAATTTTTGCGAAACGAGCTGGCTGCCGCGTTCACCGGAAGCAACCCAGCCTCCGATCACAGCCGAGAACAAGCCGGCCTTGCCGCCAGCACTCACGATATGCAAGCCATCATCACGGAACTTGTTAAGTATCTTGTCCCTGAATTTTTCCGGCATACCCTCGGCAATGCCATGGGCGCCGCGCACGATTTCGGTGCCGGCTATCATCAGTTCAGAATATAAGGCGTCGCGTACGTTGGCCTTGGTCCAGCCACCCTGGCGAAACACGCGGCGGTGCTCAGGCGAGATGATCAAGATCGCATCAGCCATCGCAAACAGTTTGTGATGCGCAACCGTACGCAGGCTCAGGGCGAGACTCTTCGCCAGCGATTCCGGACTGCGCGACTGCTGATCCACGACTCCTTGCAGGCCATCACCTGCAAACAGGCTGACCACGGAGTCGTCCCGCTCAAAACCCCGATCCATGGCAAGTGACGGCCAATCGCTATCACTCTCATCTTCGGCGAAACAATAAGTGTACTTGCCGGGATTGCCCAAGGTGGCACGATCGATACCGCCGGGGATACCGCCACCGACATTGCGCACCAACAGCTGCAGCGCGCGGCCGATGGTGGCGTTTGCCCGATTGCCCTGACCCAGGGCATTGACGCCGCCGTTCATGCCAATCTGGCGCGTCACCGGGCCATTTACAATGAGCACGGGCGAGGAGAAGTAGGTGGTGCAGAGCAGGCCATGCAGACAGAACCGATCTTGCAAGGCCGCCGTTACGCTGGCGAGAACAGTTGGGAAATATTCTGGCTTGCAGCCGGCCAGGACCGCATTGATT
>Ga0208960_1000201_pt1 | contig 33723 bp, 27 predicted proteins | sample GreLakmeON33MSRF_FD_187703 | JGI IMG/M metagenome (GOLD analysis project Ga0208960, IMG submission 187703) | Freshwater lentic microbial communities from great Laurentian Lakes, MI, USA - Great Lakes metaG ON33MSRF (SPAdes) | ecosystem: Environmental > Aquatic > Freshwater > Lake | place: Great... | reverse complement strand
CACCGGCATCATCCGCGACAAGCAGGGCCGCAAGATGTCGAAGACGCTCGGCAATTCGCCCGACCCGCTCGACCTCATCGCTCGCTACGGCGCGGACGCGCTCCGCTTCGGCACGATGCGCAGCGCGCCGCTCGGTCAGGACGTGCTCTTCGACGAGAAGGACGTGGAGCTGGGCCGCAACTTCTGCAACAAACTCTGGAACGCCTGCCGCTTCCGCCAGATGCAGGGCGGCGAGGTCCAGGGCGAGATGGACGCGAAACTCCTCTCCAGCGACGACCAGTGGATTCTCCTCCGACTCGACCTCGCCATCCGCGAAGTCACCGACGCGCTCGCGAGCTACAACTTCGCCCTCGCCGTGCAGACGCTCTACCGCTTCTTCTGGAGCGAGTATTGCGACTGGTATGTGGAGGCGAGCAAGGCGGCGTTCTTCGGCGAAGACGCCACGCTGAAGGCCAACAAAGTCGCCGTCATCGACTTCGTCCTTTCGCACTTGCTGCGGATGTTCCACCCGCTACTGCCCTTCATCACCGAAGAGCTGTGGCACGGGATGGGTTACGCGGCAGACATGCCGGAGGACCAAGGCGGCAAGACTCTCATGTTCGCCCGCTGGCCCAAGCCGCTCTCCGCCGAGGAGAAGGAAGCCTGGGGCCTCGACGAAACCGTGGAGACGTTCGCGAACGCGAAGTTCGAACTCGTCACGCAGGGCCGCAATTTAAAGACGCAGTTCAACATCGGCGCGGGCAAGAAGGGCAAGTTCACCCTCAAGCCCGCCGGCAATCTCGCCGTCGGCGAGGCCGAAGTTCTGCGCCTGCTCCTCAGCGCCGAGACGCTCGAACTCGATCCCAATTACGCGCCCAAGAAAGGCACGCCCACCGCGCTGACCAAGCTCGGCGAACTCTATCTGCCGCTGGACGGTCTCGTTGACATGGAAGCCGAGAGCGCGCGACTGGCGAAGGACGCGGCGAAGATCCAGTCCGAGATTGAGAAAGTGGAACAGAAGCTCGCCAACCCGAGCTTCGCGCAGAAGGTCCCGCCCGCCGTGCTGGACGAGCACCGGCAACGCCTCGCCGACTGGCAGACGAAGCTCGCTCAGACGAAGGCGGCGATTGAGGCGCTTGGGTAGGACGGCAGACGCCCACGTCCGCATCTTCCTGGCGTGAGCCTCTGCACACGGACGCAGGCGTCCACGCTCCAAAGCCAACGGGCCGACTTGGTCAAGTCGGCCCGTTTGGTGAACTGCTTGCTTTACCCGGCGCTACTTCTTCTTGTCGTCCGCTTTCTTGGCCTTCTTCTTGGCGTCTTCCTTCTTGTCCTCTTTCTTCTCGTCGGCCTTGGGCGCATCGGGCTTTTTCTCGTCCTTCTTGGCGGCGTCGGCTGCCTTCTTGGCATCCTCGGCTTTCTTGTCCACCTCGGCCTTGGCGGCGGTGGCAGCGGCAAAGGCTTTTAGGTCCGCGCCATTATCAATGCGAGCAGCGGGCAGGGCTTTCTTCAACTCGGCCACACCAGCGTCGGTGACCTTCGACTCGAAGAGGTAAACATTTTGAAGCTTCTTCAGCCCGGCGAGTTGCTTGACGCCGACGTCCGTGACCTGCGTGCCGACAAGGTTGATGTATTCGAGATTCGCGAGGGTCTTCAGCCCGGCAAGGCTGGAGTCCTTCACGGTGGCGTTGGCGAGGTTGAGGCGGCGTAGGTTGGTGAGTTTACCCAACTTCGCCAGGTCAGCGTCGGTGAGTTCCACGCCAGCTGCGTTAAGCTCAAGCAGGTTGCTCACGTCCTTGATCTGATCCCAAACCTTCGCGTCGAACTTCTTGCCGACGACGCGGAGGTTGATGTAGCGCCAGTTGCTGCCCTGAGCAATTTCGCGCGCGGTGATACCAGCCTTCGCAAGTTCGGCGACGGCTTTGGTCTCGGCGGATGTGGCCTTGGGGGCGGGCGGAAGTTCCTTTTCCTTCTTAGCGGTCGCACCGCCGATCGGCGTGAGCTTCAAGCCCGTCGGCCAGTCCGCGCCGGAGTCAATCCACGCCTTGATGAGGTCGGTGGTGGCTTTGGAGAGCGGCTCGCCCTTGGGCGGCATAATGTCGTCGTGGCCCTTGGCGAGGGTGATGACTTTGTAGATGCGGCTGTCGGCGGACTTGCCGGGGACGAGGCCGACGAGGCCGCTGTCGCCGCCCTTGAAGGCCGTGTCCTTGCCGTCGAGGCGCAACTTGCCCTTCTGTTTCTCGGGCCCGTGGCATTCGAGGCAGTTTTTGGCGAAGATGGGACCGATGTCCTTCGCGAAGTCGGGCTTGGTGGCGGCGAAGGAAGTCGCGGCGCTCAGAGCGGCGATGGCGAACAGTGGCGTGGTTAGTTTCATGTGCGGTGTGATTTCAGCGGAGGTTCAGACGGAAAGCAAGGCCGCCGCTTCAATAGTCCGCGATGGAGCCGTCCTTCAACGTTGCCAGCGGCCACTTGTAGGTCTGCGGCTTCTTCGCTTCCGCATCGAGAATCTTCGCGTCCATCTCGACGCCGAGGCCGACGCCCTTGGGCAGGGCGACGTAGCCGTCCTTGTCCACCGACCAGTCTATCATGGCGATGCCACGGGGGTTGAAGCCCATGTTCGTGGGATAGAACTCATGGATGAGGAAGAGCGGCGTGGCGGCGGTCGCGTGGATGCTCGCGGAGATGCCGAGGTTGCTCGCGGTGCAATGCGGCGCGAGCGGCACCATGTAAGTCTCGGCCAGCGCGGCAATCTTCCGCATCTGTGAAATGCCGCCGGTGTGGCAGCAATCGGGCTGGAGGATATCAATGCAGCGCTCCTGCAAATACGGGATCATCCCCCAGATCGTGCGGTCGCGTTCGCCCGTCGCGAGCGGGATGTTGATGGCGGCCTTGAGGCGTTTGAAGACCTCGATGTTTCCGGGCACGGCGGGCTCCTCGATGAAGAGGAGGTCGTAGGGTTTGAGCGCGCTGGCGAGCTGTATGAGCGTCGCGGGCGGCACGGCGCAATGGGCGTCGAACATCACCGCGCCGTCGGGACCGACCCGTTCGCGGGCGGCGGCGATGGCCTTGACCATGCGCTGAATGTCGGCGGGCGTGCCGGAGTGTTCGTAGATGCCGTGGGGCGGAACCTTCTCCGCCTTGGGCGTGTGATAAACGCGGATGCGGTCGCGGACCGGGCCGCCGAGCAGGCTGTAAACGGGCACGCCCCAAAGTTTCCCGGCCAAATCCCACAGCGCGATGTCAATGCCCGCAATGACGTGGACCATGAACGGCCCGCCGCGGATGTCGCGGTGCGCGCGGTAGAGCTTCTGCCAGAGGTGCTCGATGCGCGTGGGGTTCTCGTCCTTGAGCAGCTCATAGAGTGATTCCAGCAACGTGATCGCCACGCGGATGTCCGTGCCTTTGATTTCGCCCCAGCCGCTGACGCCGTGGTTGGTATCAATGCGGATGAACAGGACCGGATTGATCCACCATGCCTTGTAACCGGTGATGCGGATGGAGGAGGTCTTGTCCGCGACGGTGACGGCGGGATTGCGCTCGGCGCAGAGCGCGTCCTGCACCATGGCTAAGCCCGTGGCGGCGGCGGCACCCAAGGCGACAAAGTCCCGGCGTGTGGAAGGTGTGGGCTGATTCATCTAGGCACTTTTCGGCGGCCCCGCGATGATTGCAAGCACGTGCTTGAGATTGTGCCGATGATTTGCATGGGCACGGCGACTGCAAGTCGCCGGCACGCCCAATTCACCCGTTGAAATACGCAGGAGCCACCGCTAGGTTGCGCGCCGTGCTCGACGACCGGGATTACATGCGCCAACCCAGCTATCGCACCGCGTTCACCGTGACGCAGAAGCTGATGATTGTGCTTACGGTCGTCTTCGCGCTTCAGTGCATCAATGGGGTGTATCTCAAGACCCCCGCGGAGTCCTACCTCGCGCTAACCACGACCGGAATGCGGAGCGGATTCCTCTGGCAACTCTTCACCTTCCAATTTCTCCACGGCGGGTTGTTACACCTGCTGATGAACCTGCTCGGCCTCTGGTTCCTCGGCAGTTGGGTGGAACGCGTGCTGGGCACGAAACGCTACCTGTTCTTCTTCGCGCTGTGCGGCTTGGGCGGCGGACTCCTGCAAGGCGCTCTGATGCTGATCTTCCCCGGCCACTACGGCAGCCTGCTCTACGGCGCCTCCGCCGGCACCAGCGGGATGCTCGCGCTCTTTGCCGTGCTGGAAGCGGAGTCGGAAATTCGCTGGAACTTCGTCATCCCCCTCCGCGCAAAGCATCTGCTCTGGCTTGAAATTGGGATTTCGCTGTTCTTCACCATGGTGCCTGCCGACCAAGGCGTGGCGCACGCCGCGCACCTCGGCGGCATCATCGCCGGGATTACCTTCGCCCGGCTCGGCTGGCACCGCGACTTCGTGCCCTTGCCGTGGGAGAACTGGTTCGCGCGCAAGCCCGGAAAGCCGAGTCAGGCCCACGTCGTAGCCGGGCTTGGCCTGCGCTCCGCAAGCAAGGAAGAGGAAACCCCCTCCGACGACTTCATCTCCAAGGAAGTGGACCCCATCCTCGACAAGATCTCCGCCCACGGCATCCACAGCCTCACGGACAGGGAGCGGAAGATTCTGGAGCAAGCCCGCACGGTGATGGCGAAACGGAGTTGAGCTGGAACTTTTTGCCACGAAAGGGCGCAAAGGACAGAGGGTAAACCTTCAGCTCTCAACCTTCAGCCGGCGCGCGGCCGTCTCTTCGGACGTTATCCCCTTCGTCCCCTCTTTGCGTTCTCTGCGCCCTTTCGCGGCTAAAGATACTTCTTCGGAATCTCCGCCCCCGCCACGTAGCTCAACTTCCCAATGTTGCACATCTGATACACGTTGATGCGGAAGTCCGGGCAGGTGCTCACGAGGCAATACGCGTCCGTCGGAGTGAAGTTGTGCTCGCGGATGAGCCAGTCCATCAGGTGGAACGTCGCCGTCTTCACCGCCTCCTCCAGCGGCTTCGCGGCGTGCACGGCGATGAGCGCGTCCGGCTTCTCGATGCGCAGCCACGGCGTCTTCTTCCCCTTCAGCACCTCGAAGCGCAGCCGCACTGTCGAACACGTCTCCGCCGCCGTGCCGGTGAACTCCGTGTCGCCCTGGCTCGCGTGGACATCGCCCAGATAGAACAGCCCACCCGTGTGATGCACCGGCAGGAAAATCTTGTTCCCCACCGTCACGTCGCGGATGTCGAGGTTGCCGCCCCACTCACCCTGCCCGTCAATGCTCGTGCAAACCTCCCGGTCCGGCGCGGTGCCCAGCGTCCCGATGAACGGCGTGACCGGCCAAGAAATGCGGTCGCTGAAATGCACCGTGCCATCGCGCATCGTGCCGCTCGGACCGGGCGTGTGGCGAAGAATCTTGGTCGTGTATTCGCCGGACAACTCCGGCCAGCGCGTGGACTCGCCCAGCGGCCCACGCTTCGGCCCGATGGCCACCCACGAGTAGTCCGCCACGAGGATGTCCTCGATGTGGACTATGAGCGTGTCGCCCCGCTCCGCGCCCTCGACGAAGACCGGCCCGCCGAGCGGGTTCGCCATCGCCGGGATGCGGTCGAAGCCGGGGCGCTGGCCGGGGATGGCCTTGTCCGCCTCGGTCTTGAAGTAGCCCGAGGACGCGTCCCACGTCTCGATTTCAAAGGCCTCGCCCGGCTGCACGCGGAGCTGTGGTTCTTCGCGGTAATCGAGCGCGAACTTACGGGCTTGGTCTCGGAGGATGCGTTGCATAGTAGTCGCAACCTTCAGGCTGCGGATTGGTTGAGGGTTGGCGCTTGCGCAGGCGGAAACCTGCGCCTACGGGTCACTCCGCTCGTTTGAAAAACTCCGTCTTCTTCGCCTCCACGCTCGGCCCCCAAACCTTGATGTTCGACACCATGCCGATGTCGTCGAAGGAGCCGAAGCCGAGGTTCCCTTTCCCGAAGGTCTTGTCCTCCGCGAGCATGATGGGCTTGGTCATGTCATTGAAGAACAGCTTGTAAGTGCCCGCCTGCGTGTCGCGCTCGGCGCGGATTTTGTGCCAGACGCGCTCGCCCCAGGTGATGCCCTTGGTGGTCTCCTTCGCGAAGTTTTTGCGCGGCGTATTGTTCACGATGAAGACGTTGTGCGCGTTCGGGTCGGCGGCGACGGCGATGTGGTTGTAGTAGTAACCCATCGGCCCAGTGAAGCCGAAGAAGAGGCACATGTCCTGGTGGCCGTAGGGCTGCTTCGTGGAGAGGATGTCCAACTCCATGACGAAGTCGCCGAAGACCTTATCCGCGATGAGGGCGATGTTCAGCGGCGAGCGGTGCTCGGGCTTGTAGGCGCTCTGCTTGTGCAACTCGAGCGCGGGCTTGTCCTGCTCCTTCGCCAGCCGCCACGCCGACGGGTCGGTGAAGACGAAGTCCTTCAGCGCACCGGGCTTGGTGAAGTCCTGTTCATAGAGAAGTTTGTAACCAGCAGGAAGTTTCGGCGCGTCAGCGGCGTGAGTGTCAAGGGCGACAAGCAGGGCGGTGGCGGTGAGGAGGAATTGGCGGGTGTTCATCGTGTGCGGAAGCCTTGCCGTCTGACGCCACCCGATCAAGCCGGAAGCTGCGTCCTATTCACGGCTCGTTCGTGTTGTTCCACTGCTTGATGATAGTGGGGTCCGTGGCCGAGACGAGCTGCGCCCGTTCCTTGGATTCCACATGGCCGTCGCAGAAGAGGAGGTTCGCGCGTTTGCCGGAGTGCAGTTCCCCGGGATACTGACGCACCGCGTAGATGCCAATGTAGCCGCTCCAGTTCGGATCGCCGCCGAGAACTAGGTCGTAGTTGCTATCGCCCAACGCAATCATGCTGGATGGCGCGCGCACCATGGCTTCGGAGGTCTGGCCGTTGACGCCGCTGCCTTCGTAAACGCCCAGGCCCGTGTTGGGGTTGCGGCCCACGAATGCGCCCCAGACGTTGTAGCCGTAGCTCAGGAAACTGCTGCCGCCCGAGCGCAACCGCACTTCGTCCTGAGCGTAGCCGCCGTAGGCTGGGAGGCTGCTGCCGTAGGTCACCTTCCACTCCGCTTTGTCGTTGGACTGCGGGCAGCGGAACATTTTGGTGTTCAAGCCGGCTCCGACTCCCTGCCGCATCTGTGCGGGCCATAGCCAGGTCGAACCGTCCGCCATGATGCCTTGCGGGTAATAGCCGCAATCGGAGATGTAGAGCAGAATCCCCATGCCGATTTGCCGTTCGTTGTTCACGCAGGCGATACCCTTGCCCTTCATCTTGGCCTTGGACAACACGGGCAAGAGCATCCCGGCGAGGATGGCAATGATCGCAATGACGACGAGCAGTTCGATGAGGGTAAAGCCCAGCCGAGAGGGTCGAGCGGAAGCGGCGGAATGCATGGGGAACTAATGTGCCGAGGGCTAACTCGCGTCAAGGCGTTTGTCCCGCGGCTTCGGCCTCAACACGCAAGCACGGCTACGGCTTCACGCCAATGTGGCTCGCCGCCGGGATCCGGTAGCGCTCCAGAATGCGCTTGGTCGCGGCGTCCATCAGACCGGCGTCGAGGACGATGCGGAGGAGGTTGTCGCCGCGATGAAACTCGATGGTGTGAAAGCCGTCCTGCGGTTTTTCCAACGCGGCCTGCACGTCGGCGAGGCGGCTGATCTTCTGGCCGTTGACGGTGTCCACCACGAGGAAGCGCGCGTCCTGATAGCCGACGACGTAGGGATCAGGCAGCACGCTGGTCAGCACGACGAGGCCGCTGCGTTCAGCGCTGGGCGGTCCGCCCGCGTAGTGCGCGAGTCGGAACGGAGCGCGGCGCTTCCAGTCCTCGCCGAACCCGCGCAGCAGTGGAATGTTCAGCGGCTGGAGGACGAGCCCGCCGGCGATGAGGAACTCGGGTGCTTGGTCAAAGGTCTGTTCCGCGAGCAGCTTCACGGAGTAATCGAGCTTGGGCAGGCGGTAGTCCAAGTTCATCTGCGCCCCATCGCGCCAGATTTTCATCTTCACCACTTCGCCGGCGAACTTCCGGCGCGAGCCGAGATTCTCGACGATGAGCTGCCCGTAGTCGGGATCCTTGTAATAGCCCTGGTTGTCCACGTCGAAGCCGTCCACTTGCAGGATGAGGTCGCGGGGCTTGAGGTTCGGCTCGACCTTCGGCGTGGCGGGCACGTCAATCACCAGCGCGCCGCGCGGGTCGCCGGGAAGTTTCAGGAACTTGAAGGTCGAGGGATTTTCCACGGGCGTCCACGTGAACGGGAAGAAGCCCAGGCCGGGATACTTGCCGGCCTTGCGCGCGGCGAGGATTGGCTCGATGAACGACGCGGGCAGGAAGCGCGCGTTGTTGCCGCCCTGCCCCGTCGCGAGGCCGGCGACCTTGCCATTCGCCACGAGCGGCTCGGCCCAACCGACAGCCTGCATCTCGGTGCTGGCCTCGAGCTGGAGGTGCTGGAAGAAGGAGAGTCGCGCGTCCTCGACGAGGAACTGGTTGAACTCGGCCTTGCGCGCTTCGAGGTTGCCGCTGCGCCAGCGGACGATTTGCAGCCCCTCTTTGGGCAGCTTGCCGGTGATGAAGGTGGCGGGTTTCAAGCCCGTCCAGAAGGCATCTTCTTTCGCGGTGAGCACGGCGAGGTTGGCGTGATAGTCCAGCCACACGACCTCCGCGTCCCACCATTTGCCGCGCCCGCCCCGCTGCACACGGACGAGCGTGCGGTCGGAGAGTTCCTCGGCGGTGGTGAGGATTTCGCGCGCGCCGATGACGAGGCCGTTCTTCTGCACCGTGCGCGACTTGGGTGTCCAAGGCTGGAAGACCTCGTAGGCCCTGCGCGTGACTTCGAGATAGACGAGGGAGCTTTCCCAGTCCGGGGCGGGGGCGGCGGGAGCGCGCTGGCAGAGGAGAAGGAGAGCCAGGGCCAGCGCCAAAGGATGAAGGATGAAGGATGAAGGATGAAGGAGCGCCGGTCGCGAGGGACGACGGCTTGAGATGGGGTAACGGTCGTGCATTGGAAATTGGGGCTTGGTCATTCCTTGGTCATTGGGGCTTGGCCATTTGTCATTCACAACCGCCGGTCCTTCGGGATGCCATACGTCTTCAGAATCTGCGCGTTCGCCTTGTCGGCGCTTTCGCGTTCGAGGCACTCGAAGGTGTTCTTCGGCAGGAACTCGACGACGTGCTGGCCGTTGCTGGGCGACTCGAAGGCGCGAATCACATCCTCCAAGCGCTCGATGCGGATGCCGTTGATTTTGTCCACGAGCGCGCGGCCACGGGTGCGGAAGTTCGCGTTCACCCCGTCGGCGAGCACGGTAGAAAGCACGATGGGCTCAATGCGCACGGTCTTGGGCGATTCCTGCCGACGGTAGAAAAGCTCGTAGGTTAGCTCCGCACCCGCCGTGTCCGACCAGCCGCGCCCGAAGGTCTTCAGGTAATCGAGGCTGATGGGCGTGAAGACGAGTCCGGCATAGACAAAGTAGCGCGGCGGGGTGTCGTATTGGTTGCCGAGAACCTTGTCGGTGCCGCTGACTTCCACCGGCAGTGCGATGCTCTGCTCCTTGCCATCGCGCCAGATTTTCAGCGCCATGCTTTGGCCGTGCTGCGCTTCCTGCACCGCCATCGCCAGCGCCATGCGGTTGCCCTCGTAGATAATGGTGCCGTCGCTGCCCACCTCGTGTTTGCCAACCTGGAGAATCACGTCGTCGGGCCGCAGCACCTTCTCGGCAGGCGTGCCGGGCAGGACGGAGTCCACGCGCACGCCCTTGTCGTTGTCGGGCAGCTTGAGCTTGCGGCGGTAGGCGGCGTTTTGCAGCGGCGCGGTGCGGATGCCGGCACTGGGGAAGCCGTCGTATTTGCCGTCCTTGATGTCGTCGAGGAAGTGGTTGATGACCGGCGCCGGGATGAAGAAGCCGGCGTTTTCGAGGCCGGGCATTCCTTGGAACGCGACGCCGATGACCTTGTCGTCCTGAATCACGGGGCCGCCAGAGTTTCCAGGGTTAATCGCCGCGTCGGTCTGCACGCCGAGAAGGGAGCGATTGCCGATGTGCGCGTAGGTCTGAAGCTCGATGCGCGAGACGACGCCGCGCGTGTAGGAGATTTGCTCGCCGCCCGCCGGGTAGCCGTAGGTGACGACAGAGGAACGAACCTTCGGCAGCGGGCCGAACTCCAGCGGCTCGACGCCGTCGTAGAAGAGCGAGTCCTCTACCTCCAGCAGCGCGAGGTCGCAGTCATGGGCCACGAACACGACGCGCGCGAGATAGGGGCGCGGGTCCTGATAACGCTTCACCATGAGCTGTCGCGCCCAGCTCACGACGTGGGCGTTGGTCATAATGCGGCGGCCCTTGATGATGAAGCCCGTGCCGCTGCTGCGCCGGAGTTGGCCGAACTTCCACGGCTCATCCCAGTCGGCCTCTTGGGCGAAGGTGAAAATCTGAACGACGGCTTTTTCCGGGTCCGCCGCGAGGGTGGGAAGGGAGGAAAGCGCGAGCACCGCGAGGAGGGAGCAAATGGACTTTATGGACACTTCCGAAAAGTGGCGGTGGGCACGGGGAGGGTCAAGCTTGGGATTGGGGAAAGACTCTTTCACCGCGTAGGTGAGACGGACGTAGCGAGGAAGCGGGGCGAACTCTGCGACTGTCCCGACTCTGCGGTGCAGCTCCCTACCAACTCCGTTCCCCGATGGCCGTGTGAATTGTGTCCAGCAGCCAGCCGGGCATGCAGCCCAAAAGCACGGTCACAACCGCCAGCAGCACAACGACCACGCGGCTGAGGGACGAGACCACCAACGGCCGCGCGTTCTCGTCGGCTTCCACCACGAAGACCTGCTTCAGCACTTGGAGATAGTAGTAGAGCGAGACGCAGCTCATCGCGATGCCGAGGATGACGAGCCAGAGGAACGGCAGGTTGTGCGCGCCGTTCGTGAGCGCGGCGGCGAAGAGGTAGAATTTGCCGAAGAAACCGGCCAGCGGCGGGATGCCCGCGAGTGAGAGGAGGAAGACCATTAGACACCACGCCAGCACAGGCGCGCGGCGGGCGAGGCCGGCGAAGTCTTTGAGCTGGTCGCCGCCGACCTGCGACTCGACCACGCCCAGCACGCCGAACGCGCCGACGGTCGTGAGCGCGTAGGTGGTGACGTAGAAGAGCAGCGAGCCGAAGGCGTCGCCGCCGGGCGCGAGGAAGCCGATGAGCATGTAGCCCGCGTGCGCGATGGCCGAGTAGGCGAGCAACCGGCGGACACTAGTCTGTTTGATGGCGGCGAGGTTGCCCAAGACCATCGAGACGGCGGCGATGATGGACAGCAGCGGAATCCAGCCACCGGTCGCCTTTTCCTCGTCACCCCAGCCGAGCTGGCTGAAGCCGAGCAGTAACACTTTCGCGAAGACAAAGAAGCTCGCGACCTTCGAGCCGCTGGCGATGAACACCGCGCTGGGCAATGGCGCGCCTTGATACGCGTCTGGTGCCCACAGGTGGAATGGCACGGCCGCGACCTTGAAGCCGAAGCCGATGACGACCATCACGAGCGCGACGGTCAGCAACGGGTCGGCTCCGATGGTAAAGATTTTCTCCGCCATCTTCGGGACGTGGGTCGTGCCGGTGAGGCCGTAGAGCAGGCTGAAGCCGAAGAGCAGGAAGGCCGCGCTCATGCCGCCGAAGAGGAAGTATTTCAGCGCGGCTTCGGCGGATTGGCGGCTGTCCTTGTTGAACGCGACGAGGATGTAGAGCGTGAGGCTGACCAGCTCCAGCGAGGCGAAAATCATCAGCAACTCCTCGGTGCTAACCAGCAGCATCATGCCGACGGTCGCGAGCAGGAGGAGGGCAAAGTATTCGCCGACGTGGCGCGTGAACTTGCAGTCCACCGAGAGTATCGCGGTGAGCACGGTGAGCAGGAGGAGGACGGCTTTGACGGTTTTGTTGAGCGGGTCAATGACGAGCATCCCGCCGTGCCAGTTGCCGACGGTCGGGTTGATGAACATCCATACCACCGCAGCAGCGCAGCCGAGGGTCGTGATCCCCGCCGCGATGCTCATGCGGTAGGAGTGGGGCTTGCCTTGCAGGCCGAGCAGGTCCACGGCGAGCACGAGCAGGGCGGTGCAGACGACGATGACTTCCGGCGCGAGGGCCGTGAGGAGCTGGAGGTAGTCGGCGGGGTTCACAGGCCGGCCACCTTTCTCAGCCCGTCGAAGAGCGGCGATTTGAAGCTGGGCACGATGATGTCGAGCAGCAGGCGCGGATGCAGGCCGACAACGACCGTGCAAAAGATGAGCAGCGCCGCGCCGAGTCGCTCGGGGACGGTGATGGGTTCCAGCGGATGGTCGAGGTCGTGAGGTTCAGCGGGCGCGGGCTTGTCGGAGAAGAACACCGTGGCGGTCGTCTTGAGCGTGTAAACGACGCCGATGACGATGCCGACGCCGGCGAGGAGCGCGAGTTTCGGGAACGCCTGCCACGCGCCGATGAGCACTTGCAGCTCGGCGATGAAGCCGCTGAAGCCGGGCATCCCCATCGAGGCGAAGCCCGCGATGACGAAGGTCACGGACGCGAAGGGCATCGCGCGGGTGAGGCCCATGCCTTCGAGCGCGTCCAAGTCCCGCGTGTGGGTGCGGTCATAAACCATCCGGCCCACGACGGCGAAGAGCAGTCCGGCGATGACACCGTGGGAGAACATCTGGAGCACCGCGCCGCTCCAGCCAACTTCGTTGAGCGTCACGAGGCCCAGCAGCACGAAGCCCATGTGGCTGACGCTCGAGTAGCCGATGACGAACTTGAAATCCTTCTGCACTAGCGCCACGAGCGCGCCATAGACAATCCCGGTGACGGCGAGCGCGGCGAGTTCGTGCTGCCACATCTTGAGGCCCTCGGGGAAGAGCGTCATCGCCACGCGCAGGCAGCCGTATGCGCCAAGCTTCATCACCACGCCGGCGAGCAGCATCGAGGCGGCAGTCGGCGCGGCGGAGTGGCCGGTCGGCGCCCAGGTGTGGAACGGCCACATGCCCGCGAGGATTGCGAAGCCCACGAACACGAGTGGGAACGCCCAGCGCTGGAACTCCGGGGCAAAGGAATGTTGCGCGAGCGCTTGCAGGTCGAAGCTGGCGAGGCCGGACACCGCGTAGGCCGCGAGCATTCCGATGAGCACCATGCCGCTGCCGATGAACGAGTAGAGCGCGAGCTTCATCGCCGCGTAGTCGCGTCGCGTGGAACCCCAGATGGCGATGAGGAAGTATTTCGGAACGATGGCGATTTCGTAGAACACGAAGAGGAGGAAGAGGTCGAGGCTGAGGAAGACGCCATAGACGCCGCCGATGAGCGCGAAGAAGAAGGCGAAGAACTCGTTGGTGCGGCGCTCGACGTTCCACGAGAAGAGCACGCCCGCCAGCGCCGCGATGCCGGTCAGCAGCACGAGCGTCACGCTGATGCCGTCGGCGGCGAGGGAGAAGTCGATGCCCAGCGCGGGAATCCAGCGGACGCGGGTGATGACTTCGAGGCCGTTGACGGGCTTGAACTGAATCGCCCCGGCGAGTCCGCAGAAGAGGCCGGCCAACGCGGTCCCGAGCGCCACCGCCCGCGTCGCGCGCGGGTTGGCGCGCGGCGTCAGCAGGCACGCGAGCGCGCCGGCGAAGGAGAGGTAAATGGTCCAGGCGAGCATGGCTCAGAAGGGCAGTTGCCGCACCCACTGCACGACCGTCGGGTTGATGACCGCGATGATGAACTGCGGCCAGATGCCGAGCGCGAACATCAGCAGCGTCGCGGGGAAGACCACTGCGCCCTCGTTGTAGGTCAGGTCCGGGAAGCGCGCCCACTTCTCGTTCAGCGGGCCGCACCAGACCTTCTGGATGACGGTCAGGATGAAGATGGCGGTGACGAGCAGGCCCGGCAACGCGAGCACCGCCGCCCACGGCACGAGCGGGAAGACGCCCTTGAAGATGAGGAACTCCCCGATGAAGCCGTTCAAGCCCGGCAAGCCGAGCGAGGAGAACAGCGCGAGGCCCATCAGCCCGCAGAAGACCGGCGCGACCTTGCGCAAGCCCCCGAAGTCGTCAAGGCCGCGCGCGCCTTCGCTGCGGTCTTCGAGGAAGGCGACGAAGCAGAAGAGCAGGCTCGCGGTGATGCCGTGGTTGAACATCTGAAGCACGACGCCGTTGAGCGCAGCCGTGCGGTCGAGTGCAGTGCCCGTCGCGCTCGCCGCCGCGAAGACACCGAGCAGGCAGTAGCCGAGGTGGTTGATGGACGAGTAGGCGAGGATGCGCTTGAGGTCGCGCTGCGCGAGCGCGGCGAACGCGCTCAGGACAATGGTCGCGACCGCCAGCCACAGCAGCGGGGTGAGCAGCGCCTGCATCGGCTCGGGGAAGATGGGCAACAGCAGCCGGACGAAGCCATACACGCCAAGCTTGGACATCACGCCGGTCAGCGCCATCGAGACGGGCGTGGGCGCTTCCGCGTAAGTCAGCGGCAGCCAGGTGTGGAACGGCCAGAGCGGCACCTTCACCGCGAAGCCGAGCAGCGCACCGACGAAGAGGAGCAAGTAGGCTTTGCCCGCGCCCAGTCCGAGCCAGGCGAACTTCGCGTCCACCGCCGGGCCGAGCGCCTTCGTGCGTGCCAGCTCAGCGAGCTTGAGGAAGTCGAACGTGCCGGTCGCGAGGAAGAGCGCGAGGAACGCGAGCAGCAGCGCGATGCTGCCGACCATCGTGTAAACGAAGAACTGAAGCGCCGCCTCGGAGCGCTGCGGGCCACCCCAGAGCTTGATGAGGAAGAACGCGGGGATGAGGCTGAGTTCCCAGAACAGGAACCAGTGGAAGAAGTTCAATGCGGTGAACGCGCCGAAGAGGCCGCCTTGCAGGAAGAGGAAGAGGCCGCAGTAGAGCGGGACGTTCTCGCGGACGCGCTCCGAAGCGAGCACGGCCATCGGGATGACGAGCGCGGCGAGCATCAGCATCACCAGCCCGAGGCCGTCGAGGGCGACGTGATACTCGATGCCGAGCGTGGGAATCCAGACGTGCCGCTCGGTGAATTGCATCCCGCCGTCAGCGGGGTTCGAGTTCACCCAGAGCGCGGCGACGAGCGCGAGCGCGAGGATGTTGACGGCCAACGTGAGGCCGCGCGCAAGCTGCCGACGCTCGCGGTCCACGCCGAAGACGAGCGCGGCCCCCACCAGCGGCAGGAAGGTCAGAATCGAGATGAGCGGGAGGCTGCTCACTTGTTGCACCCCACGGCGAGAATGAAGACGAAGAGCACCAGCGCGAGGCCGATGCTGCGCAGGTATTGGTGAATCTGCCCGCCCTGCAACTCCGAGGCGGCTTCAGCTCCGCGCCGGACTTCGCCGCAGCCGGCGTCGAAGAGCTTGTTCACGACATACTCGTCACAGAGCTTCGCGACGTGCGCGCAGGCGGTCGTCGCCCAGCCGACGATGGACACAAGGAGGTCGAGCACGCGGCGGTCGAGGTCGTGGCACAACTCGCCGAGGCGGGCGTTCCACTTCACGAAGGTGGCGGCGTAGAGTTCGTCCACGAAGAACTTGCCGCGCGACCAGGCGAACTGCTCGGGGAACTGCTGCTCTAAGGGGTCTTGCTCATCGGGCTTCTCGGCAGGGAGCAGGCCATAGAACCACCAGCTCAGGCCGATGCCAATGGCGACCACGGCGCTGGAGAGGAGGAGGAGCGAAAGCATGTCCCAGTTGAAAAGCGCCGCGAAGCTGAAGTGGACTTCCCGGCCCTCCAAGTAGTGCGGCAGCCACGGCCATACCGGCGTGCCGACAATAACCAGCAGCACGGCGCAAGCGGCGAGCAGGATGAGTGGCCAAGTCATCACGGGCGGGCTTTCGTGCGGGTCAGAGGAATGAGCGGAGTGGTGCTGGTCGTGTCCGGTGCCGCCTGACTCCATCACTCCATCGCTCCCTTTCTCCGCTTCTCTGTGGCCACCTCGATACTTGCCACCAAAGACAAAACACATTTGCCGGGTCATGTAGAACGCCGTGAGGAACGCGCCAGCCAGGCCAAGGAGGAACGGGATTTTGCTCGGGCCGTAGTGCCAGGCGGCGTGGAGGATTTCGTCCTTCGACCAGAAGCCGGAGAAGACCAGCGGCACGCCGGACAGCGCCATCATGCCGATGGCGTAGGTCGCGAAGGTCACGGGCATGAACTTCTTGAGGCCGCCCATGCGCCGGATGTCTTGCTCCTCGTGGCAGCCGTGGATGATGGAACCAGAGCCGAGGAAGAGCAGCGCCTTGAAGAACGCGTGCGTGAGCAGATGGAACATCCCGACCGCCACGCCACCGATGCCCAGGCCCATCATCATGTAGCCGAGCTGCGACACGGTGGAGTAGGCGAGGATGCGCTTGATGTCCGTCTGCGACACGGCGACGAGCGCGCCGAAGATGGCCGTGAGCGCGCCTATCCACGTCACGGCAGTCAGCGGAATGGGTTCGGACACGCCGGCCTGCTGCATTTCCATCAGCGGATACACGCGCGCCACGAGGAAGACGCCCGCCGCCACCATCGTAGCCGCGTGAATGAGCGCGCTGACGGGCGTGGGGCCTTCCATCGCGTCCGGCAGCCAGACGTGGAGCGGGAGCTGGCCGGACTTGCCAATCGCGCCGCAGAAGAGCAGCAGACCAATAGCCGAGCTGGCCGCGAGTCCGCCGAGAGTGGTGTGCGCGACCATCTTGGCGAGCGCGTCTTGTTCGAGGCAGCCGCGCCCGGCATCGTAGAAGAGCAGCGTGCCGGTCTCGGAGTAGAGCCACACGATGCCGAGGAAGAAGAACACGTCGCCGATGCGCGTGGTGATGAACGCCTTCTTGGCCGCCGCCGCCGCGCTGGGCTTGTGGAACCAGAAGCCGATGAGCAGGTAGCTTGCGAGGCCCACCAACTCCCAGCACATGAAGAGCAGCAGCAGGTTGTTCGCGATGATGAGGCCGAGCATCGCGGCGGCGAAGAGCGAGAGGAAACAGAAGAACCGCGTGAAGTTCTCGTCGTGCGCCATGTAGCCGACGCTGAAGATGAAGATGAGCGAGCCGACGAAGGTAATCATCACCACCATCGCCGCCGTGAGCGGGTCCAGCACCCAGCCGAGTCGGACCACGGTGTCGCCGAGGGCGAACCAGTCGAAGTTGACGACCTGGCGCGAAGCCGCGCCGTGTTTGCCGAGGGTCGCCACGAGTGCCGCGCAGGACAGCAGGAAGGACGCGCCCATCGAACCGATGGCCAGCCCCGCCGCGAGCGAGCGGCACGGGCGCTTCAGCAACGCGCTGATGCCCGCCGCCAGCAGCGGCAGCACGGGGATGAGCCAGAGGTTTTGGGCAATCCAACTCATCCCTTCATGTCCTCCACCTGGTCCACGTTCGCGGTGCGGAAGTGGCGGTAAATCGTAATGATGAGTGCGAGGCCGACGGCGGCTTCAGCGGCGGCGATGGCGATGGAGAACACCGCGAACATCAGGCCGGTCATCGTCTCCGGGTTCTCGCTGAAGCGCCAGAAGGCGATGAAGTTCAGGTTCGCCGCGTTGAGCATCAGCTCGATGCCGATGAGCACCATGATGGCGTTGCGCCGCGTGAGCGCGCCCGCGAGGCCGATGCAGAAGAGCAGCGCGGAGACGAGGAGGTAGCCAGAGAGCGGAGTCATCGAGAATCCTCCTTGTCCTTCATCGCGATGATGACCGCGCCGAGCATCGCCGCCGTGAGCAGCAGGGCCATGACTTCCAGCGGCAGGACATAGTCGGTCATCAGCTTTTGGCCGAGGGTTCTGACGGAGACCTCGGGGGCCGGGGCGGCGAGGCGCGTGCCGACGGGACTGGCGAGGACGGCGGCGGCCATGGTGAGAAACGCGCCGACGGCCACCGCGATGCCGATCCACGGGGTGACGGTGGTGGGTTCGTCTTTCGGCTCGGTGCTGCGCGTCAGCAGGATGGCGAAGACGATGAGAATCGAGACCGCGCCGACATAGACGAGGATTTGCGTGAAGCCGACAAACTCGGCGTTGAGCTGGAGGTAAAGCCCGGCCAGGCCGGCGAAGGTCAGCACGAGGCTCAACGCGCAATGCACCATGTTGCGGAGCGACATCGCGGCGACGGCGCTGCCGACGGTCAGACCCGCGATGATGGCAAAAGGGAGATTCATTTCGGAGCCACAGATGAACACAGATGAACACAGATGGCGGCACGGGCGGTTGCCCTTGCGCTGCTGTATCTGTGCGTATTTGTCTTCATCTGTGGCAAAAGTCAGTTGGCGAAGCGGTATTCGCGCTTGGTGAACTTGGCCTCGAAGCCGCGTCCGAGGAGCCAATACGGGACTGCCAACATGGCGAAGCAGAGTGGCCAGCGGGCGTAGAGCGGCAGGCTGTCGCGGAGCAGATACCACAGCGCGGCGACGACGAGGTTGATGAGCGTCATGGGCAGCAGGAATTTCCACGCGAAGCCCATGAGCTGGTCGGTGCGCAGGCGGGGGAGCGTGCCGCGCAGCCAGATGAAAAGGACGATGAGCGCGGAGAGCTTCCCGAGGAACCAGCACCACGAGGGAATCCAGGTGAGGGGCGCGATGTTCAGGGGCGGCAGCCACCCACCGAGGAAGAGCGTGATGCCCAGCCCGCACATGGCGAACAGGCCGAGGTATTCCGCGAGGAAGAAGAGGGCGAACTTGAAGCCCGAGTATTCCGTGAAGTAGCCCGCGATGATTTCCGACTCGGCTTCGGGCAGGTCGAACGGCGTGCGGTTCGCCTCGGCAGCGGCGGCGGTGAGGAACAGGAAGAAGCCGACGAGGCCCCACGGGGTGAAGAGGTGCCAGTTGTGCAGGAAGCCAAAGTGGACACCGGACTGGCTCTGCACGATGGCCGTGAGGGAGAGCGTGCCGGTAATCATCACCACCGTCAGCGACGAGAGGATGAGGGGGATTTCGTAGGAGACCATCTGCGCGATGGCGCGCATCGCGCCGAACAGGGAATACTTGTTGCGACTCGACCAGCCGGCCATGAACACGCTGAGTTCCGTGCTCGCCCCGACAGCGAAGAAGAAGAGCAACCCCGTCTGCGGCAGGTCGAGCGGGACCATGTTCCGGCCAAACGGCAGCACGGAGTAAGTCAGCAGCACCGGGATGAGTAGCGCGATGGGCGCGAGGAAGTGGACGACCTTGTCCGCCGCGCGCGGGACGACGTCCTCCTTGATGAGCGACTTGATGCCGTCCGCGATGAACTGGCCGAAGCCCCAGAGCCGGATGTCCGTGAGCGGGATGCCCACGCGGTTGGGACCGATGCGGTTTTGGATGCGGCCAAGGCCCTTGCGCTCGATGACGGTCGTGAGCGCAAACATCAGCGGGAAGACGGCGAGAATGGGCGTGATGGAAATCGCCGCCGAGACGAGGGGCAAAGTCCATTCGGGCAGGAAGCCTTGCAGCACGCCCATGATCCACGCCTTCAGCGTGACGGGGAACTGGTCGAGTTTGGCGAAGAGTTCGACCATGACTACGCGGCGGGGGGCGCAGCCGAGGCCGCAGCGGGGGCAGTGGGTTTCGGAGCGGGGGCTGTCGGCGCAGTGCCGATAGGCCCGGCAGCAGCAGCGGCCTCCGCCTTGGCTTTCGCCTCCGCAGCAGCCTTCGCCTTGGCCTCCACATCAGCTTTCGCCTTTGCTTGGGCCTTCGCGACTTCGACGGCGAGCGAGGCATCCGACACGGCGGCTTCCGTCGGGTGAATCTTGCGGTAGTGCTCGTTGGGCTTGGCGAGTTGGTGCTTGTTGACGAGCAGGCCACCGAAGCGGTCGGTGTTCGACAGCTCGAACTCCGTGTCCATCTTGATGGCCTCGAACGGGCAGACCTCGACGCAAATCTGGCAGCTCATGCAGACCGACAGGTCGATGTCGAAGGTCACCGGGTAGAGCTGCATCTGGCCCTTGTAGTCCGCGCGCTTGTCCTTGCTCTTGACGATGTAGATGCACTGCGGCGGGCATTCCTTCTCGCAAATCTGGCAGGCCACGCAGCGCAGGCCCTTCATCGCGTCTTCGGTGTCGTGGACGAGGAAGGGAAATTGCCGCGCGTTCTCCTTCGGGGCGATGCGCTGCTCGGGATACTCGGAGGTCGTGAGCGGGTGCTCCGAGTCGTGGTAGCTGCCGACGAAGTTCTTCGCCGTCACAGCCATGCCTTTGAGTATTCCTGTGCCGAGCATTTAAGTGAGCTTCAAGATTCGTTGCGCCGGAAGCAAGTTTTCACCGGTCCACTTCGCCCAGCACAATGTCCACGCTGCCGAGCGTAATCACGGCATCCGCGATGGTTTGGCCGAGGCACATGTCCTCGAGGATGGTCAGGTTGATGAGGCTCGGCGGGCGCACGCGGTAGCGATACGGGTTCGGGCTGCCGTCGCTGATGAGGTGGAAGCCCAACTCCCCCTTCGGCGACTCAATGCGGCCGTAAGCCTCGCCGGGCTTCGGGCGGAAGCCGCGCAGCTTCGCCTTCGGGTCCACCACGGGGCCGTCGGGGATGTCGTTGAGCGCCGGCTCCAGAAGCTTCAGCGACTCGCGCATCTCCAACATCCGAATCATGTAACGGTCGTAAACATCCCCGTGGTCGCCCAGCGGCACGCGGAACGGGTAGCGACTGTAGATGCCGTAGTTGTCCACCTTGCGGAGGTCGTAGTCCACGCCGCTGGCGCGCAGCATCGGGCCGGTGATGCCGGCGCTGATGGCGAGTTCCGCAGACAACTTGCCCACGCCCTGCGTGCGGGCCATGAGAATTTCGTTGCCGGAGAGAAGTTTGTCGAACTCATCCAGAAACCTCGGATACTCGGCCACAACTTTCTTCGCTTCGTCCAACCAGCCCGCCGGCAAGTCGCAACGGCAGCCGCCGAACCTCATGTAGTTGCACATCATCCGCGCGCCCGTGAGCGACTCGATGAGGTCGAGAATCTTCTCGCGCTCGCGGAAGGCATACATCAACGGCGTGCCCAGCGCGCCCATGTCCTGGAGCAGGAAGCCGACGAGACAAGTGTGGTTCAGCACGCGCGTCAGCTCGGCGGTGATGAGGCGAATGTATTCGGCGCGCTCGGGCACTTGCAGCCCAGCGAGCTTCTCGACCGACAGCGCGTAAGCCCAGTTGTTCGACAGCGAGCAGAAGTAATCCAGCCGGTCCGTGTAAGGCATCGAGCCGAGGTAGCTCGTGTTCTCGGCGATCTTCTCGTGGTTCCGGTGCAGGTAGCCGAAGACCGGCTTGAGCTTCACCACCGTCTCGCCGTCGAGCACCACGTCCATGCGGAAGACGCCGTGCGTGGAGGGGTGCTGCGGCCCCATCGCGACTTCGAGCAACTCGCCTTCGCGGCCTTGTCCGACGGACTGCACCGTGCGATTCGCGGGCGCATCCATGACCGAAACTAAGTCCGTGCCACTCACGCCCCCACCTCCCGGGCCGCCTGATGCGCCTTGGCCCGGGCCAGCACCTCATCATGCGGCGTTGGCTCATACTCGTAATCATCCGGCTCCACGTAATCCTTCCGCATCGGGTAGTCCTTAAAACCATCCCACATCAGAATCCGCCGCAAGTCCGGGTGCCCGTCGAAGAGCACGCCGTAGAGGTCGAACACCTCGCGCTCCTGAAACTCTGCGCTGCGCCACAGCGGCGTGAGCGACGTTACCCGCACCGGGTCCGCGCGGCCCGGCGTGCGTTGGCGGAGGATGACCGGCCCGTGCTTCAACGACATCGAATAGAGGTGATAGACCGCTTCGAGGTAGCCAGGGCGCGGGGTCTTCTTCACCTCCTCGACCTCCTTCTCCACGCCGTCCACGACCTTTTTGACCTTCACCTTCTCGGACAGCTCGGCGTCGAGGTAATCAACCCCGGTGACGTTCGAGCAATAATCGAGACGGAGCTGCAGGTCATCGCGGAGAAACTGGGCGACGGCGTAGGCGTGCTCCACATCCACGGCCAACGAATGCTGCGCGCACGGGCTGTCGTTCTTCACGATGGTGAGCTGCGCGCCCGGCACAGCGGCCTCGGCACGGGCAAGGATTTGCTCAATAGTTTCCAGCGGCACGGCGGGAACTTGTAGTGGGAGGCCGGAGGTTTGACAAATGATTACACTGCGAGCGAACTCGATTCCTCAATTAGTTCCGCGGGAACCACCGAGTCTGCCCTGCGCCGAGGTGGATTTCCGTCAAGCCTGCGGCGGTGCGGCGGCGAGTGGGGGACTTAGCTTGATGACGGCCTCGCGCATTTCTTTGCCGGCCTTGAACTTCACGACGGCGCGCGGGGGAATGGGCACGTCATGGGCGGGGGCATTGGGATTGCGGCCGATGCGGGCCTTGCGGACCTTGACCTCGAAGACGCCGAAGTTGCGCAACTCGACGGTGTCTTCTTTGGCGAGGGCTTCGGTGATGTAGTTGAGCGTCTTTTGCACAACGTCCAGCACCTCCTGCTGGGAGAGGTTGGTTTCGTTGCTGATGCGGAGGACGAGGTCGCGTTTGGTCATAAGAGCACTCGGTTCTGCGGCTTTAACGAGTTGATGGACGGTTGATAATGGGATTTACGCAACGGGTCAAGCCCAACGGCATGGGCGTTTCGACACTCTGTGGGCAATGGCTGCCGCAGTGGGGAGGTTCCCAGATTGCCGCCCGTGTTTCCTTTTCACTCGCCTCGCGCGCGCCGCTTCCCATAGTTCGCCGCTCGTGATTGCCGCCATTGAAAACCAGCCCGCCGGTTCCGGCCCCGACCTTGTCCAGCAGGTCGTAGAAATATTTTCCCCGACCGGCTTGCTCTCGAAGGCCAGCAACTTCGAGTTCCGGCCCGAGCAGCAGGCTATGGCCGTGGCCGTAGCCCGCGCCTTGACCACGCGCACGCACCTCGTCGTCGAGGCCGGCACGGGCGTCGGTAAATCCCTCGCCTACCTTATCCCGTCCATCCTCTTCGCCCTCGCGAACCAGAAGAAGGCCGTCGTCTGCACCCACACCATCAACCTCCAGGAGCAGCTCACGCAGAAGGATCTGCCCATGCTCGCCGCCGTGCTCGGCGCGCAGCCTGAGCCGATGCGGTTCAACTACGCGATGCTCAAGGGCCGCGCGAACTACCTCTGCTCCCGCCGCCTGCACAAGGCCCTGCAGCACGCCGACCAGCTCTTCAGCTCGCCCGAGGTGGAGGAGCTCAAGCGCGTCGCCGCGTGGGCCAAGGAAACGAAGGACGGCAGCCGCTCCGACTTCGAGCTGGAGCCGGACCCGAAGGTCTGGGCGCAGGTCTGCTCCGAGCGCGGCCTGTGCTCGCCGAAGATTTGCGGCCACCAGTCGGACTTCGCGAAGGACCACGGCCTCTGCTTCTTCCAGCGCGCGCGCAAGAGCATCCTCGCCGCCGATGTGCTGGTGCTGAACCACACGCTCTTCTTCACGCTGCTCGGTGGCGTGGATGAGGAGCAGGAGGGCGGCATCCTCTTCAAGAACGATTTCCTCATCTTCGACGAGGCGCACACGGTCGAGAACGTCGCCGCCAAGCACATCGGCCTGAGCGTGAGCAGCGGCCAGCTCCGCTTCGCGCTCAACCGGCTGTGGAACCCGAAGTCCGGCAAGGGCCTGCTCGCGACGTTGCGACAGGGCAACTCCGTGAAGCTCGTGGATGAACTGCTGGCCGAGTCCGAGACGTTCTTCCACAGCGTCGAGCAGGTCTGCGACGCGTTGAACGCGAAGGGAGCGGAGGCCGGCGGCAAGCGCTTCGGCTCCGGCGGCGACGGGGTGCGGCGTGATTGGAAGGAGCTGCGCATCCGCCAGCCCGACCTCGTGAAGGACAACGTGACGTTGCCCATCCAGCGGCTACGCGAGTCCGTGAGCGAACTGATAAAAACCTCCGAGGACAAAGACACCGGCCAAGAGTTGATGGAATGCAACCGCCGCCTGCTGGAGCTGCGGCAAGCCGTCGCGACCTTCCTGACGCAGGGCGGCGAAGACTGCGTTTACTGGGTCGAGCGCGGCGGCAAGACGCAGCGCAACCTCTCCCTGAACGCCGCGCCGGTGGACGTGGCGGACTATTTGCGCCGCCGCTTGTTCGAGAGCGACACCAGCGTGGTGATGACCAGCGCGACGTTGGGGATGAGCGCCAAAATCGAGCGCGAGCAGAAGCGCGCAGCGACGTCGCTGAGTTACTTCCAGCGCCGCGTCGGCGCGGAGCAGGCCACCGCGCTCCAGCTCGGCTCGCCCTTCGACTACGAGCGGCAGATGACCGTTTACGTCGCCAACAAGATGCCCGACCCGCGCGACGAGGGCTATCGCGACGCCTTGGAGCATTGGGTGAAACACTTCATCCGGCAGACGCACGGCAAGGCCTTCGTCCTCTTCACCAACTACAAGCTCATGCAGGAGCTGGCCGAGCGGATGCAGCCCTTCTTCGAGGAGCTGGGCCTCGAATGCTTCGTGCAGGGCACCGGCACGCCGCGCTCCACGATGCTCGAGCAGTTCAAGGACAACGTGGACAGCGTGCTCTTCGGCACCGACAGCTTCTGGCAGGGCGTGGACGTGCCGGGCGAGGCGCTCTCGAACGTCATCATCACCCGCCTGCCCTTCGCGGTGCCGGATCACCCGCTCATCGAGGCACGCATCGAGGCCATCGAGGCGCGCGGCGGCAATGCCTTCAGCGAGTTCAGCCTGCCCGAGGCGATCCTGAAATTCCGCCAAGGCGTGGGCCGCCTCATCCGCACCAAGACGGATAGCGGCATCGTGGTGGTGCTGGATAACCGCGTGCTGAACAAGCGCTACGGCCAAGCCTTCCTCGACGCGATTCCCCAGTGCCCGGTGGAAGTGGTGTGAGACCTCCCTTGACGCCCCGGTAGCCTCCGGTTATCCCACTGGCGAACAAGCACTCAACAACCAATAGCGAACAAGCACTCAACAAATTATGAGCAACAATACTGCTGGTGCAGAAAAAAAAGTGGCGGCTGGGATCTGTGGAATTCTTCTGGGTGCGCTGGGCATCCACAAGTTCATCCTCGGCTACACCACGCAGGGCATCATCATGCTGCTGGTCACCGTGCTGACCTTCGGATTTGGCGGACTCGTCATGGGTCTGATCGGCTTCATCGAGGGAATCCTCTACATCACAAAGAGCGACGAGGCCTTTGTGGCGACCTACGTCACGAGCAAGAAGGGTTGGTTCTAGCCAACCCGCCGCCCAATCGGTCAAAGCCACCGCACTGAGATGGGCGCGGCGCTATTGGAAACGAAAAAGCCGCCGGCACGACCCGGCGGCTTCAGAGTGAAACAGCATTAAGCCTTCGGCAGCAAGTCGGCCACGAGGGACTTCTCTTCCTTCAGTTCGTTCTCCGTCGCGGTGATTTTCGCGCGGCTGAACTCGTTGACGGGCAGGCCTTGGACGATTTCCCACTTCTTGCCGTCGGTGCGAATCGGGTAGCTGAACATCAGGCCCTTCTCGATGCCGTAGCTGCCGTCCGAGCAGACCGCGACGCTGAACCAGTCGCCCGCCGCCGTGGGCGTGGTGAGGCGGCGCACGGTGTCCACGACCGCGTTGGCGGCGCTGGCAGCGCTGCTGAGGCCGCGCGCCTCGATGATGGCTGCGCCGCGCTTCTGCACGATGCTGATGAAATCCTTCTCCAGCCACTCGCGGTGACCGATGACGTCGGTGGCGGGGCGGTTCTGAATCTTCGTGTTGAAGAAGTCCGGATACATCGTGGAGCTGTGGTTGCCCCAGATGGCGAGGTTGGTGATGGTCTCGACGGGCACGCCGGCCTTCTTGGCGAGTTGGGTGCGCGCACGGTTTTCGTCGAGCGCGGTCATGGCAAAGAACTGCTCGCGCGGCACGCCGGCGGCGCTGTTCATCGCGATGAGAGAGTTCGTGTTACAAGGATTGCCGACGACCAGCGTGCGGACGTCGCGCGCGGCGTTCTTGGCGATGGCCGCGCCCTGACCAGTGAAGATTTTGCCATTCGCGGTGAGCAAGTCTTTGCGCTCCATGCCGGGGCCGCGCGGGCGGGCACCGACGAGCAGCGACCAGTTCACGCCGCGGAAACCTTCGTTCAAGTCGCTGGTGGGCACGCAACCCTTGAGCAGCGGGAACGCGCAGTCTTCCAGTTCCATGATGACGCCGCCGAGAGCCTTGAGCGCCTTCTCGTCGGGGACTTCGATCAGGTGGAGGATGACGGGTTGTTCCGGCCCGAACATCGCGCCGGAGGCGATGCGGAAGAGGAGGGAGTAACCGATTTGGCCGGCAGCGCCGGTGATGGCAACACGAATGGGTGCGTTCATAAGTTAAATAGCAGGGCGGAGTATGGAAACCTGCCGGTGAGGAGGCAAGCGCGGTGTCAGGGCAACCGCATGCGGACCACGCCCGGGTCAGAAGATATTGTTCGTCGCCCAGATGTTGTCCACGTTGTTGGACAGATTCAGGTAGGTCCAAGGGTCCACGTGGTTATCAACGAAAAGTGCGTTGGCGCGGAGGTTATGACGCGGACCGACTTGATGACCGCCTCCGTTGCCCTGGGCGTAATTGGCCCATTGAGGTGAGGGCCAAACGGCAAACCAAGTCGTGAAGCGGCAGTAGGGAGGCGGGAGACCCAACTGCGGCACACCCGTGTCACCCATCAGCCAAACTTGGCTGGTGCGCTGTATTTCTGTGATTCTTCGGCTACCTTGGGGCAACAAAGTCACGTTGTTGGTGGAGTAACGGATGATCGTTCCTTCGATTACGCCGTAGCCCAATTGGCCACCTGGATTGATGTCCTCGTCTTTGACCGATGGACATTTCCAAATAACGTTGGCCCCAACAGAAGCGGGCAAATATTTGGCCTGTGTCAGGATGTCGAACCACCAGTTACCAGCGTTGTTTATCGTATACTGATTGCGGTTCAAATCCACGTAGCGGCCCTCGTGGTCTTCCGCATAGATGGTCATCGCGAGGCCGATTTGCCGGAGGTTGTTCACGCACTTGATGCCGTGGGCCTTGGCTTTGGCCTTGGAGAGCGCGGGCAGGAGCATTCCCGCAAGGATCGCGATGATCGCGATGACGACCAGCAGCTCAATGAGTGTGAAGGCATGCCTCGGGCGGCGGAGCGATTGGCGCATCATGTTGCGACTAGAAAACACCAGCTTACGATCGCACGGCAAGTAAACTTAGTCGTGCGTGGGTTCATTCGTCCTCCTTCACGCCAGCAAACTTCGCCGCAGAAGCGCGCCGGTCGGTAACGATGGCACGGAATTGCCACGTCGCGCGCGGTTCGAGCATCTGGCGGTAGTCGGTCGCGGTGCCCACCTTGTTGGTCGCTGCATCGAGTAGGTCGAGCTCCACGCGCACGCCGAAGCGCTGGTGGTCGGAGTCGTTCTTCAACGCGCCGGTGACGTAGACAAGGCGGCTGCCCTTCGCGCCCTTGGGCTGGTCAAGCGCGACCTGCGTGATTTTCAAATCGCCGATGAGCTTGGGGCCTTTGGGCGTGACTGGAGCGGGCGACGTGGGTGCGGGCGAGGCCGTCGAGGACGGTGTCGGCTGTGCGGGTGCCGGCCCTTGCTTCGCGGCGGGCTCGGGAGCGCTCGGAAGGGGCACGGACTTTTCCGCATCCCCCGACGCCGGGCGATTCTTCAGGTGATTGCCCACCACCAGCACCACGGCGAGGACAATGGCGATGTTCAACACCCACAGGCACACACGCAGCAGCGCGCCGCGAGCGGGACGCGCCACACCATCAGCCGTCGCCCGAATGGCGGCTGGGTCAACGCGTTTGACACCTGCGGGCGGGAATTTTGGAGCGGAGGGAGGCGAAGACTTTTGTGCGACTGCTGAAGCAGGCGGGGCAGTGGCAACCGGCTTCGCCGGAGCAGCGGGAACCGGAGCGAGTTGCGGAGCGGACGTCGCCCGCGGGAGCAGGACAGTCTTTCCACACTTGCCGCAGGAACTCGCCCCGCCGCCCGCGTAGTCGGGATACTGAACCTCCGCGCCACAATGGGGGCACTTGCACTTGATGTATTTCTTGCCGGCGCTCACGGAGTCATGGTGGAGGCGAGCTTACGTCAGCGTGCAAAGGCGCGGCAAGGCTGGGGCTACTTCAACTCGCGCACCTGCAGATTGCGGAACTCCATGGGCGTGCCCTCGGCCTGTAGCCCGATATGGCCGCGCGCCGGGGCGAGGCCAATGGCCTCCCACGCGAGCTTGCCGTTGCACCAGAGCGTGACCGCCGAGCCTTTCACCAGCACGCGCCATTCGTTCCATTCCCCCGTGGCCTTTTGCAAGGTGGGCGAGGCCTTTGCGCCGGTGAGGGTGCCGGCGAGGAATGCGCCCTCGTAATTCTTGTCCACGCGGATTTGATTGCTGCCCGCGTCGGCCTTGCTGCGGATGTAGAAGCCACCGTTGAACTTGGGCACGAGCGCACGCCACTCGAACTTCATCTCGAAGTCGCCGAACTCGCGTGTGGTGACGAGGTGCGGCCGCATCGCGCCGGTGAGGTAGATGACGCCGTCCTTCACCTTCCAGTTCTCCGGCAAGGGGTCACCAGTCTTTTGCAGCGAGAAGCGCCACCCGGTGAAGTCGCGGCCGTTGAAGAGCGCCTCGAACCCATCATCCACAGCCGAGGCCGCCAAGGCTGAAATCAGCAGCGCTCCAAGCGCCAGCGGGCCCCGCAGTAGTTTTGTCATGGGCGTTCGACGATGCGGCGGTTCACCACTTCAATTCCTGCAGACGCCGCGCGACTTCCTCGGCATTGGCCCGGCTGTTGAAGCTGCTGATGCGGAAGTAGCCTTCGCCCTTCGAGCCGAAGCCGGAGCCGGGGGTGATGACGACGTTCGCGTCGCCGAGAATCTTGTCGAAGGCCTGCCAACTCGTGACGCCTTTGGGAGTGCGGACCCAGATATAGGGCGCGTTGACGCCGCCGAAGGCTTTCAAACCAGCCTTCTTCGCGCCGGCGCGGAGGACGGCGGCGTTGCCCATGTAGTGCTCGATGAGCGCGCGGACCTGCGCCTTGCCCTCGGGCGAGTAGAGTGCCTCCGCGCCGCGTTGGGTGATGTAGGAGACGCCGTTGAACTTGGTTGTCATGCGGCGCGACCAGAGCGGGTGCAGGGGCTTAAACTCGCCGGTCTTCGTTTGCGCCAGCAGCGTTTTTGGGACGACGGTGAAGGCGCAGCGGACGCCGGTGAAGCCGCCGTTCTTCGAGCAACTGCGGAACTCGATGGCGCACTCGCGCGCGCCGGGAATCTCGTAGATGGAATGCGGGATGGCGGGGTCGCTGATGTAAGCCTCGTAGGCGGCATCGAAGAGGATGACGGCCTTGTGTTCCAGAGCGTATTTCACCCACGCCTCGAGCTGCGCGCGCGTGGCGACGGCTCCGGTGGGGTTGTTCGGCGAGCAGAGGTAGATGACGTCCACGTGCCGCGTGGGCGGGTCGGGCACGAAGCCGTTGCTGGGGCGGCACGGGAGGTAAACGAGCTTGGCGTAGGCACCGGCTTCATTCGCCTCGCCGGTGTGGCCAGCCATCACGTTTGTGTCCACGTAAACGGGATAGACGGGGTCGCTGATGGCGATTTTATTTTTGCCGCCGAGGATATCGAGGATGCTGCCGCAATCGCACTTGGAGCCGTCGCTGACGAAGACTTCGTCGTCCGCCACGTCGAGACCGTGGTCGCGGTAGTCGTTCTGTGCAATGGCGGCGCGGAGCCAGTCGTAGCCCTGTTCGGGGCCGTAACCCTTGAAGGACTCGCGCACGCCCATTTCGTCCACGGCCTTATGCAGCGCGGCGACAACGGCGGGCGGGAGCGGTTCGGTCACGTCGCCGATGCCGCAGCGGATGAGGCGCTTTGCAGCCTCGGGGTTCGCCTCGCAGAAGGCTTTCACGCGGCGGCCGATTTCGGGGAAAAGGTAGCCGGCTTTGAGCTTGAGGTAGTTGTCGTTGAGAAGTGCCATGAGAGGAAAAAGTAATTAGTGACTGGTCATTAGCGGGTGAGCGGTCCGGCCGCGAAAATTCAGGCCTCGACGGTAACGGCAGAGTGCGTTTTCGCAAGTGGCAAAACCGACTTTACAGGGCGAGCGTCAGCAGGCCAGAATCGGAACACTATGCGCAAGACACTGCGGCTCGGCGGATTTTTGGCGGCGACATTGTTGCTCGCCGGTTGCGGGACAACCTCCACGGTCACCCAACTCTCGCCGCGCACGCAGGCACGAAACCCCGAGGGGCTTTACCCGGTGGAGATTGAGTTCCGCAGCAACATGCAGGCGCTCAAGAAGGAGACGCTCAAGCCTTACCTGCAGGTCGGCGAGAACAGCTATCCCATGCGCCGCACGCCACGGATGGAGAATCGCTGGGAAACGCTTCTTCCGGTGCCGGCGACTAACAGTCTGGTGAACTACAAGGTCAAGGTGGACTTTGAATACAACTCCTTCCCCTACCCGAAGCCAGAGAGCGTCTTGTCCCCGCCCTATCAGTTGCAGATTCGGGAAAAGTAGGCCGGCGAGACACTCGCGAGGCCCCGCCGTCAGTGAGGAGAACGCGCCCGCCGCTCAGGGCAAGATGACCCGGTAGTAACGGCTGCCGTTCGTGGTCGCCTGCGGGTCCGTGAACTGAATGAGTCCGTAGGGCGCATAGTTCGTAGAGATCGTCACCCAGTTGGCTAGGTCGGGGGAGGCCTGCACCTGGTAAACTTGGTTGGTCTTGCCCTCAATGCGGAACTGCACGCCGCCGCCGACGACGAGCTTGACAGAGTTCGTGTTCACCTGCGGTCTCGCCGAAAACAACGTGCGGTCCACTGTCTCGAAGAGCGGCACGTCCACGTTGTCGAGGAACACAGCATCGAGGTTTCCGCCGGAGGACGCGTCCCGGATGTAGCGCCACTCCAGCGTGTTGATCCCCGCCGGCACAGTGAACGTATGCGTCTGCCAGCCACTCTCGCCATTCGTGCGCACCTGCCGGATGCCGTTCAGGTAGAACTCGAAGAAGTCGCCGACAGTCGGACCGAATTCCTCGGTGCTGACGCGGTAGCCGAAGGCAGCCGGACCCGCGCGGCAATTAGCCACCAGCCGGAGTATCGTCGTCTGGTCGTGCGTGATCCCACCTGAACGGAGGTGGAAGGCACCACCCATCGCCACGTTGGTCGTAGAGCTGCTGACGGTCTGCACCGTCCACGGGGCAATCCCGGCCGCGTTGTTGGTGGCCCAACCGATATTCGTGCGGAGCGCGCCGGTCTCGAAGGTGTCTGCGATGAGGGCCGGGGCGAATACAGCCGCGATCGCGGTGTTCCGAGTGACTTTGATACTGAGCGGGTTGTCGAGGGACATCGAGTCACCCGTCCATGTCACGAAGTTGAATCCATTCGAGGCAACCGCAGCGACATTCACCACGGAGTTATTCGTGAAGAAACCCGAGGTCGGGAAGACCGTCCCGCCCGGCGAGGCGGTAACCGCAAGTGTGTAGATCTGTGCCGGCGTGAAACTGTTGGTGAGGAATATCTGGCCGGAAGCGCCTGCGAGTCCGTCCACTGCAACGAGGTAGCGTTCACCCGCCCGAACGGCCTGCAGGAGGTCGCTATGGATCGCTCCGACTACCGGGGCATCGTCGTTGGAGCTGAGGGGGGTGAGTCGGTCCACGCGCGAGCCGGTGTAGATGGCGAGCAGGGTGTCAAAGGTGGAGTTGGTGGTGCTCAGGAAGAGTTGTCCGTCTGCCGGGGCGGTGAAGAAATACCAGACGGACTTTCCGCCCTGTTTGTTGGCATGGAACGGCTCTCCCGGCTCGAGAGTGGCGTTCGCGTTGTTGGCCGTGACGGTGCCGGTCACACCGGGTAATTCCAGTGCATTGGCCAGCACGTCGTTGAACGGGTCGAAGACGCGGTAGGTCACCTGAAACGAAAGTGGGACGGAAATGTTCCCGGAAAAGTCCACGGCTGAGACTTGGATCACGTTCGGGCCGGGCACCAAGAACAGCGGAATGGTCCAGTTGTTAGTGCCGGAAGCGGCCGCGGACAGGGTGTTGTTCAACCGGACGAGCACCTGACTGACGCCGATGGCGTTGGTCGTGGGGTCGAAGGCCGTTCCGGAAAGTGTCAGCCCAGCGTTGGTCAGTATTTGACCGCTGGGCGGGTTGTTCACCGAGAGGGGACCGCTCGTCATGTTCGTGATGACGACGATGGGCGCGAGGGTGTCCGGCACGCCGTCGAATTGCACCCGGAGACGGACCTGGCCGACGGAGTTGGTGGAGGCTGAAGCCACCGCGATGCGATAAGTTGTGCCGCTCACGACGGGGAAGTTGACAAACCCCTGCGGAATGACGCCGACGTCATTGGTCGCTGCGAGGTTTGTAAGGGCGGTCAATACGTCGCCTGTGTAAACAGCCACGACGGTGTCAAAGGAACTCCCGGCGGTGTCCACCAGCACAAGCCCGGACCGCGCGGGAGCGAAGTTCCACCAAACGGAATTCGCCACGCTGGAGACGGCGGCATGGACCGGCTCGCCAAATTCCATGGTTGCGAACGTGTTGTCACCGAACACAACACCGCCGTTATCCGGCACTTTCGACGACGACAGGAAGTTGTTGTTCGCGGGCACAGTCTCCGTGCGGAAAGTATAACTAGCAGTGAAGTTGCTTTTGCCCGGAGCGAACACCGAGAGAGTCAGCGTAAGAATGGTGGGTGTGGCAGGGATGTTGACGCTGATGGACTGCCGGTTGTCGCCCGCGATTGTGTCAGGAGCTGAGCCGTCATTGATGAAGACGACGTTGGTGAACAATCCGGAAATCGTGCCCAAGACAGTGGCATTGTTCACTGGCATCAGATCAGTTATCTCCACGGTGATCGGGACGGTCGCGCCAGCGAGAAGCGTCGAGCCGGAAGAGGGCGTGATCAAAACCTCGAGTTGATTGTCCCCGGCGGTGGTCAAGGAGCGGTGGGCGTTGACGCGCCCGGCCCTGCTGGTGGCGAAGGTGAGGGCTGGAACCGGCGTGGTGGTGAAAAGAATTCGGTTGCGCACCTCGCTGTAGGTCATCGTATTGGTCAGCGAGAAGACCAACGCCGCGACGCCCGCCACATGCGGCGACGCCATGCTCGTGCCGTCCAGAGACTGGTAAGCGTTGTCGGCCGCATTGTGGGTGGAGAGTATCTCGACGCCTGGCGCGCCCAAGTGGACGTTGGTCCGGCCATAGTTCGAGAAAGTCGCCAGCCCGTCACGTCGGTCCAGCGCCGCCACGGAAATGATGTTGTCGAGTTGGAAACTTGACGGGTAGTGAGCGAACAAATCCGTGTTGATTCCATCGTTGCCGGCCGCCGCCACGACGAGCACGCCCGCGTTGCGCGCGCGCAGGAAGGCATCGAACTCCGCCTGCGAGAAGAGGTAGCCGCCGAAGCTGCAGTTGATGATCTTCGCCCCCTTGAGGATTGCAAAGTCCACGCCCGCTATGATCGCACTGGATGTGAGGAAGCCCTGCGCGTCCGCCGCCTTGATCGCCATCAGGCGAACGTTCCACGCCACACCGACGTGTGGCTGGTCATTGTTCGCGGCCGCGCCGATCGTGCCCGCGACGTGGGTGCCGTGGCCGTTGTCGTCATTTGGATCGCCAGAGCCGGTGAGAGCGTTGATGCCGAAAACGTTGTCCACGAAGCCATCGCCGTCGTTGTCAATCCCGTCTCCCGGAATCTCGCCAGGGTTCCGCCACATCTGCGAAGCAAGATCCAGATGCGTGTAACGGATGCCGGAGTCCAGCACGGCGACGATGACGTTTGTGCTGCCCACGGTGATGTCCCACGCGTTGGTGACATTGATGTCCGCGCCGGGCACGCCAACGAATTGACCGAAATTGCGCAGGCCCCAAAGGCTGCCATCCAGGAAAAAAGTGTCCGCCGGGGAGGTGGAAAGCTTTCGGACATAGTCC
>Ga0208960_1000198_pt1 | contig 33786 bp, 47 predicted proteins | sample GreLakmeON33MSRF_FD_187703 | JGI IMG/M metagenome (GOLD analysis project Ga0208960, IMG submission 187703) | Freshwater lentic microbial communities from great Laurentian Lakes, MI, USA - Great Lakes metaG ON33MSRF (SPAdes) | ecosystem: Environmental > Aquatic > Freshwater > Lake | place: Great... | reverse complement strand
TTGCGGATGAGAAGCTTTATTGGATTTCATTATGGCTTCTACACATTTATCTACATTGCTGGCACAGCCAGACAATATTAAGATTAGAGCCAGAATGGTCAACCGTCCTTTCAATTTTTCACCGGCGGATTCAAGTCTGAAGTGCAACAGTGTTATGACACGAGTGTAACTTATATTAGCAAGACATGCCATGTGACCCTACCTGTACGCCTAGAACTCTAGAAACAACCCCATCGTTTGTCCAGAATTGACTGCATAGGCTGACTAGGTACCATCATCAAGCCAATTTAGGGGGTACCGGGTGGGTGGGGTGCTGCAGATGGTGAAAATGAAGGATGTAGCAGGAAGGACATACGCGGCACCTCAACCGGCACTTAGTCCGCACTCTCTTTGGAACAGAATTGTCATTAGGATTAATCCATCAACTCTAAAGCCATGAAAGCCATAACCGTGGTAACTAACGTGGTAACTTACTATTGAGCTAACACGAGAACCCAGTACTAGAAACGCTCTCGGAGGATAATGTTAAGGACACCCTCCCGCCAAGAACATAGCAATAGCACTTAAAGAGTATTTATTATTTCAACATATCCAAAGACATGCCCAAAAACTTAGACTGGCCGTTTATAGTTGGAACATTGTGTTACTCTTTTCTACAAGTCTCTGCCAATGAAAACGAATAAGTGAGACTAAATAATATCTAAATAACGGAGACTCCAATGACAATTTTTACTCATGTTACGCTCGGCACAAATAATTTTGATGCAGCAGTTACTTTTTACGATGCTGTATTAGGTGCATTGGGCATCAACAATCTCGGCAAGCTTCATGATACTGCCATGATGTATGGCAAAAAATCCTTCGAATTTGTGATTCTTACGCCCTCAAATGGTGAACCTGCTTGCAGTGCAAATGGTGGGACTGTAGGATTTGTAGCAACCAGTCGGGATGCAGTACATAAGTTCCATGAAGCCGGTTTGGCTAACGGCGGTGTTGATGAAGGTAAGCCCGGTCCACGCAGCTTTGCCCCGAATGCTTACGCAGCCTATCTGCGGGATCCTGATGGCAATAAGATTACTACCATTTGCTTTGCCTCGGAGTGAACTTAACGACCGGGTGAATGCTGATGCCAATAACACGAACAGGGGCTTAGACCCCTGTTTTTTTGAGTCAGGCCAATTGATCCCAAGATGGGCAACCGCAAAGGGTGTACAAACAGAATTCAGAAGGTGCAATGAGATCGAGACACTGCCGAGTATGGGATACAGTATTTAGAAGGTATGAGTCACGCTTGCCCAGACGGTTCGGGGTATCCCTCTGAATCCCACGGCAGGCTGATATTCCTTGTCCAGCAGGTTATCCACTTGGACCCGCAGTATCGGCCCCTTACCGGGCAGTTTGTAACTAGAGCTTAACCCCACAATGGCCATCGTGGGCAACCTGGCCGTATTCATGCTATCGTCAAACCGATGCCCCTCAACTCGGACTATGCCCTCCAGCATGGCCGGACCACTTTCGTACCTTAATGCTGCTGTTCCCCATACCTGCGAGCGCCTAGCCAGCACCATTCCGTTCTGCTCATTGCGTGGGTCTTGCACAGTGACATTCACCCGCGTAGAAAGCCCGGCAAACAGGGGCTGAGCACCCGACATTTCAACCCCTTGAATCTTGGCATGCGATATATTCTCCATTTGAGACCACATGGAGTTTATAGCGATGGCATCCTTGATGTTGTTAATGAACGCCCCAACTCGGTACCTGGCATCGCCCTTCTCGTACGCCATGAAAACTTCCTGCATCGCTCCTCTTTCCGGTGTCAAGTTAGGATTTCCGCCATATCCCCAAGCCATCGGCCAGTAGAGGTCATTGAATGTCGGCGCCCGAAACGATGTCGAGGCAAGGGCACCAACTCTCCAGTCCTCGGCAAAGATTCGTGCCAGCGACACGTTATAAGTATTGTACCCGCCAAACTGAGAGTTCTCGTCATGCCGGTAAACGCCTTCAGCCACCATGCTGGCGGCTCTGAGCTGGGTTCCAACAAAACCGGAGACATTGGTTCTCCGATTCTCGATATATTCCGTAGTGCTGGTCACCTTCTGGATCTCGTGGTCGGCACCAACAAATACCCGCCCTATCTTCATATCCTTTTCCAACTGCACATTTCCTTGCAGGGATTGAGTGTTCAATACCATCGGCGTCGATCCGCGAAATGTTGACCTGTCCGTGGCGATGCCATAGCTCGCGATGGCGCGCATGTTGTCGGGCAGGTGATAAATGGCTCGCATATTGCCCATCCCGATAGCCTGCAGGTTCAGATCGTTGGTTGTCGCGCTTCCGTCGAACATCGTACGGACACCGGAATACAGACCCGTTAATTCCACTTGCAGGTTGTCTGTCGCCATCCCACCCGCCTTGGCCACCACCCCGATTCTTTTCCGAATATCCACATCGGGGTTATAGCTGTACAGATTATTCGCGTTGGTCGCAGAACCCTGATTGATTATGTCCTGGACTACACGGAATCCGTAGTGAAACCTGTCGTCCCGCGTGCCGGCAGAAACAGCCGCTCTTTCGGACATTCGCGAACCGCCACCCGCAGATACCGTCAACCCTGTTGGAATATCCACCGACCCCCGTATCACACCACCGACCGCATTCGCACCAAACGCGGCGGAAGCCCCGCCCTGGAGAACGTCAATCGACGTTAACAACCCCGGTGCTATCGCGGCAAAATTCGGCGCCCCGGTTGTCGCAGACGATATCCGCATACCGTCAATCATGAACATGGTCTGGCTCGACCCGCTGCCCCGCATGAACAAAGAGACAGGACCACCGGGTCCGGTCTCGTTTACCTGCACAGTTTCCTGCAGCACCGTCTTCCAGTCATTGTCTTCGACCTTCAGTTTTATTTTATCCATCCGGATATTCGTCAACTCCCGAGTAATCGGTATCCGGTTTCCTCCGTAAATGACCATTTCTGGTAACTTTGGCGACACTCCCTGCGCATTCGCAGTGGCCAAAGTCACCTGAGATGTTATCAACCCAAAAGCCAACAATCGTCCTAATTTCATGTGCCATTTCTCGCAGTAATTCGCCAAAAAGAAACCCATGGATAGCGCCATGGGGTTTCTTTAGGCTGAGCAGACCCGCCGTCTGCTGTTGTAGTAGACAAGGGAATACCACAGAGGGAATTACATGAACGAAGAAAAGACGTCGGTCAGGATACCGCCCCACGCGATATTTCCATACGCGTTAAAGGCCGGTATCCGGGCTCACAAGACTTGACGTATCACCTTCCCATGAATTGGAGAATTCACAGTGGCTATCAGATAGGTCCACACTTGCTAACCGTTGCGGGGGCAGCCCAGGCATTAAACCTGGTTCCCGTTTAACTCGACTGAACAATCTCATCCAGACGAGCACCTTAAACGTTGCGCGGATTCTATACGATTCGCTCAGAAATACCTAATTTGGTGAACCGACCTGATCCGTCGATCAACTCCGGCATCTCGCAAACTCCTTACCTACAGCGGTTAGGCTCAACACCATAGCGAGCCCCTGGTTAGGTAATCAGAGCCGGGCTCTTAAGACTGATCAGCAGGGTGACCTTAAATAGATGCCATCGATTCAGAATGGTAGATCACCCGTCATGAACATGGATCTGCTAGTCAGATGGCGTAGCGCTCATCACGAGAGCGATGAACTGTGTGAACTGACGACTGCTAAAGTTATTATCCGAGACCAGTATCACCGTAGCATTCCCCTCATGAATCGGGCCGAGTGTGATCCCCTCGATATTGTCGAGTGCGAGTACGGACCCATCAGCCTGCCTCAGGTCCGACAGATCGAGCAGAAGGGTCTTGTCCACTGGCTTAATTGTATGACCTGAGATGGATTCAAGGCCCGATATATCGGTTGCCCCCCTGGCATCGATATAGAAGAGTCGAATCGTCTTGCCGGTTGTGATGGATCCTTTGGTCTGTGCACCGATCGCGTAGGAACGCTCAATACTGATGAACTGACGGTCACCGATTGCAACCATATCGGTCAGACCATTGGTTGAAAATAATCCCGGCAGGATGGGCGGGATGGCGACCCTCTCAACCGGATATAGATACTCCTCACCAGGAAGGCCGGTTGCGATATCAAATGAGAGGATACGAGATCTCGATCCATTCCCCACCCCTGATGGGGGGCTATCCTGTGACAGACCATTCTCGGTGGCGGTGTATAGGGTCTTGCCATCGATGGAGAGTGTGAGACTCTCGAATGAGAGATTGTCATAAATACCTCGATCACCCGGCCTCAGACCGCTACTTGATCCGGAGGGTTGGTAATGATCTGGCACTCTAAAATCGCGTACATGGCTGCCGTCCGGGTTCATCTCCCTCACGGTCGGTCCCCGGTATCCGAAACGGCTCCTCTGACCCTCATTCACCCAGTAAATCTTATGACGTGATCCGTCATACCGAAGTCCCTCAGGGTCGACCGTATTCTTCTCAAAGGGTCCCCCGATCGGGGTCTGTATGGTGGTCACACCGATAAAGGTCACACCCTCATGTCCCGGCTCAGAGGATTTCTTAAACTTAGAGAGGTCCAGACTCAATTCATAAAATCTGGCTGGATTATTGGCACTCCGGTCATCACTCACGGAGAGATAGTTACCGCTCCCAGAGACGTAGTCGATCGATGACAATCCCCCGACAAGAGTCTCACCGAACCATGTCCCGGAGGGCACGACCTGCTGACCCAGATAGCTCAGGATGGGGACTTGAGATTGAGCGAGTGAGGGGATTGAGAGGAATGCCAGAACGATCAATCCGATCCTCACCCTAAAATTTACTCGGGTTGGCTCCTCTCTAGGAATGACGCCCCCCCGTGGCGGGTTATAATCATTTTTTTCACATGCGATCTTGGGGGATATTGTGTTCAGAATCATTGGCGGCCTTTTAGGGTATTACTTCCTCGGTCTTGTTGGGGCATTCATCGGATACCTCTTAGGGAGCATGACAGACCGTTTCAAGGCTTACGGGATGGGTGGCATTAATCCGTTCAGCAGGGGCCAACGGCAATCAGTCTTCCTCGATACGGTCTTCATCCTGATGGGCAAGCTCGCCAAGGCGGATGGCCATATCTCACAAGGCGAGATCGATCATGTCGAGCAGTTCATTCAGAAGTTGGGCATGTCTGCCGCTCATCGGCAGCAAGCGATCACACTCTTTGGAAGGGGAGCATCACCCGACTTTGAGATTGAGTCTAGTCTAAACCAGTTCATGACCGTCTGCGGTCAGACTCACAGCTTAAGACAAATGCTGCTGGTCTACCTGATCGTAATGGCACTCGCAGATGGAGGGATTCATGCTGCCGAAGAGAACCTTCTGAGCGAGATCGCCCGCCATCTGGGATATGACTCGTCCGCATTCCAGCAGATGCTGAACATGATCCTGAACCAGGCCCACTTTGCGGGCGGTCAGTCGAACTCTGCCAATGCCCTGGAGGATGCGTATAAGGCCCTAGGGGTCAGCAAGGACAGTACCGACCAAGAGGTCAAGAAGGCATACCGTAAACTCATCAGCCAGTATCACCCGGATAAATTGATCGGTCAGGGCGTTCCTGCAGATATGATCGCGGTCGCTACCCGCCAGTCACAGGAGGTCCAGGTGGCGTATGGCCTGATCGAGAAGAGTCGCAAGAAATAGTGCCTAGGTGAGAGTCACTCACCCAGATCCGAAAGACCGATCTTCAGGTGCTAAAACACCACTATTCGGTATAATTGCGATCAAACCATACCGGTGGGATGATGGATTCGAACAGGATGGAGAGGAAGATGGCAGAACATCCCCCTCCGAAAGGTACCGAGTGCTGGACTCTGTCACCGACTTTGGTTAAATTTTATGGATTAATTGCACTCCCAAATCTGCTGATTCAATGAACCCCTCAAATGAACTGAGCATTTAACTAAGGAATATCTGTGAGAACAAGATCGATTGGTATTGCATTGATCGCCATCAGCCTGTCATTCCCAATTACGGCCTGGTCTCAATCCACTAAGGCACCCCCCCAAAAGACCCCCACCCCGCTCATGAGTGGTGATGGCTGGAAGTTGGTCCGATCGGTCCAACTGGGTACATCGGGTAGGTTCATCCATATGGTCCTGATCGACCCCAAGAGGGACTCGGACAAGACGGTCTATGGCGCTGCATTAAAGAGCATCTGCCGGTCAGAGCTTGAATTCTGCCGTGTCCGCTTCTGGAACCAGGCACGTGATGTTGCAGACAAGATCACTTTCACAGAGTCCCAGTTCAAGATGCTCCGAGCCGAATTCAATCTAAACCTTGCAGGCGGTATTGAGGAGTTGCGTTACGCATGCACCGTCGCACCCGAGAATAAGCAGTGCTTCTCACACTGATCGGTATAAATATTTTTGGGTAGACCCCTTTTACTTTGGGTTGAGTGACGAGATAATTCGTTCCCATCAGAATGACACTAAATAGAGGCGACAGAACATGACCCGAAGACTGATTAGCTCCGGATCCACCTTCGAGCAGGAGATTGGGTACTCCCGTGCCGTGGTTGATGGGGACTGGATCTTCGTCTCTGGCACCACCGGTTTCGACTATAGTAAGATGACCATCTCGGATGATCTACTCGATCAGACTGATCAGTGCTTCCGTAATATTGAGATGGCACTGAATGAGGCCGGATCGAGTCTGAAGGATACCGTCAGGGTGACCTACGTACTCCCCGTTGCCGCGGACTTTGAGAAGTGCTGGCCGGTATTACGTCGTTACCTAGGGGATGTAAAGCCTGCTGCGATGATGATCTCTGCCGGTCTGTCAGATCCACGTATGCTGATCGAGATACAGATCACGGCACGGATCCGTTCAGAAACTTAATTTAATGAACTCATCTCTTATCAATTCACTCAACCATGGAGGAAGAAACTAAATGGCTAAAACGAATACCGTCTTCGTTAGCTTCGCTCTGAAGGATATCAAGCACCGTGACCGACTACTCGAACAACTGAAGACACAGCAGAGCACCTTCTCATTTGTCGATATGCCGGTCAAGCAGTCTTGGGAGCCGGACTGGAAGAAGGACTGCAGGGCCGTGGTTGAGGGGTGTGACGGTGTGATCGCGCTGGTGACTCATCACCTACTCAGGGCCGATGGCCAACAGTGGGAACTGAGATGCGGCTACGATAGCAGGCTCCCTGTACTTCTATTGCAAGGAGACTCCGAGAAGTTGCCTGGAAAGCTCCCTGAAGTGGGTGAGCGTGAGGTCGAGGCCTGGGAGTGGGATACCATCTCCTCATTCTTAAAGAGACTCTGACACCATCTCTTGATACCGCATTAAGCATTTAAAACTAAGCGGCCATTCAGAACTCTGAATGGCCGCAGTCTTTACCACCCCTCGTTTTCCCGCCCCGTACTACTCATTCCTGAGTGCCTCAACCGGATCCATCCGTGCTGCCCTCATCGCGGGCACCACCCCAGCAGACAGACCCACCACTACCGACAGTGCTAGTGCCCCCATCACGTAATCCCACGGGATACTGACCGGCAGACCGCTGACCAGGGTCTTCAGAATCCATGCGATAGATGTCCCCACAACGAGACCGACCAACCCACCGAGTGTCGACAACACGGTCGACTCCATCAGGAAGAGGATCCTGATCCGGGCACGTGTTGCACCCAATGCAGTCAGAAGACCGATCTCTGAGACCCGTTCAGCAACCGCGATATGCATCAGTGTCACCATCCCAACCGCACCCACCATCAGTGACACCCCTCCCAGTGCTGCGACTGCGAATGTCAGCACATCCAAGACCGTGGACAGGGTGTCGAGCATTTGCTGCTGAGGCCTCAGTGTAAAGTCTTCACGTCCATGACGAGCGATCAGGATCCGCTTAGCCTCCTGAACCACTGCATCCAGGGGTGCCCCGGGTAGATATGCGATCTGGATCTCCATGACCCCTGTTCGGTTAAAAAGCTCCAGCGCCCGTGCGGTCGGAATATAGACCGTATCATCCAGATCGAATCCCAGTACCTGACCCTTGGACGCCATCACACCGATCACCCGGAACCGAGATGATCCGACCTGAATACTCGACCCTAATGGATTCTTGCTACCAAATAACTCTGTCCGCGTCTTTGAACCAAGTACCGCGAAGGCACGTGGATTGCTGAGGTCGTCCGCCGGTAGAAATTGACCGATTGAGACTTTCATATTGAATGCACGTGCAAAGTCAGGGCCCTCTCCCAATACACTGACACGACGGCTGAGACCGCCAACACGGACCTCTGCATTCCCCATCAGTCCCGCATTAGTGTACTGGACATAGCGCGATGACTTGAGTGCGATCGCATCCTCAATCGTCAGCGGCCGTGAGCTACTGATCGCACCGACTGATGCGCCGTGGGTACTGATCTTACCGGGGTTGATGCTGATGATATTGGTTCCGAACTGGGTGAACTCGGACAGCACGAAACGCTGTATCCCCTCCCCGATCGAGGTCAAAAGAATCACTGCAGCGATCCCGATCGCGATTCCAGATGCGGATAATAAGGTACGGAGTCGGTGCGAGTTGAGTGAGCCCATTGCGAATCGGAGTGTGTCGAGGGTATTCATCGGCCCGCGAGCGCCTTGACCGGATTCATCTTAGCTGCACGGGATGCCGGCAGGAGACTTGCCAGGATCCCTGTCAGGATGGCGATCGTAACCCCCGCAATACTCGCCCAGACAGGGGGCCATGCGGGGAGCTGTGGGTATACCAGCCTTATCATAAGACTTCCAAACTGTCCCAACACAAATCCCAGAACGGCACCCGCGAGAGATAGCCACAGAGATTCAGCAAAGAATAGTCTTCTGACATCGGACGAAGGTGCACCGATCGCTTTCAGGAGTCCGATCTCAGAAGTCCTCTGACTGACCGCGACCAGCATCACATTCATGACTAGGATACCTGCAACCGCTAAGCTAATCGCTGCAATCCCTGCAACGCCCAGTGTCAGCGCTCTGAGTATCCGGTCGAATGTGGCCAGTACCGCGTCCTGCGTGATGACAGTGACATCCTCCTCACCATCATGACGTCTCTTCATCAGATCCAGAATCGACTCCTTAGCAGATACGATATCGCTACGACTCCTGGCCTCGATCAGGATGCGGAATAAAGAGGATGTATTGAATAAGGATTGTGCATGCCCTATCGGGATGATGACCAACTCATCAGAGTTAAATCCCATCGACTCACCCTGCACGGCCAGAATGCCGGAGACTAGGAAACGACGGTCGCCCAGCCTGACCCTCTGACCGATGACATTCCCCTGAGGGAAGAACTCCTGTGCAATCTTCGACCCTAAAACGATCTGAGCGCTGTACTCAGAACCGTGTGCGAGGAAGCTCCCCTGGCCGAGCTTCATATGTCTCACAGGCAGTAAATCTGCGGTACTACCGAGAACGGTCACCTCTCTCAGACGGCCGGCCGCTGCGAGCTCAATCACGCCCACATTCAAGGGGGCATAACGCTTGACCTGCGGTAATTGCCCTAAGAAATGAGCATCCTCGAGGGTCAGGTCTCGCGGTGTCTGTGCCAGTAATGCACCCGGAAATCCGCCCGCGGTCTCGGCACGTCCGGGTAGGACGATGATGAGATTGGTCCCGATCGATGAGAACTTCCCGACCACGTACCCCCTTGCACCATCTCCGAGGGCAGTTAAAACCACAACCGCTGCAACACCTAGCGCCATTGCCAGCACAATCAGGATGGAACGCGTCCGGTAACTGACTACAGTCTTTAATGAGATCTCGAGTGTATCCCTCAGATTCATTTTTCATCCGCCACGATCTCTCCGTCCCTCATCGCTATATGCCGGTGAGCCCTCGCACCAAGCTCTCGGTCGTGTGTGACCAGTATCAGCGTGGTCCCAGCATGGTGCAGACTCTCAAGCAAGTTCATCACCTCAGCACCGATCTTGTGGTCGAGATTACCGGTCGGCTCATCTGCTAAGAGTGCGGTCGGTCTTAAGATGGTCGCACGCGCAATCGCGACCCTCTGTCTCTGGCCCCCTGATAACTCTGCGGGTCTGTGCTGGGCACGATCGACCAGATCAAATCCTCGTAACGCCTCGTTCACACGAGATTGGCGCTCCGAGTGTGGGACCCCTGAGAGAATTAGAGGTAGACCGATATTCTCTTCAGCGGTGAGCCTTGGCACGAGGTGAAATGACTGGAATACAAAACCGATCTTGTCCCTCCTGACACGTGCCTGCTCAGTCTCTGAGAGATCGGTCACATCACTCCCATCGAGCTCGTACCGACCGCTATCAGGACGGTCGAGAAGACCGAGTACATTTAAGAGTGTGGTCTTGCCGGATCCGGAGGGCCCCATGATCGAAACATACTCCCCAGAATTAATTGAGAGGTCTACCCCATTCAGAGCGAAGACATCCTGATCTCCCATTTTAAATACACGCTTGATCGCGGTCAGACGGATCACGGCCGGATCTTCTGCTTGACCTTTACACCGACCACCAGTCCATCCTGATCGGATGATAGGAGGACCTTCTCTCCGACACTCAGCCCCCCAGTAATCTCGGTATAGGCCCAGTTCGCAAGTCCGGTCTGGACTGTCCTCTCCTGAACCCTCTTGTCGGCATCCATAATCAGGACCCTCCCACCCTGACGGATGGACTGTGTCGGGATGCGGAGAATATCGTCCCTCCTATCAACCACAGACTCAACATCCGCGCTATACCCAACCAGCAGCGGGAGCTTCGGAGGCTCATCAAAATTGACCTCGATATCGACTGTCCGTGCCTGCTTTTCAATCTCGGTCACGTAGGGTGCAATCCTTCTAATGCGACCTAAAAAGATCTGCCCTGGGATGGCATCGAGCGTGACCCGTGCAGTCTGTCCAACCCGTAACTTAGGAGCATCCACCTCATCCATCGGAGCGCTCACGTAGAGACATGTATCATCGATTAAGTCGATTGCGGGTGGGGTCGGTATGCCGGGTGGTGAGGGTGTTGCATACTCACCCAGTTCACCCGTGATTCGTGCCACGATCCCTGCGAATGGGGCCAACAAGATCGTTCTCTCAATCCCTGCCTGCGTCACCTTAATCTGGGCCTGTGCTCTCTTGATGTCGGACTTAGTTGACTCACAGCTCGCCTCCCGAGAACGCGCCTCTGCCTCTACAGTTTCGCTCCTCTGTGCACTCACAAACCCTTGATCGGCCAATTGCAGGGTCCGTTCTGACTCACGTCTCGAATTCGCTGCAACGGTACATACTTCAGTCCGACGCTCCTCTGCCATGGTCAGCTGCCTCCTGACCAGATCCCTCTGAGCGGAGAGGTCGTCATTCCATAGCTCGAGAAGGTGCTGCCCCTCCTCCACACGATCACCCTCCTTGACCAAGAGTTTGACGATATGACCCCCCGCAGCGGGGGCTAACTTAGCCCTGCGGCAAGCCTTTATGGTGCCTGCACGGGTATTCACCACGGCCGACTCGACCAGACCCATCTCGGCTGTAGCCAGATCAACCTCGATTGGATCTGGACGGCTGATGAACCAGGTTGCAATGCTGATCAGTGCGATCAGGATTGCCAGTATCCAGAGACGGGGTAATTTTTTTGTTCTTAACATATGATTGGTGAGGAGATTACATTGGTGACAATGTAACATCCGACCCGTCTTAATAGAAGGATTTCACAACCGAGTCTGTCCATTGAGAGTCATCTAAAACTCGGTCAAACATATACCAGAATGATCTCATGACTTGACAGTCTCAGACCCCGAGAACATGATTCGTTAGCTATTTTTAGGGATAAGGGGTCGTATCTCTCACCTCACCGTGGGCCCTCAAGACCGGATCAAGCAGGCCCCTCTTTAAACGAATTACCGTATAAACGGAACCGATGCAAACTACAACAAACAAGAAGGGGTGGTTCAATCTACCGGTACTGATGACCCTCTTAATGGTCGCACTGGCATACTGGTTGTGGAGGGCTCATAGCCAGGTCACGCTCGAGATCGGTCTTGCATGTAGCCAGTTAAGTCGTGAAGCCTGCTCGGCCGCGGAGTCTCGTTATCTGAATAGTCTGTTAGCAGGTTGGCTGGGTCAGATGTTTCCATGGATACTTCCCTTCGTACCTGCATTCATTTATGTCTTCTTCTTCCACTGGCTACGGAAAGACCGATCGACCTGACCGTATGAAGGGTGGTGGGTTGATCGTGGATGGGCTCACTGTTTAACTGCTACTCCCATCCTGATTTGTGTCATTACTCAAGGGTGAGATGGAGCTCCTGCTGTTGCATGATAGGCCCCACGACCGATTGACCGGTGGCAGACAGGGATCCTGCCCTGACACCGAGGAGACGTATCCTCCTATTTAGATTCACCCGTCTCAAGCACTCCTCACCCGCACGTCTGATCATGGTTGCATCATCGGTCGGTTCAGTGATCGTGATATCCCGTGTCACGGTATGAAAGTCCTCAAAACGCAGCTTGATCCCGATGGTCCGGCCGAGGTATCCCCTCCCCTTTAAGTCTTGTGAGAGTCTGTCACACAGATCCGTAAAAATCTTAGACAGCGTCGGTCGGTCATGACGTGGATGAAGGTCACGCTCAAAGGTCGTCTCCCGGCTGATAGACCGAGGCTCCAAGTGAGTCACCACAGGTCGATTATCGACTCCATGGGATGCCGATTGCAGCCACCTGGCATAGTTCAGACCGAAGGTCTCCTGAAGTGTTGCAGGGTCCGCTTTAGAGAGTTGCTCGATGGTATTGATTCCGATCGATGCCAATCTCTCGGTCGCTCTTGGGCCGATCCCGTTCACCTTCCTGACAGGGAGTGGCCATATCCGGGAGGGTATATCATCGGCCCCCAGGATGGTTAACCCATCAGGCTTTTCGAGATCTGAGCAGATCTTCGATAGCAATTTATTAGGGCTCAGACCAATCGAGCAGGACAGTCCTGTCGCGTCACGGACCGATTGCTTGATACGGCATGCGAGTGAAAGGGTTTCTTCTGGGTGTTGTGTCAGATCGATATAAATCTCATCGATCCCGCTATCCTCGATCTCAGGCGCAATGACCGCAACAGCCTCCTTAAAGAGTCTCGAGTAATGACGGTAGGCATTAAAATCGGCCGGCAGTAAGACCGCATCAGGGGCGAGCTTTGCCGCCTTCATCATCCCCATCGCTGAGAAAACACCGAGCGCACGTGCCTCGTAGGTGGATGTGGTGACAACCCCCCGTCCGACATAGTCTCGTAACCTCGCGAATTGTCGGACCCCATCCAAGTCCTGAACCGACTGCTGATCATCCCCTCCTCCAATCACGACCGGAAGCCCTTTTAGTTCGGGATATCGAAGCAGCTCGACAGATGCATAGAAGGCATCCATATCGAGGTGTGCGATCCGACGATCGGGTGGATTCATTGGTGTGAGATATCGATATCCATCATTTCCCACTCAGAAACAGAGTCTACTCGAGATGATCCTCAAGCAATCTTTCGAAGAATGGTAAGGGGTGCTTGTGAGAGGACCGATCTTGTCCCCATGAGTCCCGCGATGGTCACCACAACCACCCCCGTCACGAGACCGGTGACCCATATCCAAGGGTTAAAGCTATAGCTTAAGTTCAGGGCATACTCACCGATGGCATACCCCAACGCGCTCGCACCCGCAGCTGCAAAGACACCCGCAAGTCCACCGATGATGGTGAACTCCGCCGCCCAGGAACGGACCAATTGACTCCTCTTAGAACCGAGTGTTCGAAAGATTGCTGCCTCATGGATCCGCTCATCCTGAGTCGATGCAATGGCCGCATACAGAACCGCAAACCCTGCCAAGAGCGTAAATAAGAAAACAAACTCGACCGCACGACTAACCTGGTCCATCACCCTCTGGACCTGATCGATGATGGATGCCACATCGATCACTAAAAAGTTCGGGAAGGACTTAATCAGATGGTTCATGAAATCCGCTTTCTTGGTCGGAAGATGGAAGCTCGTGATGTAGCTTGATGGATACTCATCCAGCACACCGGGCGGCGTCACCACAAAAAAATTCACTCGGAATGAATCCCAATCGACCCTCCTGATGCTGGTCACGCTGGCAGTGAACGGACTCCCTGCAACATCATAGGTGAGCGTATCTCCGACCTTAATTCCCACCGTCTTAGCAATCCCCTCCTCAACCGAGAGGACAGGCTTTCCGGTGTCACTTCTCCCCCACCACTGACCCTTGACGATCAGGTTGTCGGGCGACATCTCTCTCGCCCAGGATAGATTGAACTCACGCTCGATCAGCCTCTTGGCCCGTGTATCCGTAAAATCACCGGGCACAATGTTCTTTCCATTGATCCCGGTCAACCGTCCTCTCACCATCGGAAACACGGGCGGAGGGGAGATCGCATTCTCTTTGAAGAATACCTCCAGGGGTTGTAACTGATCCTTCTGAATATTCACTAGGAAACGGTTCGGTGCATCGGGCGGGAGACTGGTCTTCCAGTTCTGAAGTAAGTCATCCCGGATGAGTGTCAGTACGAGTAGAGCCATCAATCCCAATCCGAGTGCAACCGACTGGACCACGCTACCGGTTGCACGTCGTCGGATGCTCGCGAGTCCGTACCGCCAGGCACCCCCCCCCTGACCGCTTAGTCCGGAGAGTACCCTAACCAACAGAAAACCAATCAGACCAAAGATGAAAATCGCAACAATAAACCCACCCATGACTGAGAGACCGAGACGGACATCCCCCGCCTTCCACACGAACAGAACTGTCAATGCGGCTAGTCCGATCGAGTAACCGGCAATTCCGTGGTTACTGGATAGCCCGATATCACGTCTGAGTACGCGTAATGCTGGGACACTACGAAGATTGAGAAGTGGTGGCAGTGCAAAACCCAGAAGAAGAATCATCCCTGTCAATAACCCATGGACGGCAGGGAGCATGCTCGGCCATGGGAGTTCCTCATTCACCAGCACCGAGAGCCAGTAGACCAGGGCCTCCTGAGCGACTAATCCGAGTAAACATCCGACTGAACTTGCGATCAGTCCGAGCAGTGTGAAATGGTATAGATAGAGCCTGAGAATTGTGGATTGGCTCGCCCCTAAGCATCTCATGACAGCACATCCATCCAGATGACGCTGGCTGAAGCGTCTCACCGCCAGTGCGATTGCAACAGCCGCGAGGACCACACTCGCAAGTGCTGCGAGGCTTAAGAACTTCTCGGCACGGTCTAGTGCTGCCTTGATCTCGGGCCGAGCATCACGGATCCCCTCGACCCTCTCACCAATCACCAAACGTGACCGAGACCACTCCCGAAATGTCTCAACCACCCCCGCCTCCCCGGCGACCAGCAGTCGGTAGACAATCCTGCTCCCCTGCTGGATCAGTCCGGTTGCGGGCAGGTCGTCTGCATTAATGAGGATGCGGGGTCCTAAATTGATGAACCCGATCGAGTGGTCAGGCTCTTGGGTAATCCGTGCGGTCACCTTCAAACGTGAATCCCCGAGCTCGATCTCGTCCCCACGTTTAAGTGAGAGACGGACCATTAACTTATCATCGATCCAGACCGTACCCCGCTCTGGAATCGATTCGGTAACACGACCTTGCAGGCCTGCCACCCTCCCCCCAAACTCCTCTGTGATGCGTAGCTCCCCTCGGAGGGGGTAGCCCTGGGTCACTGCTTTAATCTCTGTCAGGAGGCTGCTATCGCCACTTGATGCCATGCTCGGGAACTTGAGTGAGGATGAGACCGATAGACCCAGTCTCTTGGCCTCATCCTGATAATGACTCGGCAGTATTCGGTCAGATGCGATGATCAGATCCGCACCGAGTAACTGGTTACCTTGACGAGCGAGTGCAAGCTGAACACGGTCAGAAAAGAATCCGACCGTGGTCATTCCACCGACAGCGATGATCAGTGCAAAGACCAGAACCCGTAACTCGCCCGCACGCCAGTCACGTTTAAGCATCCTGACAGAGAGTCTAAAAAGATTCATAGAACTCCATCAATCTGCGAGGGGCCATATGACCCACTCAAACGACCGATCTCCCCGAATCCAGTCGTATTCGTCTCTCGCAACGGTTCGAGATGGTCTCGTCGTGTGTGACCAGGATGAGTGTTGCCCCCCTCTCTTGATTCAGTGCGAACATCAGGTCAATGATCTGAGAACCGGTGGTTGAATCTAGATTACCGGTCGGCTCATCGGCCATCACCAATTGTGGTTCTGTAACAAAGGCTCGTGCGATGGCGACCCTCTGCTGCTCACCCCCCGAGAGTTGTTTTGGGTAGTGTCCCAGCCTCTTCCCAAGGCCGACACGATTCAAAAGATCCATCGCTGGGTGTTGGGGGTCACGGACACCAGCCAATTCCAGTGGGAGCATCACATTCTCAAGCGCGGTCAGTGCTGGGAGTAGCTGGAATGATTGGAATACAAATCCCAGCAAACGACCTCGTAGGGCCGCCCTCCCATCCTCATCCAGTGAGAAGATATCCTCACCCGCAAGGTGAACACTCCCGCTCGAGGGAACGTCCAGACCTGCCAAGAGTCCCAATAGTGTGGACTTACCGGATCCGGATGAGCCGATCACTGCGAGCGACTCACCCGCAATCACAGACAGATTGATATCATGTAGGATGACCAGTTCATCACTCACAGTACTGACTTGCTTGGTCAGTGCAATTGCCTGCACAATAGGACTTAAATTAGGCTCTTCTCTCATGAAATATTTCCTGATTATTCTGTGTATTCTATCAGGCGTAGCCCCTCTCAATGCGGGCGCTGCAAATGCTTCCTCACCACACGGGACAATCATGGTCTTTGGGGATAGTATCTCATCCGGTTATGGACTCTCTCCCGGATCGGGCTGGGTCAGCCTCTTATCCAAACGTCTTCAAGAGCGGGGCCCATCACACCCTGTGGTCAATGCCAGTATCAGTGGGGATACCACCTCAAGCGGTCTTGCCCGGATCGAGCAATCACTGAAAACCCACCGCCCCGAGATCGTCATCATCGAGCTCGGTGGCAATGATGGTCTTCGGGGATCGTCCATCGACTCAATCAGCCGTAACCTCGAGGCCCTGATAGAATCCTGTCACCGAAGTCAGGCCAAGGTCCTCCTAGTCGGGATGCATCTCCCGCCCAATTATGGAGCGAACTATACCAAAAAATTCCAAGAGATCTTCCTTCATCTCGCGAAAAAGCATCAGATCAAGGTCGTTCCATTCCTTTTTCAGGGTTTTGGCGATCAGCGTGAATTCTTTCTGGCGGATGGGATACACCCGAATACTCAAGCCCAGGAGAAGATTCTTGAGAATGTATGGCCCACTCTTCGGGTGATGATGAAGTAATCACTCTGCACCAATTCTTCTTAAAATATCCCATTGAACTTACCCTCGGTCGGGCTATACTCCTCAATTGAGAGTGTTATCCCCCGCACATCGACCCGGGCCTAGGATCGCTCTTCATACAGACTCACCCAGACTGATCCGACTCTTATTCTTAAACTCTAACCCTAAAAAATATCATGATGACACCCTTCCTCGGCGAATTAATTGGCACCTGTATCTTGGTAGTCCTAGGCGACGGGATTGTCGCTAATGTGCTCCTGAACAAGACCAAGGGTCATGGGAGTGGTTGGATTGCGATCACCCTAGGCTGGTCGATGGCGGTCTTTGTTGCTGTCTACTCGGTCGCAGCCGTGAGTGGTGCCCATATCAACCCCGCAGCCAGTATCGCTCTGGCCGCAGCCGGCAAGTTCCCATGGGCGGATGTTCCACTCTACGTTGCAGGACAGATGATCGGTGCCATGATCGGCGCTCTGATCGTGTGGATCAGCTACCGACAACACTTTGAAGAGACACTCGATGGGGATGCCAAGCTTGCGGTGTTCTGTACCGGTCCTGCAATCAGGAGTCCACTCAATAATCTCGCATCCGAGATTATTGGAACTTTTATACTGATATTCGGGATTCTGAGCATGGTATCCCCCCAGAGCAGCCTCGGTTCTTTGGATGCACTCCCAGCGGCATTGCTGGTTCTGGGTATCGGACTCTCACTCGGCGGAACTACTGGATTTGCGATCAATCCAGCCCGTGATTTGGGACCCCGGATCATGCATGCCATCCTCCCAATCTCAAACAAACGGGATAGCGATTGGGGGTATTCCTATATCCCGGTGGTGGGTCCTATCGTCGGTGGATTACTGGCCTCATTCGTCCATGGACTCTTGTGATCTAGAATCCATTCATCCGAAATTATCATGAATGACTATCAGATTATTCTGCTCGCATTAGACCTCTCTCATGACGACGAACAGGTCATCAGCAAAGCGCGCCGAATTGCAGATCAGTACGGATCAAGGATCTTCATCATCCATGTTCTGGATAACATCCCCATGCCTGATACCGCATACGGGACAGAGATCCCTCTGCATGAGGGACTCAATGATGAACTCCTTAACGTAAAAAAAACAAGGTTAAGTCAGATTGGGGAGGGTTTGGGTCTGGACTCATCCCAAGTCAGGATGGTCTGGGGATTACCGCATCAGGAGATCATTCGGATGGCTGAGGATGAGTCGACAGATCTGATCATTGTCGGGTCTCACGGACGCCATGGTCTCGCTCTACTACTCGGCTCTACCGCGAGCGGGGTACTCCACCACTCACCCTGTGACGTCTTGGCTGTCCGGCTGCGTTGACTCTCCCCTTAGGGAGATCTCGTCATTGACACTCTTAAGTAAGCTGGTATTTGATTTGATTCTTTTATCTCCCCGATACCAGGAGAACATGATGATGAATCCCAGAGCCATCTCAAATGCATTAGGTGCGGTCACACCCGACTGAATGCTGTTGAAGAGCCCGTCGATTACGGCATACGCCCCTGCAAGGGCTGTGAACTGCCAGAACCGATTTCCCCATTTGGATGACTGGTGCTTTACCAGCCAAGCATCCAACTTCTTACGCATCTCGATGAGTTCTTCATCTGTCAGGGTTTTTAGATCCATCCGAATCGCCGCTCCAATCAGATCGTTTAATAGTGACTTGAGCAAAAAAGCCGGGGTCAGCCGGCTTTTTTATGATGAGACTTATGTAACTCGATTACTTGTCTGTACCAGAACTCGTTGATGAGACCTCGACCTGTTCAGGTCTATCCATCAACTCGACCAGTGCCATGGGTGCATTATCCCCTTGGCGAAATCCAAATTTCAGTATCCTTAAGTATCCGCCATTTCGCTTGAGGTAGCGGGGCCCTAGTTCAGAGAAAAGTTTGCCCACCATATCACGGTCGCGGAGGCGGTTGAATGCCAAACGACGGTTCGCCAATGTTGGCTTCTTGCCCAGTGTAATCATCGGTTCGATGACACGACGTAACTCCTTGGCCTTGGGCAAGGTTGTCTTGATGACCTCATGCTTTAACAACGAGTTCGTCATATTCCGCAGCATCGCCAGACGATGGCTGCTTGTACGGTTTAACTTTCTCAGGCCATTATGATGCCTCATGACTTATTTCCTTATTGCTTTTCTCAAGATTGACAGGCAGCCAATTTTCTAACTTCATCCCCAACGAGAGTCCATGTGTGGCTAGGACTTCTTTAATCTCGTTAAGTGATTTTCTACCGAGGTTTGGTGTTCTCAAGAGCTCAGACTCGCTACGCTGAATCAGATCCCCGATATAGTAAATATTCTCAGCCTTCAGACAGTTGGCTGATCTGACCGTCAGTTCAAGGTCATCGACAGGACGGAGCAGAACTGGATCCACTTGTGGTGTCTTGGGTTGCTCGATTTGTACCGGCGTCCCTTTAAGGTCCGTAAAGACAGACAACTGCTCAACCATAACCTTAGCTGCATACCGTATCGCCTCTTCAGGGTCGACCACGCCATTGGTCTCGATATCCATAACCAATCGATCCAAATCAGTACGCTGCTCAACCCGAGCACTCTCAACCGAGTAGCTGACACGACGGACCGGGCTAAATGAGGCGTCCAACAGAATACTTCCGACGGTGCGGCTTCCCTTCTCGATCAGGCGCGTCGATCCTGGAACATAGCCACGACCTTCCGCGACCGTGATCTGCATGTCTAACTTACCACCAGCGGTTAGGTGCGCAATAATATGCTCAGGGTTTAGGATCTCGACATCATGTCCTGCATCGATATCCCCTGCTGTGACCAGCCCCGCACCCTCTTTCTTCAACGTCAGTACCGTCTCTGTCCGGTTGTGAAGTTTAAGAACAATACCCTTCAGATTGAGCAGGATATCAACCACATCCTCCTGTACACCATCGAGAGCTGAGTATTCATGGACCACACCGCTGATCAGTACCTCTGTCGGCGCAAATCCAGGCATGGAGGACAATAATATCCGGCGCAGTGCATTGCCCAGTGTATGACCATAGCCCCGTTCAAATGGCTCCATGGTGACCTTTGCATGGAGTGGCGATATATTCTGGACATCGATAATACGTGGCGTTAAAAATGTATTCCTAGACATGGCCTAATCCTTATGCAGAAATCTTGTTATTTAATTACTTAGAATACAGTTCGATGACGAGAGATTCATTAATCGTCGCCGGCAGCTCAGATCTCTCGGGCTTCGCCTTGAATGTTCCCTTCATGGCCTTCACATCCATCGTGATCCATTCAGGGAAGGCGCGCTGTTCAGCAGCTTCCAATGCGGATTTAATACGGAGATGATTCTTAGCCTTTTCAGTGACCTCGAGAACGTCACCCGGCTTGACTTGGTATGAGGGGATATTCACTCGACGTCCATTCACGAGTATTGCATTGTGTCTGACGATCTGACGTGCTTCTGAACGTGATCCGCCAAAACCCATCCTGTATGAAACGGTATCCAGACGGCACTCAAGTAATTGCAGAAGATTCTCACCGGTGATGCCTCTCTGACGGTCTGCCAGCTTGTAACTGTTACGGAACTGACGCTCTAAAATTCCGTACATACGGCGAATCTTTTGCTTTTCACGGAGCTGAACACCATAGCCAGAGAGACGACCACTCTTTTGTCCATGCTGACCAGGGGCATAGTTCCGTCGCTCAATTGAACACTTATCGGTGAAGCATTTTTCTGCCTTCAAGAATAGCTTCTCGCCTTCTCGGCGGCACTGGCGGCATTTAGGATCTAGATTTCTGGCCACAAATTACTCCCTTAAATACGACGTTTTTTCGGTGGACGGCATCCATTATGCGGAACCGGCGTCACATCCGAAATACTGGTGATTTTAAAGCCTGCTGCATTTAATGCACGTACAGCAGATTCGCGCCCGGGTCCGGGTCCCTTGATCCGTACCTCGAGATTCTTAACGCCACACTCCTGTGCAACCTTTCCGGCCTGTTCTGCCGCGACCTGGGCTGCGAATGGAGTGCTTTTACGTGACCCCTTAAATCCCGCCCCACCCGAAGTGGCCCAGGAGAGCGCATTACCTTGACGGTCTGTGATCGTCACGATCGTATTATTAAAGGAGGCATGAATATGGGCGATCCCTTCCGCCACATTCTTCTTGATCTTCTTTCTTACCCGGGTAGCTGCTTTTACCATGTCTGGCTATTCCTTTACATTACGGCTTAAATTCTTCAAATTCTCGGATTTATTTTGAGGCTGGCTTTGCATTGGTAGAACGGACCGCCTTGCGTGGCCCCTTACGTGTTCTGGCATTGGTACGGGTCCTCTGACCCCTGACCGGCAGACCTCGTCTATGACGTGTACCCCGGTAGCATCCCAGATCCATCAAGCGCTTGATATTCATCGATACCTCACGGCGAAGATCACCCTCGACCGTAAACTTGGCAACGCTGTCACGTACCTTTTCCATCTGAGCATCGGTGATATCCTTGACCTTGGTCGATCCAGCGATACCGAGTGAGGCACAGATCTGGCGTGCTCGTGTCCGACCGATACCATAGATCAACGTTAATGCAATCTCTGCGTGCTGATGATTCGGGATATTTACCCCAGCGATACGGGCCATACGTTTTTATCCTACAAATAAAAGTGCAAAATTATAACACCGAATGACCTGACTGCCCATTCAACCTTGGCGCTGTTTATGCCGCGGATCTGTACAGATCACACGGACAACACGGTTCCGCCGGATGATCTTGCAATTACGGCAAATCTTTTTAACTGATGCCCATACCTTCATATCTTCTTCTCCTTGCACTACTTGGCACGGAAGGTGATCCGTGCCCTGCTTAAATCATATGGTGTCAGATCAACAGTCACCTTATCACCTGGTAAAATTCTGATGTAATGCATCCTCATCTTGCCTGAGATGTGACCGAGCACGACATGTCCGTTTTCGAGCTTGACTCTGAATGTTGCGTTAGGCAACGTCTCCAGGATCTCGCCTTGCATCTGTATCGTTTCTTCCTTTGCCATCCTATCCTTATTCGACTCTACCGCGCCGGCAATCCGCCGCCACCCTTGAAGTTCGTTTTCTTCAAGAGGCTTTCATACTGTTGTGACATGACATACGACTGGACCTGGGACATGAAGTCCATCGTCACCACCACAATGATGAGTAGTGATGTCCCACCAAAGTAAAATGGAACGTTCCACTTCAGAATCAGAAACTCAGGCAATAAGCAGACTAACGTAACATAAATAGCACCTGCCAAGGTCAGACGGAGCATGATCTTTTCAATATACTTAGCCGTCTGCTCACCCGGACGTATTCCGGGTATAAATGCACTGCTCTTTTTCAGATTATCTGCCGTTTCCTTAGGGTTAAACACCAAGGCGGTATAGAAGAAACAGAAAAATATAATCATCGCTGCATATAACAGCACATAGACTGGCTGCCCTGGAGACAATGCCCCGCTGATATCTTTTAGCCATGCCATTGATTCACCGGTCGCGAACCATCCTGCGACTGTGGCAGGGAATAGAATCATGCTAGACGCAAAGATCGGTGGTATGACCCCAGCCATATTCAGCTTTAAGGGAAGATGGGAACTCTGGCCCCCATACACTTTATTACCGACCTGACGCTTGGCATAATTGACCAGTATCTTGCGCTGGCCCTTCTCTACAAATACGACGAATGCTGTGACCAGTGCTACCGCTGCAAATATTCCAAGAGCAACCAGGAAGTGCATCGCACCGGTGCTGACCAGATCAAGAGTTCCCCCGATCGCGCTGGGTAATCCTGCAACAATTCCCGCAAAAATGATCAGAGAGATACCATTGCCGATACCACGCTCTGTAATCTGCTCGCCCAGCCACATCAAAAATATAGTTCCTGTGACCAGTGTGACCACGGTCGTCATCACGAACATCGGACCAGGCTGTATCACCAACCCTGCCTGTGATTGCAGTGCAATCGATATTCCATAACCCTGAACAAGAGCAAGGCCCAATGTCCCGTAACGGGTGTACTGAGTAATCTTACGGCGACCCGCCTCTCCTTCCTTCTTCAGCGCTTCCAAATACGGAAAAGCTACCGTCCCCAATTGCATGATGATCGATGCCGAGATATAGGGCATGATCCCGAGAGCGAATATTGAAAAGCGCGAGAGCGCTCCCCCGGAGAACATATTAAACATCCCGAGTATGCCGCTCTGTTGAGAGTCAAATAAGTCCTTCAGCACCACCGGGTCAATCCCCGGGACCGGGACATGTGCCCCGATCCGGTAGACGATCAGCGCCAACACCAAAAACCAGAGCCGGCGCTTTAGATCACCGAGCTTTCCGGAAAGACCTCTCAGAGAATCGTTAGCAGCCAATCTCTTCCCCGACCTTATACTGCGCCGATGCTGCCGCCGGCAGTCTCAATGGCTGCCTTAGCACCCTTAGTCACTGCAATCCCTTGTAACGTAATGGCACGTTCAATCTTGCCCGATAGAATGACCTTGGCAAAAAGCGCCCCACTCGGAACAACACCCGATTGCTTGAGAACTAGGATATCGATCGTATCAATCGGTAACCGGTTCAGATCAGAAAGACGAACTTCGACCGTATCACCCCGTGTTGGTGAGATGAATCCACGTTTGGGTAGTCTACGTTGAAGAGGCATCTGACCCCCTTCAAATCCAACCTTATGGAATCCACCTGTACGTGATTTTTGACCTTTATGACCCCGACCTGCAGTCTTACCAATCCCCGAACCAATTCCACGACCGACACGTCTCTTCGCGTGCTTGGAACCCTCACCCGGCTTAATCGTATTGAGTCTCATCTCTAGGCCTCAACTTTAACGAGGTAATAGACTTTATTAATCATTCCACGAACAGACGGCGTGTCCTCTAATTCAGACTTGCTATTCACACCCCTTAGCCCTAATCCACGAACGGTTGCTCGGTGTGATTGCTTGGTCCCGATGATGCTCTTAATCAGAGTCAGCTTAATCTTTTTGCCGGTCTCACTCATTTTGCCGTCCCCATGACCTCTTCCACACTCTTACCGCGCTTGGCAGCAATGTCGGACGGGGTATTCATCAACTGCAATCCATGAAGAGTTGCTCTCACAACATTATAGGGATTGGTCGATCCGATACACTTGGCAAGAATATTATGAACACCCATCACTTCAAATATGGCTCTCATCGGACCACCGGCAATGATACCGGTACCTTCTGATGCGGGCTGCATGTAGACCTTAGCAGCACCATGCCGACCGATCACGGGATGGTGTAGCGTCCCATTCTTCAGGTTCACCTTGATCATTTTACGACGAGCCTCGTCCATCGCCTTCTGAACCGCGACCGGGACCTCACGGGACTTACCCTTTCCCATCCCAACACTTCCATCGCCATTACCAACGACGGTGAGTGCAGCAAATCCGAGAATACGTCCTCCCTTAACGACCTTGGTCACACGATTAATCGCGACCAATTTCTCCTTAAGCCCGTCCCCACGATCCTCACCTTGTTGGGACTTACCTTGACTCCTTCCTTGCATCTTAGCCACTATTTAATCCTCACTTAGAATTTGAGGCCATGTTCACGGGCAGCCTCGGCCAATGCTTTAACCCGGCCATGATATCTGAAGCCAGAACGGTCAAATGCAACCGTCTCGATCCCCAGGCCTTTAGATTTCTCTGCAATACGCTTGCCGATTGCTGCTGCGGCATCGATCGTTCCACCATTCTGAAGAAGAGTCCGAACCTCAGGCTCTAGGGTTGATGCGCTGGCCAATACCTTTCCACCAGTGCCATCGATGACTTGTGCGTAGATATGGCAGTTGGTCCGGTGTATCGACAGACGGACCACCTTGAGTTCTGCGATCTTGGCACGGGTTTGACGCGCACGGCGCAGTCTGGATTCGTTCGAGTTAAGCATATCTTCCTTGATTACTTCTTCTTGGTCTCTTTCATGACGATGACTTCATCCGCGTAACGTACACCCTTACCCTTGTAAGGTTCAGGCTTACGATAAGCACGTACCTCCGCAGCAACCTGTCCTACCTGCTGCTTATCAATTCCCTTGATCAGAATTTCGGTTTGCGTGGGCGTCTCGACCTTAATCCCTGCTGGCATCTTGTGCGCAACCGGGTGCGAGAATCCTAGTGTTAAGTTCAGCAACTCACCCGCAGCTGCAGCACGGTATCCCACCCCAACGAGCAGAAGCTTCTTCTCAAATCCCTTGGTCACACCGTGCACCATATTCGCTAAGAGCGCCCTCATTGTCCCCGACATCGCGTTTGATTGTTTTGAATTATTGGCAATCTTAACCAGCAACTGATCACCGGTATGCTCTATGGTGACATCTGGATTAAGATTACGCTGCAAGGTCCCCAGAGGGCCCTTCACTGTAATCTCAGTTGAGGTCATCTTGACTTCAACATTAGATGGTACGGGTACCGGATTCTTTCCTACTCGAGACATTTTCTATACCCCTAAGCTACGATACACAAGACTTCGCCGCCTATACCATTGGCCCGAGCCTTACGTTCGGTCATGACACCCCTCGATGTCGATACAATCGCGACCCCAAGGCCATTCATCACGGTCGGGAGCTTGTCACTCGCCTTATAGATGCGTAAACCCGGACGGCTGATCCGTTCAATCTTTTCGATGACGGGTCTACCAGCGTAGTATTTAAGATTGATCTCTAGTGTCGGCTTTCCGTCTGAATCTCTCATCGCAAAGTGATCGATATATCCTTCATCTTTTAACACCTGAGCAATGGCAGACTTCAATTTAGAGCCCGGCATCGCTACAGCGGTTTTTTCAGCAAGCTGAGCGTTACGTATACGCGTCAGCATATCTGCTATGGGGTCACTCATGCTCATCGAGGGGTACCTCTAAAAATACAATCTATGTCAAAGACTCTGTTATCAGTGTTTACTATTTTTTGCACGGCACCTGCCTAAATTCTTTGTTATTCTGAATATTGATATGGGTCAGGATTACCAACTGGCCTTAGCCATTCCAGGAATCTCACCCTTCATTGCGAAATCCCGAAGCTTACTACGACCCAGTCCAAACTTGCTGTAGACGCCACGAGGACGACCGGTCAGTGAGCAACGATTCCTCAGCCGAACAGGGCTCGCATTACGTGGCAGTGTCTGAAGCTTAATCCGTGCTGAATGCCGGTCCTCATCACTTGCCTTGGGATTATTAATCACAACAAATAACTCCGCACGGTAGGCAGCATACTTCTTAACTGTCTCACGTCGCTTTAAATCTCGGTTGATTACAGCTATCTTGGCCATGACATCCTCAATTCTTAAATGGGAACTTAAATGCTGCCAGCAATGCCTTGGCCTCTGCATCGGTCTTGGCGGTGGTGGTGATGGTGATATTCATCCCCCTCAGTGCATCGATCTTGTCGTACTCAATCTCCGGGAAGATGATCTGCTCCTTGACGCCCATGTTGTAGTTACCGCGCCCATCGAATGCCTTCCCTGAGATTCCACGGAAGTCTCTGATCCGGGGTATCGCAACACTGACCAACCGATCCAGAAATTCATACATCCGGACACGTCTCAGCGTGACCATACATCCAACCGGATAAGCTTCACGCACCTTAAAGGTCGCGATCGACTTCTTTGCCTTGGTCACAACCGGCTTCTGTCCGGCGATCTTTTGCATGTCCCCTACTGCGTTATCCATGATCTTCTTATCAGCAATCGCCTCACCCACACCCATGTTCAGCGTGATCTTGCGAATACGGGGTACTTCCATCATGGATTTGTAGCCAAACTGCTGCATCAGCTGTTTAACGACGGTATCACGATAATATTCTTGCAACCGAGCCATAATTCCCTCATTCCTACTCAGGCGTTGAGCAACTCGCCATTCGATTTGAAATATCGTACCTTGCGCTTGTCTTCTAACGTTTTAAATCCAACTCTGTCGGCCTTCTGCGTCGTCGGATTAAAAATCGCTATATTTGAAATCTGTATCGGCTTTTCCATCGCAATGATCCCACCCGCCGTTCCCTTTGCTGGGTTTGGGCTCTGATGCTTCTTAACCTTGTTGATACCCTCAACCAAGATGAGATCACTATCCGCAATACGCAATACCGTACCGCGCTTTCCTTTATCCTTACCTGTGATGACGATCACATCGTCACCCTTCTTTATCTTCTGCATACTAACTCCTTACCGTGCGCTTAAAGAACTTCTGGCGCAAGGGAGACGATTTTCATAAAGCGCGCATTACGCAGCTCACGTGTTACCGGGCCAAATATGCGGGTTCCGATCGGCTCTAGCTTGGCATTCAATAATACGGCCGCATTGCTGTCAAACTTGATGAGTGATCCGTCTGCACGTCTCACACCCTTTGCGGTCCGTACCACAACCGCATTGTAGATCTCGCCCTTCTTGACTCGGCCGCGGGGGGCCGCATCCTTAATGGTGACCTTAATCACATCACCAATCCCTGCGTAGCGTCGTTTAGACCCCCCCAAGACCTTGATGCACATGATCGATCGCGCACCGGTATTGTCGGCCGCTTGTAGAATAGTTTGCATTTGAATCATTTTTACTCACTCCTCCAACTTTTCCAGTTCAGGTTGCCCTGTATGGATAGTATTGGATCCCGTTAGGGTTATGACGGTGCCAGTTATTAACTAGCGACGCGTATTAAAAATCTAAAAACCAGTTGCCTGAAGAGGCGTGATTATACGGTGTCTCTTGCAGGTTAACAAGATATAAACCTAGTTAGCCGTAATATCTTAACCAACTCCCCTTTCTAAAATAATTGCCCATCCTCGGTCTCTACTCGTTAAATCAATCAGGCCGGATTGCCCTTTTCAATCAACTTAGTCACCCGCCATGCCTTGGTCTTTGAGAGTGGCCGACACTCCTCAATCGTGACCAGATCACCCATATGAAATTCATTGCTCTCATCGTGTGCGTGGTACTTCTTGGTACGGACCATGATCTTTCCATAGAGTGGGTGCTTTACCTTCCTCTCCACCAAAACGGTGATAGTCTTGTTCATCTTATCGCTCACCACCTTACCCGAGAGGCTGCGTCCTGAATTTGTTTCGCTCATAATTGTTTTGCTTTCTGACTGATGATGGTTTTGGTGCGCGCGATATCACGTCGCACAATCTGTAACTGGTTGGTATTACCCAGTTGCTGAGTGGCATGCTGCATCCTTAATCCAAACTGCGCCTTCAGCAATGACATTAACTCTTGCTGTAACTCTGCAGGGTTTTTGTTTCTGAGTTCACTTGTCTTCATAATTAAACGCCCAGTTGTCTGACAACAAATGTGGTTTCAATCGGTAGCTTAGCAGCTGCTAACCGGAATGCCTGACGTGCTAATACTTCATCAACCCCGTCCATTTCATACAGCATCTTGCCGGGTTGAATCTCTGCCACAAAGTATTCTGGATTTCCCTTTCCATTACCCATACGAACTTCTGCCGGTTTGTGCGATATCGGTTTATCCGGGAATATACGGATCCAGATACGACCCCCGCGCTTGATGTGGCGAGTCATGGCCCGTCTTGCTGCCTCGATCTGGCGGGCTGTCAAGCGACCCCGGCCCACGGCCTTGAGTCCATACTCACCAAAACTCACCTTAGCGCCCCGGGTCGCAACACCCTTGTTGCGGCCTTTTTGCTGTTTACGGTATTTTGATCTAGCTGGTTGCTGCATCTTTTGCTCCTGGCTTTACTGTTTTGACTATCTTCTTGGCCGCTGTCTTGACGGGGGCCTTTGCATCTGTTTTGTCAGCCCTCTTAACCGCCTTTACCGCAACCTTCGTTTCACCCCCGGTCTTGGCCTTAGGCTTGGCCTTTACCGCTGGCTTCACGGTCTCCGCTGCCGCAACCTTAGGTAATCCTGCTGGGGGCCTTTTAGGGGCCGACGGACGTTTCTTTTCGATTTCATTTGCAGGCATCGCTGAAACTGGCGCGGCCGCTACGGCAGGCTGCTCGTTATGTCCGATCACCTCACCCTTAAACACCCATACCTTGATACCGATGATCCCATACGTGGTCTGAGCTTCGGATGTACCATAATCCAGATCAGCTCTTAACGTATGGAGTGGTACGCGGCCCTCACGGTACCACTCTCTCCGAGCGATTTCGATCCCGTTCAGTCGACCTGAACTCATGATCTTGATTCCCTGAGCGCCCAGACGCATTGCATTCTGCATGGCCCTCTTCATGGCCCTACGAAACATGATCCGTTTTTCGAGCTGCTGAGCGATATTATCTGCGATCAACTGAGCATCAATCTCAGGTTTACGAATCTCTTCGATATTGACATGGACCGGCACACCCATTCGTTTCTGTAGTTCACTACGAAGGACTTCGATATCCTCACCCTTCTTACCGATTACGATTCCTGGACGGGAGCTATAGATGGTGATCCGAGCGTTCTTAGAGGGCCTCTCGATGATGACTCGACCAACCGAAGCATGTGCCAGCTTCTTTTTGAGGTACTCACGTACCTTGATATCTTCATTCAGCATCACTGGAAAGTTTTTGCTGTTGGCGTACCATTTCGATGACCAATTCTTCAGTACGGAGAGTCGAAAGCCTGTTGGATGTATTTTCTGTCCCATAATTCCCTCGTGCGTCCTTTATTTTTTATTGCCGGCTTTGTCGCCGACGGTGAGAAGTATGTGACAGGTTGGCTTGACGATCCGATTACCACGACCCTTGGCCCGTGTGCTGGTACGCATCAGAGAGCGTCCTCGGTCGACATATATCGTTGATACTTTTAACTCATCGATATCTGCACCCTCATTATGCTCAGCATTGGCAATTGCGGACTCCAGCAATTTACGAATGATGACCGCACCCTTCTTCGGGCTGAATGCGAGCAAGTTAAGCGCACGATCCACCGGCAATCCTCGGATCTGGTCTGCGACCAACCTACCCTTTTGCTCCGATAACCGAACCCCACGTAGTATTGCAGTTGTTTGCATATTCATCGCTCCTATTTCTTCGACCCGGCTGCAGCAGCCTTCTTGTCGCCAGAATGTCCCTTGAATGTACGTGTGTGGGAAAATTCACCCAGCTTATGTCCAACCATATTCTCAGTCACGTAGACGGGGATATGCTGCTTCCCATTATGGATTGCGATGGTCAGTCCAATAAAGTCTGGCAGAACGGTTGAACGCCGTGACCAGGTCTTAATGGGACGCTTATCATTGGTCGCGCGTGCTGTCTCGACCTTGGTTATTAGGTGCAAATCTACAAATGGGCCTTTTTTTACTGAACGTGCCATGATTTATTATCCCTTGTTCGAATAGCGGCGGCGTACGATCATGCCGTCGGTGCGCTTGTTGCCACGGGTCCGATAACCCTTTGCAGGTGTTCCCCACGGACTGACCGGATGACGACCTGCGGCAGTCTTTCCTTCACCGCCTCCGTGAGGATGGTCGACCGGATTCATTACCACACCCCGAACAGTCGGCCGAATACCTCTCCAGCGGTTTGCACCCGCCTTGCCGATGGATCTCAGGTTATGCTCTTCATTGCCAACCTCTCCAAGGGTTGCACGGCAATCGACATGCACCTTACGAATTTCACCAGAACGTAGCCGCAGCTGTGCGTAATCCCCTTCCCGAGCCAGCAACTGAACAGATGTACCCGCAGAACGGGCCAACTGAGCACCTTTTCCAGGGAGCATTTCCACGCAGTGGATCGTACTTCCAACCGGGATATTGCGAAGTGGCAAGGTATTACCATTCTTGATGGGAGCATCACCCCCGTTGATGAGTTGCATCCCCGCGCTGATACCCTTTGGGGCAATGATGTAACGACGCTCGCCATCTGCATAACATAGCAGGGCCAGATTGGCACTTCGGTTCGGATCATATTCTAGCCGCTCGACCTTTGCTGGTATGCCGTCCTTATTGCGACGGAAGTCGACCTTACGGTAGTGCTGCTTATGACCCCCGCCCATATGCCGGGTGGTGATATGACCATTATTATTACGACCTGCGGTATGACTCTGCTTTTCCAGAAGCTTTGAGTAGGGTGCGCCCTTGTGCAAGTCTGGATTAACGACCTTAATGACCGCGCGTCGCCCAGGAGAGGTTGGTTTAACTTTAATCAGTGCCATTATTTGCCTCCCCCTTGTGCGATTTCAGCAAAATTTATTTCCTGTCCAGCCTTGATCCCTACAAAGGCCTTCTTCCAGTTACTACGTCGGCCCATGAAACGGCCAAAACGCTTTTCCTTACCCTTGATATTGGCTACTTGCACTGTATCTACCTGAATACTTTGTGCCTTCCACATCAACTCAACCGCCGCCTTGATCTCAGCCTTGGTTGCATCCTGAACGACACGAAAGATGATCTGATTATGTTTTTCAGCGATGAGGGTCGCCTTTTCGGAGACCTGAGGGGCCAGTATGATCTGCATCAGCCTTTCAGGATTGAATGTTTTTGTGGTCATGCCAGCAACTCCTCTATTTGTGTCACCGCACTGCGAGTCATGATGACATTAGCAAAACGCAGAAGGCTGACGGGGTCTGCGTGGCCGACCTCGACGATCATCACATGCGGCAGATTACGTGAAGAGAGGTACAGATTCTCGTCCACCTTGTCTGTGATAATCATCACCTCATCCATCCCTAAGCTCTTTAATTTCTGCGCGAGTGTCTTAGTCTTTGGAGTATCTACTGTGAAATTATCAACCACTGACAACCGATTCTCACGAACCAGCTGCGATAAGATTGCACCTATTCCAGCACGGTACATCTTCCGGTTGAGTTTATGACTAAAATTTTCTTCAGGGCTATTAGGGAAAATCTTGCCGCCCCCACGCCACAATGGGCTAGAGGCCATCCCTGCACGCGCACGTCCCGTGCCCTTTTGTCCCCATGGCTTGCGTGTGGACTTGGCAACATCTGAACGTCCTTTCTGAGCACGGTTGGCGCTACGTGCATTGGCCAGGTAGGCTGTTACCACCTGGTGGACGAGAGATTCATTGTATTCACGGGCAAACAGTGCGTCCGATGCCGTAATATTGGAGTCCGACTGACCGTCATCTTTAATAAGTTTAATTTCCATTATGCACCCGCCTTCTTGCCAGCCTTAGGATCGATCTTGATGGCAGGCTTAGCCCCAACCCTAGGAGTCTTGACGCTGGGATGTATGACAACATCACCGCCCCGTGAACCGGGGATTGCCCCCTTAATTAAGAGTAATCCGCGCTCAGAGTCTACCCGAATGACAACCAGATTCTGGGTGGTCCTTTGCACACTTCCCAGATGTCCGGACATCCGCTTACCGGGGAATACTCGACCCGGATCCTGTGCCATCCCGATAGATCCTGGGACGTTGTGTGATTTTGAGTTTCCGTGCGTTGCACGATTTGATGAAAAGTGATGTCTCTTGATAACACCGGCATAACCCTTGCCGATTGAGATACCAGTTACATCCACCTTCTGCCCAACTTGGAAGATATCAACCGCAATGACAGCACCGGGTTTGAGAGTGGATAGCTGATCCGATGTTACACGAAACTCCTTGAGCATATGGCCGGCCTCAACAGCAGCCTTGGCGAAATGCCCCGCTGATGGTTTATTAACGCGACTGGCGCGCCGTTTGCCAAAAGTCACCTGCACGGCAGAGTAACCATCCGTATCAGGTGTTTTTATTTGGGTGACACGGTTGTTAGACACATCAAGCACAGTCACCGGCTGGCTCTCACCATCATCAGTAAAAATGCGAGTCATGCCAACCTTGCGGCCGACTAGTCCTAAACTCATTTTAATTTCCCTTTTTAAAGGTGCCGATTACAATTGACCGGCTTATTGCAAGCTTGTTCGAGTTACTTTTTCAGAAAGTGATTTGAAAATAGCGAACCCAAAACTCTTTTTATAAAACTACAGCTTTATTTCTACATCTACGCCTGCAGGTAAATCCAACTTCATCAGAGCGTCTACAGTCTTGTCTGTTGGGTTCATGATATCCATCAACCGTAAATGGGTACGTATCTCAAACTGATCACGGGAGGTCTTGTTCACATGTGGCGATCGTAATACGTCGAACCGCTCTATTCGGGTCGGCAGGGGTACAGGGCCCTTAACCACTGCACCAGTACGCTTAGCGGTTTCAACAATCTCCATTGCTGATTTGTCGATCAGACGATAATCAAACGCCTTAAGGCGGATACGAATTTTCTGGTTTTGCATTTATGTTAAACCTCAGTTAAACCTAGGGATGGAGGATACAGGATTCTGGATTCGGTGATTTGCTTTTTCAGCGCTTATTTCCGTATCCTGTCGCCTTAGTCCGCTCATTACTCAATAACTTTTGCAACGACGCCTGCGCCAACTGTTCTTCCACCCTCACGGATAGCAAAACGCAGCCCCTCTTCCATCGCAATCGGTGCTATC
>Ga0208960_1000197_pt1 | contig 33824 bp, 23 predicted proteins | sample GreLakmeON33MSRF_FD_187703 | JGI IMG/M metagenome (GOLD analysis project Ga0208960, IMG submission 187703) | Freshwater lentic microbial communities from great Laurentian Lakes, MI, USA - Great Lakes metaG ON33MSRF (SPAdes) | ecosystem: Environmental > Aquatic > Freshwater > Lake | place: Great... | reverse complement strand
TGCGCTGACACTCTTGCCATCGTCCGCTCGCGCCGCCGAGCCGTTCTGGTTCAACACGCTCGTCGCGCACTGGACGGACTACGGCACGCCCGAATACCTCGACTTCATCGGTGAGGCCAAGCCGCAGGTCGCGCAGGTGGGCTTCTACGGCGTCACCTTCTACAGCGTCGCGCACACGACCTTCGGCAAGGGCTACCCGGCGCACCTCCCCGTGCAGGGCACGAAGGAGTGCGGCGAGTTCTTCCGCAAGCTGAACGAAGAGGTCCACGCGCGCGGCTCCAAGGTCGTCGGGCACTTCAACACCACGTTCATCCTCGGCGACCCGGACAAGCGCGCGGGTTTCTTCGACTGGTATCACAACGGCTGGGACACGAAGGCGCTCGGCCCGAAACCCACGGCGAACCCCATCGAGATGCTGGCGGTGAACGCCGAGGGCAAGCTCATCACGACCGAGAGCTACAAGATCGGCGGCTGGCCCGAGTATCACGGCTGCCTCAACAACCCGCTCTGGCGCGCGTGCCTCAAGGCCATGATGACCGACGCCATCGCGCGCGGCGTGGATGGCCTCATCGCGAACTACTACTACCGCCGCGATTGCATGTGCCCGCACTGCGTCGGCGGGTTCCGCGCGTGGCTGGGGACGAACTATTCGGCGGCGCAGGTGAAGGAGCAGTTCGCCATCGCGGACTTGAAGGCGCACGCGTTCAAGGAAATCCCCTCGTGGCACGACCCAAAGATGACTTCGCCCTACAAGCTCGCCGCGTTGAAGTGGACGCAGCTCTCACTCAAGGCCGCGTTCGACGATGTGTTCATCACGCACGGGCGCAAGCTCAAGCCGGACCTGATGGTCGCACAGTGGAATCACCTCGGCGGGTTCAACCAAATCAACGGCGACGAGCGCTGCCTGTTGCCCGGCGATGTGTGGGGCCGCGACGAAAGCTACCTCTGGTATAGCACCGGCAACGCCGCGTCGCAGACCGACCTCGCCAACGGCGACCTCGGTGACGGCACGCTGCAACTGCGCTACATCCGCGGCGCGTTCGGGCCGCGGCCGTTCGTGCTCGGCAAGTATGAGCAGACCCGCACGCGCGCGACCATCGCCGAGGGCATCGCCAACGGCGGCGCGGGGCTGGGCTTCTACGCGAGCTTCAAAAACCCGGCGGGCCGCGAAGCGATGACGACTTACTTCCGCTTCGCCGCGAAACACCGCGACCTCTACGTCGGCGCGCAGCCAGCGGCGGAGCTGCTGCTGCTTTACCCGCGCAGCGCGGTGCAGCGCGGCGACGTGGAGCCGGTGGCGCGCTTCAAGGCCATCGGGAAGCAGCTCGCGCGGGAAGGCTACGCGTTCGACATCGTGCCGGACGACATCGTGACTGAGATGCAGATCGCCAGCCGACACGTCGTGGTCAGCACCAGCGCTGGTAGGGCCGACCTGCGGTCGGCCCCGTCTGCCGAACTGGATAAACAAGGCCGCGCGCAACGCGGCCCTACCAGATTGGAAGTTGAAGCGATGCCCGCTGATGACTTGGTCGCCAAGTGGCGCAAGGAACTCGTCTCGGTCACGCGCCGTGAAGGCGCGACGACGGTCGTCGCGTCCGTCCTCAGCCAGCCGAAGCGGCGCATCGTCCACCTCGTGAACTACAACCGCGAGGAGCCGCCGAAGACCGCCACGATGGGGCGCGGCCCGCATGAGGAGAAGCCACTGGCCATCGAAGGTATCACCGTCCGGCTCGCGCTCCAGCCGGGCGAGCGCGTGAAGTCCATCCGCCTGCTCTCACCGGACGCCGAGGTCAGCACCGGCCCGGCTGGGTTGGTGCAGCGCACGGGTGAAGCTGCCTTCACCGTGCCGCGGATGTTGATCTACACCGTGGCCGTGGCCGACCTGGAGTAGGAACTGATGCCCGCACCGGTGAGCCGGATGAACTGATCGGGGGGGGCACAGGCTGCGCTGACGGACTTCCTCGCGCTCCGCGAGCGCCTCACACCTTGGTGTCTTTGAGTTGCAGACTCGTTCAGCCCGCGTTCATGCCGAGCAGGAACATGATGTTGCTGGGCGTCTTCTTGAGCTTGTTGAGCAGCAGTTCCATCGCCTCGACGGGCGGGACGCCGGTGAGGGCGCGGCGGAGCAGGACGACCTTGTTGTATTCGTCGGGATGGTAAAGCAGCTCTTCCTTGCGGGTGCCGGAGCGCTCGACGTTGATGGAGGGGAAGATGCGGCGGTCCACGAGGCCGCGGTCGAGATGGACCTCCATGTTGCCGGTGCCCTTGAACTCTTCGAAGATGACTTCATCCATGCGGCTGCCGGTGTCCACGAGGGCGGTGGCCATGATGGTGAGGGAGCCGCCTTCCTCGATGTTGCGCGCCGCGCCGAAGAAGCGCTTGGGCTTGTGCAGCGCGTTGGCGTCCACGCCGCCGGAGAGAATCTTTCCCGAGTGAGGCGACACGGTGTTGTAGGCGCGGGCCAGACGGGTGATGGAGTCGAGGAGGATGATGACATCCTTCTTGTGCTCAACCATGCGGCGGGCCTTCTCGATGACCATCTCGGCGACTTGCACGTGGCGCTCGGGCGGTTCGTCGAAGGTCGAGGCGATGACCTCGGCGGGGCGGCACGAGCGCTCCATGTCGGTGACTTCCTCGGGCCGCTCATCAATCAGCAGGATGATGAGATACGCCTCGGGGTTGTTCTTGATGAGGGCGTTTGCGATTTTCTGGAGCAGCACGGTCTTGCCGGTGCGCGGCGGCGCGACGATGACGCCGCGTGAGCCCTTGCCGATGGGGCAGACGAGGTCGAGCACGCGGGTGGACAGCTCGGTGGGGTCGGTCTCGAGGATGAAGCGCTTGTTCGGGAAGAGCGGCGTGAGGTTGTCGAAGTGCGTCTTCTCCTTGGCCTTGTCCGGATCCATGTCGTTGACGGACTCAACCTTGAGCAGGGCGAAGAATTTCTCCTTCTCCTTCGGCGGGCGAATCTGGCCGGCCACGAGGTCGCCGGTCTGGAGGTCGAAGCGGCGGATTTGCGACGGCGAGACGTAAACGTCCTCCGGGCAGGCGAGGTAGTTGAAGGCCTGCGAGCGGAGGAAGCCGAAGCCCTCGGCGAGGACTTCGAGGACGCCCTCGGCGAAGAGGCCGCCCGCCCCCTCGGCGTTCTTCTTCAAGATGGCGAAGATGACCTCCTGCTTGCGCAGGGTGCCGTAGTTCTCCACCCCCATGTCCTTGGCCATCTTGTTCAACTCGGCGATGGAGAGCGCCTGAAGCGTCGAGATGGCGATGGTCGGGCCTTTCAGCTCGGGCGCGGTGCGCTCTGGTGCCGGGTGCGGGGCGGGCTTCTGCGCCTTCTGCTTCTGATGTTTGGGCTGGTGCTTGTCCTCTGTGGCAGGCTGCCTGGGCTCAGAAGGGGCGGGGGCAGATTCCGGTGCAGCGCTGGCTTGGCCGGTGCCGGGTGAAAACTCTTCCACCGGCTCGAGGGGCGCGGCGGCGGGGGCTTCGTTCTCGGCGGGGAACATGGACTCCACCGGCGGCGCGGCGGCTTCAATGGCGCTTTCCGTGGCGGCGGGCGCGAGAACCTCACCGGGGACTTCGCTCCCCGGGGTCTCGGTGGCGACGGCGCGCTTTACCTTGGCGACCTTCGGTTTTGCAATACGTGGCATAAGCGGAACGGGACTAAGTTGAGTTGGTTGGCGGGCAACTGAAGCCTGCCGGTGAGTTGCGGTTTGACTGGCTACCACGGAAGTGCGTTCAAAATCAAACGCGGTGACTACTGCCGGGGAATTTCTGCTGAGGATTGACCCGCGCTCAACTTGCAGCGGGAATCTTGCGGTTAATTCGCACGCAAATTGTCGGAGCTGCCGGAAGGTGTCAATGTATTTGATGACCCGAGGGCTTTCCCAGCTCCCGCCCCTCACCTTTCAATACGGCAGCGGGAACTTCGCAGTCAACTCGCGCACGCGGGCGCGGACACGGTGCCCGGTCTCGACGTTCTTCAAGTCCAGAAGCACCTCGGAAATCATGTCGGCAATCGCCGCCATCTCTGCCTCCTTCATGCCGCGCGCGGTGACGGCGGGCGTGCCCAACCGGACGCCGCTGGCTTGGAAGGGCGAGCGCGTCTCGAAGGGGATCGTGTTCTTGTTGGTAGTGATGCCGGCCTCGTCGAGGGCGATCTGGCTTTCCTTGCCGGTGATGCCGCGCGTGCCGACGTCCACGAGCATGAGATGGTTGTCCGTGCCGCCGCTGACGAGGCGGAAGCCGTTGCGGAGCATCCCGGCGGCGAGCGCCTTCGCATTGGCGGCGGTTTGCTCTTGATACGCCTTGAAGCCAGGCTGGAGCGCCTCGTGGAAGCACACGGCCTTCGCGGCGATGACGTGCATGAGCGGGCCGCCCTGGATGCCGGGGAAGACCTGCGAATCAATCTCCTTCCCATACTTCGCCGGGCACAGGATGAGGCCGCCGCGCGGGCCGCGCAGGGTCTTGTGCGTGGTGGTCGTCACGAAGTCCGCGTGCGGCACCGGGCTGGGATGCACGCCGGTGGCGACGAGTCCGGCGATATGCGCGATGTCCGCCAGCAGCAGCGCGCCGACCTCGCGCGCGATCTCGCCCATGCGTTTGAAATCAATGACGCGGGGATACGCGCTCGCGCCAACGGTGATCATCTTGGGCTTGTGCTCGCGGGCCATCGCGGCCAGTTGGTCGTAGTCAATGCGCTCGTCGTCCTTGCGCACGCCGTAGTGGACGATCTCGAAGAACTTGCCGGAGAAGTTCGCCTTGTTGCCGTGCGTGAGATGGCCCCCGTGCGAGAGGTCCATCGTCAGCAGCTTGTCGCCGGGTTTCAGGAACGCGAAATAGACCGCCATGTTCGCGCCGGAGCCGGAGTGCGGCTGGACGTTGGCGTGCTCCGCGCCGAAGAGCTGCTTCGCCCGATCGATGGCGAGCTGCTCCACCACGTCCACGTTTTCGCAGCCGCCATACCAACGCTTGCCGGGGTAGCCCTCGGCGTATTTGTTCGTGAGCACGGAGCCTTGTGCCTCCATGACGGCCGGGCTGGTGAAGTTCTCGCTGGCGATCAGCTCGATGTTCTCTTGCTGGCGCTGGCGCTCTTTGGCGATGGTTTCAGCGATGGCGGGGTCCACCGCCGACAGACGTAATCCGTTATTGGGTTCCATTTTTTTAACTCTTCGTTCGTGTCGCCCGCCCTCGAACTCAGCGGCGAGGAAGGCGTCCACGATTTGTTTGCCCAGCTCGGGCGAAATCTGTTTCTGGCCAAGGCACAGGACATTCGCGTCGTTGTGCTGGCGCGTGAGAGTGGCCATCTCCTCGTCGAACACGAGGGCCGCGCGCACGCCCGGCACCTTGTTCGCCGTGATGCTCATGCCCACGCCCGAGGAGCAGCAGAGCAGGCCGAAGTCCGCGTTGCCCGCCGCCACCTGCTCGGCGACGAGCTTGGCGTAGTCGGGATAATCCGTGGACTCGGGCGAGTTCGTGCCGAAGTCCACCACGCGCACGTGCAGGTTCTCCAAGTGCCGCTTCAGCGCTTCCTTGAGCTGCAACCCGGCGTGGTCCGCACCGATAGCGCACGTGACCGCGCGCCCGTTGCCAGCTCCGTCGCCGTCCTGCTCCACCCCGCGCAGCATGGACTCAATGCCCTGCTCGATCTGGTCGCGACAGTTGAGATACACGTCGAGGTTCCCGCCGATCGGGTCGGCGATGTCCTTCTCCCAGAAATCGAGTGTGTCATCAAATTCGCGCAGCACGAAAGTCTTCTGCTCCGCCTGCGGGTAGAGCAGCGTGACCGCCTCCACGTGACCGCGCGTCATGCCGAAGATGTAATCCGCCTCCTGCACCATCGCGCCCGTGAGCATCCGGCTGCGCTGCCTGGCGATGTCGATGCCGAGCTGCTTCAGCCCGGTGACGGCGTGAGTGCTGGGCGACTGGCCGTTGATGGCGCCGACGCCGGCGGAGAGCACGCGGAAGTCGCCCTTGCCCTTCACTGCATGGCGGAACAATCCCTCCGCCATGGGGCTGCGGCAGATGTTTCCCGTGCAAACAAACAGGATGGTTTTGGTGCGTGCCAAGCGTGGTCAAGATGACGGCGCGAGGGAGGAAGCGTCAACGCGGAAATCCGATTCTGGAGACAAGCCCTTCACGCCGCAGAAATATCCGTGTGGAGCGGTGGGAGGGAATGGAAGCGGGGGTGGGAAAATACGACCTCCCGGCTTGCTAGGTGCCGGGGCATTTGCCTACTGTGTGCGCGTGTCACAGCAGCAGACGCTACGGGAACCTGTCTCCTTTTCTGGTATCGGCCTCCACAGCGGGAGCCGGGTCAACATGACGTTCCTGCCCGCCCCGCCCGGCTCCGGCGTGCGCTTCCGGCGGGTGGACCTCGACGGCAAACCCGAGATCGAGGCGCGGGTGGAGCACGTTGTGGATACGAATCGTTCCACCACGCTGGGCAAGGGGAACGTGAAGATTCACACGGTGGAGCATGTGCTCGCGGCGTTCAGCGGCGCGGGCGTGGACAATGCCATCGTCGAGCTGGATGCGAGTGAGCCGCCGATTGCGGATGGGAGTTCGCGCGAGTATGTGCGGATGATTGAGAAGGCCGGGCTGGTGCCACAGACGGAGGCGCGCGCGCCGTATCGGCTGACGGAGCCGCTGGAGTTGCAGGTGGGCGAGACGATGATGCAGGTGTTCCCCCACGATCGGCTGAAGATTTCCTGCACGAGCTCGGGCAGCGGCGGGCGCTTCACGCAGTTCTTCAGCCTCGAAGTGACGCCGGAGACCTGGCCCAAGGAACTCTCCCACGCGCGAACGTTCTGCTTCTTCGAGGAGTTGGAGTTGCTCTACAAGAACGGGCTGATCAAGGGCGGGAGCTTGGAGAACGCCGTGGTCATCCGCGATGACGCGGTGCTGACCACCGAGCCGTTGCGCTACGAGGACGAGTTCGTGCGGCACAAGATTTTGGACATCCTCGGAGACTTGTCTTTGTTGGGCCGCCCCTTTCTCGGGCACATCGTCGCAATCCGTCCCAGCCACACGGGGAACTGTGAGCTGACCAAGCAGATTGCCGCCCAGATGCGTAAGCCGGAAAAGGCCGTGCAGACCTTCTCGCCGCCGCCCGCGAGATCCGCCGACGAAAATCTCGTGCGTGATGGCGCGACGCTGGACGTGATGCAGGTGATGAAGATACTGCCGCACCGCCCGCCGTTCCTGATGGTGGACCTCGTGACAAAGATCGAGGGCAACCGCATCGTGGCGCAGAAGAACGTGACGATGAGCGAGCCGGTCTTTCAGGGCCACTTCCCCGGCCACCCCATCCTGCCCGGCGTGCTGCAACTCGAAGCGATGGCCCAAGTCGCTGGCATTCTGATGATGCGTCAGGCGGAGAACGCCGGGAAGCTGGCTTACTTCATGTCGGCGGAGGAAGTGAAGTGGCGCAAGCCCGTGCGCCCCGGCGACGTGCTCGTGATTGATGTGACGATGACGAAGATGCGCGGCAAGATCGGCAAGGCCCGCGGCGAGTGCTCGGTGAACGGTGAGGTCGTCAGCGAGGCGAACGTGACTTTCATGTTGATGGACAAGGAATGAAGCAAATGGCGAGTTGCGAATGCGGAATCTTAGCAAGGGGAGCTTTCGGCGATGAATGATCTCAAAGAACGCACGAAGCGGTTCACGGTGGCGGTGCTGAAGTTTTGCGCGAAGCTGCCGGTGCAGACGGAATTCCAGATGATACGAAACCAACTTGTGCGGTGCGGCGGCTCGGTCGGGGCTAACTACCGGGCGGTGTGTCGCGCCAAATCGAGCGCGGACTTCATCAACAAGCTCACCATCGTGGAGGAAGAGGCGGACGAGTCTGCGTTCTGGCTGGAGACCCTCGCCGAACTGGGCATGACGGAAGCGCCCGAGCGCATTCAGTTGGAGCGCGAAGCCAACGAACTCGTCGCCATCATGGTCGCCTCCCGCAAAACCCGCCGCGAAAACGACGCTGCCAACCAGACCAGACGCACTCGGTAACCGATTCTCCATTCGCAACTCGCCGTTCGCAATTTCCCCTTCGCCATTCCGATGATTCACCCCAGCGCCATCATCCACCCCAACGCCCAACTCGGCTCCAACTGCCACATCGGGCCGTTCTGCGTCATCGGCGAGCACGTCTCCCTCGGGGCGGGCTGCAAACTCCAATCGCACGTCGTCGTGGACGGACACACGACCCTCGGCGCGGGCAACGAACTCTTTCCCTTCGCCGCCATCGGTCTCAAGACGCAGGACTTAAAGTGGAAGGGCGGCGTCACCCGCACGCTCATCGGCGACCACAACGTCTTCCGCGAGAACACCACCGTCCACAGCGCGACGAACGACGGCGACGCCACCATCATCGGCTCGCACAACCACTTCCTCGCCTACACGCACATCGCGCACGACTGCCGCGTCGGCAGCCACATCGTCATGTCGAACGTCGGCACGCTGGCGGGGCATGTCATCGTGGAGGACCACGCTATCATCGGCGGGTTGGCGGCAGTGCATCAGTTCTGCCGCATCGGGCGCATGGCCATCATCGGCGGCTGCTCGAAGGTCGTGCAGGACGTGCCGCCCTTCATGCTCGCCGACGGGAATCCCGCCGAGACCAAGGCGCTGAACAAAGTCGGTCTGGAACGCAACGGCGTGTCCGAAGACTCGCAGGCCGCTCTGAAAAAGGCGTTCAAGATTCTCTTCCGCGATGGGCTGACCGTCTCGAACGCCCTCGTCAAAATCGAAGCCGAGCTGCCGCAGTTGCCGGAGTTGCAGCACCTCATCGCCTTCGTGAAGGCGAGCGAGCGGGGCATCAGCAAGTGAGGGGAGAGTAATTAGTCGGCATCGGGCCGGGGCCGACTTCGGACTAATCACTTCCCTTCCAGCCGCACCACTTCGCACTTCCGCTGCGTGAAGCGGCACCAGTGCGTGTAGCCCACGGAGGTTGCGAGTTGCAGCGCCTTGTCCCAGTCCGCGCCCACGTCGCCGGGCGCGTGCGCGTCGGAGCCGAAGGTGATGGGGACGCCGATTTGATAGGCGCGCTGAAGGAAGTAGCGGCTGGGGTAAATCTCTTGGCAGTCCTTGCGCAGGCCGGCGGTGTTCAGCTCGATGGCTGTCCCACTGGCCTTCGCCGCGCGGAGGAACGTGTCGAACAACTCTGTGCAGTCGCGGTTGGGGTAATACTTGAACTTCTTCGGCAGGTCCGCGTGGCCGATGATTTCAAACAGCCCGCTCGCCGCCGCCATCGTGAGCCGGTCGAAATAGACGGACCACACTTCGAAGGGGTCGCGGGTCTTCCACTGCGAAAGTTTCTCCGGGTTGTCCACGTCCCACGCGTCGGAAACGTAGTGGACGGAGCCGATGAAGTAATCCCACGGATGCCGCGCGGCCAGCTCGCGAATCCACTCCTCGTGCCCCGGCAGGTAATCCACTTCGAGCGCGAGCTTGATGGAGAGCTGCGGGAACTCGCGCTGGGCGCGGCGCACCTTCGCCACGTATTCGTCGAGCTGGCTGGCGAGCATGCGCCAGTTGTCGAAGTCATCGCGGCGCATCGGCGAATGGTCGCTGAAGCCGATCTCCGTCAGCCCCGCCGCCACCGCGCGCGCGGCGTATTCCACCGGCTCGCCGGCCGCATGGCGGCAGAGCGGCGTGTGCATATGGTAGTCAGCGGGCAGCGACATGGCGGCAGAGTAGGACAGGGGAACGGCGTGTTCACAGGACATTTACAACATGGGGTTTGACCGTCTGCGCCCAGAAGCTAAGTTCCGCAGAGGCCTAACCAACCAACACCATGAAACCATTCCAACGACGGCCCCGAGGGTTCCGCGCCTTTACCCTCATCGAACTGCTCGTCGTCATCGCCATCATTGCGATTCTGGCGGGGATGCTGTTGCCCGCGCTCTCCAAGGCGAAGGAAAAGGCGAAGTCCATTTCATGCCTCAGCAACCAGAAGCAGATTGGTCTGGCCTTTCGGATGTATGCCGACGACCAGGACAGCCGCTTCGTCCAGCTCGCGCGTGCCGGGGCTCCGTCAGCCACCGCGATGGTGCCCGCGCCCGCGGCCACTGCTGCTACCAGTTGGCCAGACATTCTGAGCAGTTACGCACCCGGGCAGAAGAGCTACAACTGCCCCTCTCAGCGCGTGCCCACCATCAACGGCAACACGAACACCTTCGGCATCGGCATCAACTACCCCGACATCGGTGTTTACCTCGGCCAGCCCATTATCCGAGACCTCATGGTCGCCCAGCCTTCGGCCACCGTTGCTTTCGCGGACACTTCTTGGATTGGGAACCCCGCCGCCATTGACCCCGACCTGTGGACCCCCACCAACCAGACCAGCGTCAACCCGTGGGACGCCCTGTGCTTCCGCACGGCCAATAACGCCTTCTACGCGTCGCTCCCGTCGCGCACCATCAACCGGCATAACGGCCGGTGTAACACCACGCATGTGGATGGCCACGCCGAGAGCATGAAGAACAGCGCCATCGGCCTGAACCAAACGAATGGGGCCCCGGGCGCGCTGTGGGACAGGCTCTGAGCCGCCGGTTCAAACAAGCGCCTAGCGAATCACGAGGGACCGAACTGCACAGCCTTTTCGGAAAGCAAAACAGGCGTCCCGGAGCCGGGACGCCTGTTCGCTGAAAGAGGATCTCGTTACTTCTTCGCGGCAGCTGCGGCAGTCGCCTTGTTGAGGGCGATGGTGAGGCGGGACTTTTTGCGGTCGGCAGTGTTGCGCTTGATGACGCCCTTCTTCACGGCCTTGTCGAGCGTGGAGATGGCGACGCGGAGGACTTCGGGTGACGTGTCCAGGCTGGACTCGACCGCCGCGCGGAATTTCTTCACCGCAGTCTTGACCTGGGTGCGGACGACAGTGTTGCGGACTTGCTTGCGCGCGCTGTTACGCATGCGACGACCGGCTGATTTGGTGTTCGGCATATCTTTTTCGTTTAAGAGGCGCGAACCCTAGCCAATGGCCGTTCGTTGTCAACGGCTTGTTCCGGGGTGAATTGGCTTGGCGGCCTGCCGTCTGGTGCCGTTGACTCAACGCGTTCACTCGTGACTTTACTGCTTCATCTCGTCCGACTCGGCTCTGTGCTGGTCGCGCTCGTGCTGCTCGGAGCGCGTGCCGGCGCGGTGGAATTTGATGCCGTGTTCAAGGACCGCGTGCTGCCACTGCTCGCGAAGCACTGCCACGAGTGCCACAGCCACGCGGCGAAGAAGTCCAAGAACGGTCTCGTGCTCGATTCGGCGGCGGCCATCCTCACGGGCGGCGAAGCGGGGCCAGCCATCGTGCCGGGCGACCCGGAGAAAAGCCTACTCCTCAAGGCGGTGCGCCACACCAGCCCGGACTTGCAGATGCCGCCGAAGGGGAAGGCGAAGTTGTCCGAGGCCGAAATCGCCCTGCTGGTCGAATGGGTGAAGCAGGTGCAACCGCTGAAGGAGACGGCGGGGCGCACGGGCTTGGACTGGTGGTCGCTGAAGCCGCTCGTGCGACCGGCGGTGCCGAGCGGAGCGGTCAGCGGTCAGCGGCCAGCGGTCAGCAATCCCATCGACGCCTTCATCGCCGCCAAGCTTCGCGAGAAGAAACTCTCGCCCTCTCCCGAAGCCGACGCGCGCACGCTCATCCGTCGGCTGCACTTCGATCTCATCGGTCTGCCGCCGTCGCCGGCGGAGGTGGAGGCGTTCGCGGGCGAGTTCCAAATCGGCAATGGGCAAGCGGCAATCGGCAAGCTCGCCGACCGACTGCTCGCCTCCCCGCGTCACGGCGAGCGCTGGGCGCGCCACTGGCTGGACACGATTCACTTCGCAGACACGCATGGCTTCGAGCACGACATCTTCCGCACGAACGCTTGGCGTTACCGCGACTACGTCATCAGCGCGCTGAACCGCGATGTGCCGTGGCAGCGCTTCATCCGCGAGCAACTCGCGGCGGATGTGTTCTACCCGGCCGAGCCACAGTTGGCGGCGGCCTTGGGTTTCCTCGGGGCCGGGCCGTTGGACACCAGCACGCAAGGCACTGCCCCGCGCACGTTCGACTACATGGACCGCGACGACCTCGTGACGCAGACGATGTCCGCGTTCGCCAGCACGACGGCGCACTGCGCGCGGTGCCACGCGCATAAGTTCGACCCCATTCCGCAGGAGGATTACTACGCGCTGCAAGCGGTCTTCGCCGGCATCACGAAGAGTGACGTGCCCTTCGATGAAGCGGCAGAGACGGGACTTCAGCGGCGGCATTGGCAAGGGCTCGTCGCCGCTGCCGACGCGAAGAACTCCGCCGTGCTGCTCACGCCGGAGAACGAGCCGCTGGTCACGCGCTGGGAGGGAGTTCACGGTAAAACTGGCGGGACCGAGTGGCTATCGCTCGCGCTCGACAGCTTCCTGTCCTCCGACGGCTCGACACTGAAGCGCGAGGCGGACGGCTCGGTGTCGGCGGGCGGCAAGCGACCGGAGCGGGATACTTACACGGTCACGGCCACGACGACGTTCACGAGCGTGACGGCGCTGCGGCTGGAAGTGTTACGCGATGAGCAGCTGCCGATGAAAGGCCCGGGGCGGCAGGACAACGGGAATCTGCACTTGAGCGAGGTGGAGGTGCGGCTGCTCGGGGCTGGCTCGACGAACGCGGCGAGGTTGAAAATCAAGCGCGCCACGGCGGACTTCGACCAAGCGGGCTGGACGATTCAGCACGCGCTTGATGGCAACGAGAAGACGGCGTGGGGGATTCACCCGCGCGTGGGGGAGTCGCACTTGGCGGTGTTTGAGTTCGAGTCGCCGGTGAAGCTGGCAGCGGGCGCGAGGCTCGTGGTGACGCTGCGGCAACTGCACGGCGGTGGTCATCTCATCGGGCGCTTCCGGCTCTCCGCCACCGACTCGCCGAACGTGAACGCGGAGGCGGCTCCGCCACTGGTCGCGGCGGGCTTGAAGCTGGCGCGCGAGCAACGCACAGCGGAGCAGCGGCTGGCCATCGCGGCGCACGCGTTGCGGCAGCACGCGCAGGCGGAGTTGGCGAAGTTGCCCGCGCCCGCGCAGGTCTTCGCGGTCAAGGCGGGCATGGAGCCGAAGCCGGTTCACGTCCTCAAGCGCGGCGACATCGCGAAGCCCGGCCAGCGCGCGGAGCCGGGCGCGCTCTCCGCCCTCGCGGACCTACCCGCGCGCTTCGTCGGCACCCAGCGCGAGGCGGACCGCCGCGTCGCGCTTGCGGACTGGCTGGCGGACCCGCGCAACCCGCTCACTTGGCGCAGCGCGGCGAACCGCGTCTGGCACTTCCACTTCGGGCGCGGCCTGTGCGACACGCCGAGCGACTTCGGTCGGATGGGGAGCTTGCCGTCGCACCCGGAGCTGCTGGATTGGCTGGCGTGTGAGCTGCGGGATAGCGGCGGTTCGCTGAAGCATCTGCACCGGTTGATCGTGACGAGTGCGGCGTATCGGCAGAGTTCAAAGGTGGAAGAGTGGAAGAGTAGAAGGGTTGCAGGAGGTGGGCAGTCCACGAGCCGCGCACCCTTCAACTCTTCAACCCTTCCACCCTTGCACCCTTCAACCGCCTCCGACCCCGACAACCGCCTCCTCTGGCGCATGAACCGCTCCCGCCTCGACGCTGAGTCCTTCCGCGACGCGGTGCTCGCCGTCTCCGGGCGGCTGGACCTCACGCTGGGCGGGCCGGGGACGCAGCACTTCCATTTGAGCAAAGGCCCGCAGGCCACGCCGAAGGTGGATTACACGCCGTTCGATTGGGACAGTCCGGGCGCAGGGCGGCGCAGCATCTACCGCGTGGTGTGGCGCGGGATTGCGGACCCGTTTATGGAGGCGCTGGACTTCCCGGACGCGGCGCTGCTCCAGCCCACGCGGCCCTTCTCGGCGTCGGCGTTGCAGGCGCTCACGCTGTTCAACAACGACTTCGTGCTGCGCCACAGCGAGCACTTCGCGGCGCGCGTGGAGCAAGTGGGAACCGACACGCCGGCGCGCGTGAAGGCGGCGGTGCGACTGGCCTTCCAACGCGCGGCGACGCCGGAGGAAGTGCGCGCGATGACGGCTTACGCGGACCAACACGGGCTGCCGGCGCTGGGCCGGGTTTTGTTCAACAGCAATGAGTTCTTGTTCATCAACTGAGCGCGAGCGAACCGACTCGGCGGGGAGCGCAGGCCGCCGGCCTGCCGGATTGGGCGGCCCGCCCAATCCTCTCGTCTCTCCATCTCTCGCCTCACCATCCGGTCCGGAAGAGAATGGAGTGACGAAGTTGTCGCCGGGCCGGCGACAACCGCACGCGGGCCGCGTGCGCTCCCCTGCTTGGCTGGAGCCAAGCTCCCCCGTTGCTTCGCTCGGTCGCCGCGACTTCCTCTGGCGCATCGGCGGGGGCCTGGGCGGCTTGGCGATGGCGGACTTGTTCGCGCGCGAAGCGTTCGGAGACGACGCGGCGAAACCCAGGCCGGAGTTCAACGGCGGGTTGCACCATCCGGCGAAGGTCAAGCGCGTCATCCAGCTCTTCATGACCGGCGGCGTGAGCCAGATGGACACTTACGACTACAAGCCCGCGCTCGCCAAGCTGCACGGGCAGAAGCTCGGGCCGACGGAGAAGCCCGAGGGTTTTACCGGCATGCCGGGCACGATGATGAAAAGCCCGTTCGAGTTCCGGCAGCACGGGCAGTCGGGCCGCTGGGTGAGCAGCGTCTTCCCCGAGCAGGCGAAGCTGGTGGACGAACTCGCCTTCCTCATGGCCATGACGAGCAAGACCAACGTCCACGGGCCGGCCACTTACATGATGAACAGCGGGATGCTGCTGCCGGGCTTTCCGTGCCTCGGCGCGTGGGTGAGCTACGGGCTGGGCCGGCTCACGGACAACTTGCCGCAGTTCGTGGTGCTGCCGGATGCGCGCGGCCTGCCCTACAATCAGAACGGCCCGTTCAGCGCCGGCTTCCTGCCCGCCGTGCATCAGGGAACCATCCTCAACGCAGGTGCGCCGGAGCTGGTGCCGGACTTGTTCGCACGGGAGAAGTTTAAGTTTGCCTCGCGCGCGGCGGACCGGGACGGGCTGGCGTTGCTCGACCAGTTGAACCGCACGCACGCCAAGTCAAATGCCGGCGACTCGCGGCTGGACGCGCGCATCGCGAGCTACGAGCTGGCGGCGAAGATGCAGTTGAGCGCGCCGGAGGCCTTTGACTTGGCAAAGGAGACAGAGGCGACGCGGAAGGCTTACGGGCTGGAGAACAAGGTGACGGAAGACTTCGGGCGGCGCTGCCTGCTGGCACGGCGGCTCATCGAACGGGGGACGCGGTTCGTGCAGGTCTGGAGCGGGCCGCAGGGCGCGGTGAACAATTGGGACAACCACGGCAACATCCCGAACGAGCTGCCGCCGATGGCCGCGAGCGTGGACCAGCCCATCGCGACGCTGCTGCGGGACTTGAAGTCACGCGGCCTGCTGGCGGACACGCTCGTCGTGTGGACGACGGAGTTTGGCCGCACCCCCTTCGCGCAAGGCAACGTGGGCCGCGACCACAACGGCGGGACGTTCGTGACTTGGCTGGCGGGCGCGGGCATCAAGCCCGGCGTGTCCGTCGGGCAGAGCGACGAGTGGGGCTACCAAGCGGCGGAGGGGAAGACGTATTGCTACGATCTGCACGCGACGATCCTGCATCTGATGGGCATTGACCACGAGCGGCTGACCTTCCGCCACGGTGGGCTGGACCGGCGGCTGACGGATGTGCATGGCGCGGTGGTGCAGGAAGTTTTGGTGTAGCCGCCGAGTTCAGGAGGCGGATTCGTGCGCGCCTCCAAGAGTCCGCCTCTTCACATCGGCGGCGGCGGCGGCGGGCAACCTTATTCCGTGAGGATAACAGCCGAACGCTCCCTCCATACCGAACGGCGCTTTTACTTTCACGGATGGAAATAGAGGAGGCTCGGTTAACCAGAGTCCCTCCCAGCCGTGTCTCCACGGGAGGTCAAGACTTAACCCAGCCTCAATGAGAGACCGTTTCACCCCCCACCCCTCTCCATCAGCTTCGACACGGTTCGCGCGCACCTGCGCAAAACATCCACGACAAGCTCCACGTCCGCTCCCGCACCGAGGCCGTCGTCAAGTATCTGAAGCCTTGCGCGGGATCTCGGCCTACTTCAGCACGCCACAAGCCTTCATCGTCGCCTGGAGCACAGCGCGGTTCTTCGCGCTCATGCGCACGAGCGGGAGACGGTAGTTTTCCTCCACCTGCCCGAGCATCGCCAGCGCGGCTTTGACCGGGACGGGGTTCGTCTCGATGAAGAGGTCTTTGAAGAGCGGGTAGAACTTCGCGTGCAGCTTGAGCGCGGCGTCGGGGCGGCCGGAGCGGAAGTAGTCCACCATGTGGCTGACCTCGCGCGGGATGAGGTTGCTGGCGACGCTGATGACGCCCTCGGCCCCGACGCTCATGAAGGGCAGGGTGAGGGAGTCGTCGCCGCTGAGGATGTTGAAGTGCCGGTCCAGCGCGGCGCGGAGCTGGCTGACGCGGTCGCAGGAGCCGCCGGCTTCCTTGATCGCGACGATGTTCGGGCAATGGCCGGCGAGACGCTTGACGGTGTCCACGGCGATCTCGACGCCGCAGCGCCCAGGGATGCTGTAGAGGATGAGGGGCAGCTCGGTCTCGGCGGCGATGGCCTTGAAGTGCTGGAAGAGGCCTTCCTGCGTCGGCTTGTTGTAGTAGGGCGCGACCTGGAGCGAGCCGTCCGCGCCGACTTCCTCGGCGGCCTTGGTGAGGTAAATGGCCTCGCTCGTGGCGTTGGCTCCGGTGCCGGCGATCACCTTACACCGGCCAGCGGCGAACTTCACGGACAGCTCGATGACGCGGATGTGCTCCTCGTAATCGAGCGTGGGGGATTCGCCGGTGGTGCCGCAGGGGACGATGCCGTCCACGCCGCCCTTAATCTGGGCTTTGATGAGGCGCTCGAGGGCAGCTTCGTCGAGTTGACCGTTCGAGCGAAATGGGGTGACGATGGCGGTGTAGGTTCCGGTGAACATGGGTGAGAAGGTTACTGGATCGCGCCGGGGAGCGCGAAAGGATTGGGGCCTGACAGCAGATTGAACCACGGGACAGTCATAAACGGGCACGCACTTTGGGGAAATGCAGCGGTTTGACCAGTCCGATTTTGGGTAAAGCCCCGCGCCAGCGGAGAAATCAAGCCTGTCCCAAGCCCGAAAATGGGCATTGCCGGGCGATTGACGGTGCTATTCAATCCTCAACGGTCTCATCCCGGCCGCCGGGTCAAAACCCCTATGAAACGAACGTTCCTCGGTCTCGCGCTGGTCGGATGGCTCGGGCTTTGCCCCTGCGAGGCGATGCCCCTGCGCCAATCACTGGCCATGTTCGAGTCTGGGGCCACCACCTGGCAGCGCAGCAAGGCGGACTCGCTGCGGGGCGGCAGCGGCGAGGTCAGCCGGTTCCAAATCATGCCCGAGGTGTGGCGGCGCTACTCGAAGTCCCGGGAATACGACAACCCCGAGGTTGCCTGGGCCATCACGCAGCGCATCTTGGCCGACCGGACCGCAGCGTTCCGCACCGCCACCGGACGCGAGCCGAGCGCCCTAGAACTTTACCTCCTTTGGAACAAACCCGGCCACTTCGAGGCCCAAGACTACAAAGTTAGCCGGGTGAAGGAAGATTACCGGCAGCGCGCTCAGCGCTTCGCCAACCTCCTGACGCTCCGCTGACCGCCTGCAACCGTCCCGCCCGCCGCGACCACCCGTTCCACTGACATGACCAAACTTACCTCCCTCCTCCTCGCCTTCTCCCTCGCCGCCTTGCTCCCCGCCACGGCGGCGGAAAAGGCGGACAAGAAAAAAGCCGAACCCGCCGCTGCCGCCAAGCCGGATGCCGAGGGTTTCCTGCCGCTCTTCAACGGCAAGAACCTCGCCGGCTTTGTCCAAGTCGGTGGCCACGCCAAGTATCGCGTTGAGGACGGTCAGCTAGTCGGCCAGTGCGTCCCGAACACCCCAAACTCCTTCCTCTGCACCGAGCGCCACTACACGAACTTCATCCTCGAAGTGGAGTTCAAGGTGGACCCCAACCTCAACTCCGGCATCCAAATCCGCAGCCATTACTACGACCAGTTGAAGGAATACGAGTGGCAGGGAAAAACTATTAAGGTCTCCCCCGGCCGCGTCCACGGCTATCAGGTCGAGATTGACCCCGCCCCGCGCGCGTGGAGCGGCGGCATCTACGACGAGGGTCGGCGCGGCTGGCTCAACGACCTCAAGGACCGTCCCGAGGCGGGCAAGGCCTTCAAGCAGGGCGACTGGAACAAATTCCGCGTCGAGTGCCGAGGTGACTCCATCAAGACCTGGGTCAACGCCGTGCCCGCTGCCGACCTGAAGGACGGCTACACCGCGTCCGGCTTCATCGCCCTCCAAGTCCACGGCGTCGGTGCCAAGGACAACCCCATGGAAGTCCGCTGGCGCAACATCCGCATCAAGGAACTGCCCTGACGAACGTGCCGGCGACTGCAAGTCACCGGCACGCGCCCCGTCACTTCTTCTTGAAGAACGGGTTGTTGAGCAGGTTGTTCAGCGGGTTGGCGGGCTTGGCGGCTGGAGCGTTGGTGCTCGTCCCAGCCGGAGCGGCGGGCTGGCCGCCACCGAAGAGGTTATTTATCAAGCTGCCGGCCCCTTTCACCGTTTCACCCGCCTTGCCCCCGATGAGGTCGCCCAGCGCGCCGACATTGCCGATGACCGCGCTGCCGATGAGCTTCGCCTTGTCCACTTTCACGTCCGGCGTGCCAATCGTCCCACGCACGTCCACGAAGTGCGGGAGCCGTCCGTAGGCCGAGCCAGCCGGGAACTGCGCGCCGGTGAACTTCCTCGCGTAGTCGTTCGGCAACCAAACCTCAATCGGGATGTTCATCACCGAGTTGGTCGTGATGGACGCGAGCTGAATCGTGCCGCGCGCGTCCACCATCACCACCGGGCTGTGCGCGACGACCTTGGCGAGGGTGACCGTGCCGTTGGCAATGGTCGTATCCACCACCACGTAATCCACCGGCGGCCGCATGATGTCGGGGATGCCCACCGCCGGCCCGATGAACGCCAGCACGCCCGAGGTCACTGACTTGGCGAGCTTGCCCAATGCCGTCTTCGGTTCGCCACTGAACTGGCTGAGTTGAATCACCCCGTTCGTCACGCTGAAGTTCACGTTGCCCTGCAAGTTCCGCTGCAAGCTCTCACCCGTCACACCCGCACCGCGAATGGCAATCTGCGCCAGCGCCTCGCCCTTGATGCTGCCCTGCGGAATCGTCGCCGCGAAGGTCGTGAGGAGCGGCTCCAACTGGATGCGGTCGGTGTTCAGCGCGAGGTCGTAGGTGTAGCCCGGCACGCCGAGGTTCGCGTCCACGGTGGCCGTGACGCCCGCGCCATTCATCACGAGCGAGAGCGGCTTCACGGTCACGCGGTGGTTGTCCACTTTGGCGGCGACCACGAAGTTCGAGATCGCGACGTCGCGCAGGAAGAACTTCCCGATGTTCACATCGAGCGAGCTTTGCCGCACGGGCCACTTGATCGCATCCGGCTCGACGTTCGAGGCCGGCTGCGGCGCTGGCTTCGCGGCCTCGGCCTGCTTCTGCGCGTTGTCGAACAGGTCGTAGAAGGGCGTCAAGTCCAGCGACTCGGCGGCGACCTTGAGGTTCGCTTGGTAAGCGTTCGTGTTCGAGAGGTCGGCGCGGCCCGTGACCACGAGCTGGTTCTTGCCGCGCGGCGTCGGCGAGAGCGCAAGCATGAGCTGCCGCACGTCCACGACCTGCTTGCTCATGCCGCCGTCGAGCACGACTTGAATCGACAGCGGCGTCTCGGGTAAGCCGCCCTTCGGGGCGCGCACGACGAGCTTGTCCACGGTGAAGTCAGCCTTCACGGCGGAGTCGCCGGCGAGGTCGAAACGGCCGCTGGCATTGGCGTTGATGGAGACGGTCTGGAGCTGCTTGTCGCCCAGCGCCCCGCCGATGAAGGGCTTCAGCGCGTTCTGGTTCAGGTCCGCGAGCTTGAGCGTGAACTGCCCGCCCTTCTTCGTGTCGAAGTTGCCCGTCACGTCGAAGTTGCCGCCGCTGGCCGCGCCCTGCGCGAGGTTGCCCGTCAGCTTGCGCACAGTGATTTGCGTCTGGTTCGTCGCGGGCTGCGCGAAGGAGCCGTCCACCGCCACGCGCAGGTCCATCGGCACGGTGGGCAGCGTGTTCTGCGGGTCGGCCATCAGAAAGCGCGCGACGGAGAGATCGGCGGTCACGGCGGTCTCGCCCTTCGCGGCGAACTTCGCGTTCGCATTCGCGTTAAGGGTGACGGAGACAAGCTTCTTGTCGCCAAGCGCGCTGGCGAGCACGGGGCCAAGCAGTGCCTCGTTGAAGTCCACGAGCTTCACCGTCGCGGCTCCGGCGAGCGCCTTCGTGTCAAAGTTGCCCGCAATTTCGAAGCTGCCGCCGGGCTTGCCGTTCGCGTTCACACCACCCGCTAGGCGGTTGAGCGTGATAAGCATCTGGTTGGTCGCGGGCTGGCGGAGGACCGTGTCCGTCACGATGCGCAGGTCGAGCGGGACATTCGGGAGGGTGCCCTTCGGGTCGGAAATGTGGAGGCGCGCGACCTGCACGTCGGCCTTCACGAGCGTATCGGCGGCGGGGTTGTAGTTGGCGTCGAGCGTGAGGCTGATGTTGCCGGAGAGCAGCTTCATGTCGCCGAGCGACGGGGCGAGCACGGGGCGGAGGAGTTGCTCGTTGAGGTTCGCCACCTTCACCGAGGCGGTGCCGGCGGACTTCTTCAAGTCGTAGTTCGCCGCAACTTCCACCGTGCCCGCCGATTGGCCTGCGAGCGACAGCGCGACGGCCAGCTTGCGCACAACAGCCTGCGCGCCGTTGACGAAGTCCGCATCCACGTCCACGGCGGTCGAGAGCCGGTCGAAGGCATACTTCTCGAAGCCGCCGGTGAAGTCCGTGAGGTTCAGCTTGCCGGCGAGCGTCTGCGTCGTGTTGGTCTGCTTGTTCGCGATGACCACCTGCTGCGCGAGGCGACCCGCGAAGCTGACTTGCCCACCCGCGACCTTCACGCCGGGCGGCAGGGGCGCGAGCATCGCGGCGCGCGTGAGCGAGGCGGCGAGGGAGACGCCGAGGTTCACGTTCATGGTCCCCAAATCCGCGACGCCAGCGGCGGCGGCGTTCGCGAGCGGCTGGCCCTGCTGCGTGGCCTTCGCGTCGAGGAGTTCGAGCTTCACCTGCTTGAAGTCATCCACGGTCGCCTTGAGCGAGACGCTCGCGCCGAGCTGGCTGAACTGGTTCGTGCCCGCGAGGGCGGTGAGGCCGGCGATGTTGGCCGTGAGGTTCACGCCGAGCTGCTTGCCCATGTTCTGCGCGGCGACTTGCAGCGCCACGTCCACGCGACCGTCTGGCGCGACCTTGCCGAGAAACGGCCGCCAGTCCGCGAGGTTCAGCCCCGTCACGTTCAGCGCGAACTCGGAGTCGCCGACGTTGCTCGCGGCGTTCGTGCTCCACGAGACGGCGAGCGGCTTGGAGAGGGTCGCGGAGAGCAGCGGCTGCTGCTGGCGCGTGCCAGTGAAGTTGAAGGTGCCGACGGTCGCGGCCTGCGCGGTCAGGTCCACGGCGACCTGATAGGCGAGCTTCAAGTCCAGCGGCGGCGTGGTCTGACCCTGCTGCGTGACGCCAAAGTTGTTCGCCGCGAACTGACCGGTGGCGGCGATGGACTTGCCGGCCTTGGCGAGCGTGATTTCGTTCGCGAGGGAAATGCGGGTGTTGACGAAGTCGAGGCCGAGCTTCGCGCCGACGATGTTCAGCACGTTCTTGTCGAGGCCGGCGACGTCGAGCCGGACCTTGCCCTCCATCTTCTGCGCGTCGAACGGCCCGCTGACCGAGACCGTCGCGAGCTGCTGCTGGCCGCGCGCGACCCGGAGCGCGAGCTGTTTGATTTCGGTCATCGTGAGGTCGAGGTCGAGCACGGTGGCGAGGCCGTTGGCGTCCGCGAAGCCGCCGCGCGCCTGCGCGAGGTCGAGGCGGAGATTGCCCTTGAGACCCTGCGGCAAAAGCTCGGGCTTCAGTGCGAAGTCGAAGGAGGAAGCCAGCTTGGCCACGAGCGCGTCCACGGTGTTCGTGCCGCCAGCGGTCTGCTCGAACTTCACGTCGGTGCCGAGCGTGAGCTTGCCGGTCTGGCCGTTCTGGATGTTCGACGCGGTGACGTTCACGCCCGTGAGTTCGGCGAGCAGCTTCGCGCCGGACTTCTCGGACTTGGCGAAGCGGATGGTGGAGTCCTTCACGCTGATGGACTTGAGGTTGAGCTTGGGCGGCGCGGAGGTCGAAGTAACGGCGGGCTTGGCGGACGCGGGTTCCTTCGACGCGGTGGCCTTGAGGATGGGCGTGAAGTTGAACGTGCCATCGGGGTGCTGCACGACGTTGATGACCGCGCCGCTGACGGCGGCTTCCTCGACGGTGATGGTGCCGCCGATGATATCCATGAGGCTGTAGCGCGCGCGAATTTCCTTCGCCGTGAAGAGGGGTTCGCCGCCGGGCACCTGGAGCTTCACGCCGACCAACGTGACGCCGGAGAACGGGCTGATGCTCGTGTCCTCGACCGTGAGGTCTGCGCCAATGGCCTTCGCGACGCGCGGCAGCACGACGCCCTTCTGAAACATCGCACTGGTCACGACGAAGTAGCCGATGACCAGCAGGACGAAGAGCGCGGCAGCGGCGAGGCCGAGCTTCTTGAGCAGGCCGGACTTCTTCGGCGTTACCGGAGCGGAGTTGTTGTCAGACATGAAATTGGGAGCAGCGAGTTCAGCCGCGTAGGGGAACATACGCCGCAACAGCGTGGGGGAAAGTTCAAAGATGGCCTCGTGCGCCTCGGCCAAGTAAGCTCCGCCCGTGCGCATCTCTATCGTCCTGCCAGCCTACAATGAGGAGAAGCTCATCGGCGCGACCTTGCAGGCGGCCCACTCAGCGCGGGAAGCGTTCACCTCCCTCGGCTGGGAAAGCGACGTCATCGTCTGCGACAACAACTCCACCGACCGCACGGGAGAACTCGCGCGGGCCGCTGGCGCGAAGGTGGTCTTCGAGCCGGTGAACCAAATCGCCCGCGCCCGCAACTCCGGCGCGGCGGCAGCCACCGGCGACTGGCTCATCTTCGTGGACGCGGACTCGCACGTGAACCGCGACCTGCTCGCCGACGTGGCAGAGGTCATCCGCGACGGCCGGCACTTGGCCGGCGGTTGCACCCTCCGGCTCGACCATGCGCCGTGGTGGACACTGCTCTTCGTGTGTGGCTGGACAACTATCAGCCGCTGCGCGCACTGGGCTGCGGGCTCGTTCATCTTCGTCGAGGCGAGCGCGTTCCGCACCGTCGGTGGCTTTAACCAAGAGCTCTACGCCGCGGAGGAAATTGACCTGAGCCAGCGGCTCAATCGCCTCGCTCGTCAGCGAAAGCTCAAGCCCATGCGCATCCTCACGCGCCACCCCTTGCTCACGTCCGGCCGGAAGGCGCACCTCTACACGCCGTGGGAGCACGTCCGCTTCATGCTGAAGACCGCCTTCAGCCTGGGCCGGGCGCTGAACCGCCGTGACGCCTGCCCCATCTGGTATGACGGGCGGCGGTAAGCCCGGGCAGCACACCGCTTGGCCGGGACGGCTCCGGGTGGTTTCCTCGACGTTTGCCTGAGCCACATGCCGCCTGCTACGATCACCTTCATGAGCGCATCTCCTCTCACCGCGGAAACCGAGTTCGCCCAGCGCATGGCCGCGCTGGGTGTGCGCGAGTGCGACCTCGAGGAATCCTTCGTTCGCTCCGGCGGGCACGGCGGGCAGAACGTCAACAAGACCTCCACTTGCGTGATGCTCGTCCACCGGCCGACGGGCCTGCAGGTCAAGTGTCAGGAGTCCCGGCAACAGGGGCTCAACCGGCAGATCGCGCGCCGCGTGCTCCTCGCCAAGATCGCCGCCTTGCAGCAAGGCCAGCGCACGGCCGCGCGCGCGGAGTTGGAGAAAATTCGCCGCCAGAATCGCAAGCCGTCCAAAGGGGCCAAACGCCGGATGCTGGCGGACAAATCCCATCACGCGGGGAAAAAAGCCGCGCGGCGGTCAGTCTCGATGGAGTAGGCGAACTGGTCCTCGTGGTCGGGACTGAATCTTCGAGGGTGCTTTCCGTCAGGTGTGACCTAAACGAACCGATTCACATCCCCAATGATGTCGCGCTGTGTGCCACTTGGCTCTCGCTTTCTGAAAGACTCCGCCGCCGGCTCGCGGGGGTTTTCGGCTCGCGGAGGCCGAGCTTAAGGCGGCGGATCTTGCGCCGCTTCTCCGAATGATTCCGCTCCTCGCTGCAACCACTGTCCTGCTGCTCACGCTGCTGGCCGAGTGGCTGCACGTCCGGCGCATTCGGGCGGTCGGGCGGCTGGCGTTCGGGCCGACGGGTGCGGCGCACGGGTGGACGCGCGTGGTTCCGTTGCTGCGGGCGCTGTCTCTCGCGGCGTTCGCGTGGGGCTTAGCGACGCTGCTGATTATCAAGCTCGCGGAGAAGGAGGGCGGCGACCGCAAGCAGGCCAACAAAGATGCCACGCGGCTGGTGTTCGTCGCGGACCTCTCGCCCAGCATGTATCTCACGGACGCCGGGCCGGAGGGGAAGCTCACGCGGCAGGCGCGGATGCGCGAGGTGGTCGAGGGGATTCTCCAGCGGGTGAGCGGGAACCTGCGCTTCGGCGTGATTGGCTTCTGGACGGATTCCATGCCGGTGGTGATGGAGGCGCGCGACCCGGAGCTGGTGCGCAATGTCTTCAACGGCCTGCCGCTGAGTTACTCGATGCCCACCGGCCAGACCGACCTCGGCCAAGCCCTCAACGCGGCGGTCAAACTGGTGAACGACTTTCCCGATGGCAGCACGCGGCTCATCATCTTCACCGACGGCGATTGTGTGAACCTCGTGCCCATCCTCCCGCGCCCGAAGTCGGTGAAGGAAGTCTTCGTGCTCGGCGTGGGCAATCCGCACAAGGGCACGTTCATTGACGGCCATCAATCGCGGCAGGAAGGCGACACCTTGCGCGCGGTGGCCTCGGCGATGCAGGGCACTTACACGGACGTGAACGAGAAGCATCTGACCACGTCGGCGCTGGGCGACTTGGTGGTGACGCTGGCCCCGCCGCGCAAGGGCTTCACGCTCGCGGAGCTGGCGGTGCTGGCGATGGCGTTGAGCGCGGCGATTTACGCGCTCATCCCGGTGGCGCTGGAGTTCTTCGGCAGCGATTGGAAGGTCGGTCGGCCCGAGCGCGAGGCCGCGAATCGCGAGCGCGCGAAGGAAAGCACGGTGGGCGCGCGATGAGAAAGCTCTTCACCCTGCTCTGGCTGCTCTTCCCCGTGGCGGTGCTCTACTACCACTTCAATCAGGGGCAAATCCAAGTCGCGCGAGAGAAGGCCCACGGCCGCGTCGTGACCCTCCGCGAACTGGAGCGGGCGAAGGAACCCGACTGGGAACTCATCCTCGAGGAATACGACAAGCTCACCGCCGAACTGCCCGCCGAGGAGACGCCGCTGGTCCGCCACCAGATTCGCCTCGCGAAGGCCAAGGCACGGCTGGCGATGCTCGACGTCGTCGGCTCCATCACCGATCTGACCGAGCTGCTCCAGGAGGCCGCGCTGGTCCACGGCGACGACGCCAAAGTCACCCGCGCCATCCGCGAGATGCTGGGCAAGGCGCATTACTACGCAACGTATCTGCTGAAGACCAACGGCGCGGCCGAGGAGGAATGGCGGCCCTTCGCCGAGCGCACGCGGCAAATCTTCCGCTACCTCGCCGAGCATCAAGACCCGGCGGCGCTCGCCCAATACGAGCGGCGCGTCGAGGCGGAGTTTGAGAAAACCATGCAGAGGAAAACACCATGAAGCATCGGAACGCACGCTGGTTGTTCGCGGTCTTGCTCGCGCTCGCCTGTCTCGTCCGCGCGCAGGAGAAGACCCCGCCCACCGCCGCCGTCTCGGGCATCAAGGGCGTGAAGGAAGAAGCCGTGGCGAAGGTGAAGCCCATCGAGCCGACGGTCGCGACGGCGCCGAAGAACACGGCCCAGGGCGTGAACAAAATTGACGGCATCGACACCATCAACGGCGTGAAGGCCGACGGCCGCGCGCCGGTCCTGCCGCCTCCGCCGGTGCAACCTCCACCGCCGCCCCCGCCGCCCAAAGCCCCGCCCGTCGTGGGCGTGAAGGGCACGGCCGTGAACGTCGGCGGTGGAACCGTGGGTGCTGGCGGCAGCATTCGCGCGGTCAATGGCGTCGCGGGCATCAACGCAGCGAAGTTGCAGAACCTCGAAGTCGCGTTGCAGATAAAGCAAAACCCCACGCCCGAAGGCCCCGGCAAAGCCAAGGCCGCCGCCGCCTTGCTCGGACCCGGCCCGGGGACCAAGACCGGTCCCAAGGCGGACGGCCGGGCGGTCTTCCAGGAATTCGAGAAGCTCCCGAACAACGGTTCCTAGCGCCGCCTGCTCAACTCACCGACCCCAGATTTCCCAGTGCCCATGAAACCACCTCTCCTTATTTCGTGCCGCAGTCTCGCCGCCGCGTGCGTCCTCGCCCTGCTCTCCCCGGCCCCAGCCCAGCAGCCCGCTGCGCCGCTTGACCCGAAGCTGCTCAAGCAATACGAGTCCATCCTCACCCACAAGTTCTCGCGCGAACTGACGGACATCTTCAACGCGCTGGAAAAGGCCGAGCGCACCGACGCCGCCACGCAGACGGCGAGCGACCGCTTCTTCTACCTCTTCCGCACCGGCGACTGGGCGAAGGTCCGCGCCGAGCTCGCGCTGATGCCGCCGGACTTGGCCCGCAAGATTTACGACAAGATGCTCGGCGACCTCACCGAGAAGGCGAAGCCCAACGTCCGCCTCGATGACGTGCTCGGCCTCGCCGACGCGGTGCCGGGTGAACTCACCGGCGACAACTTGCGCAAGCTCGGCCAGCTCCTCGGCCTCGCCGTGCCCGCGAATGAGAGCTACTGGGTCGCCGACCGTTTCAAGAAAGGCACCGACAAACTCGGCGGCACCGACCCCGCCAAGCGCCTGCTCGCCGGTCGCGTCCTGCTCGCCGGCGGCTTCAAGGAACTGGCCCGCGCTTACCTGCCGTCGCTCGCGCAGGTGGAGCAATTAGCCGACGAAGGTTTGCGCAACGAGCTGACATCCTTCCTCGCCTCGCAGCAGGAGAGCGAGGCCACGCAGCGCGCACAGGTGCAGAAAGTTTGGGACGAGAATCTCCGCATCCTCACGCTCGCGAAGGTCAATGACTGGGAGAAAACCAAGGCCGGCACGGCGCTCGCGCGCGTCATGATGCAAATCCCGCCGGGCACGCTCGCGCCCGTCTTCGCAGACTTGCTGAAGACCAGCCCCGAGAGCGCGGTGCGGCTGGTCGGCGGTTTCGGGCGCAAGCTCCAGAGTGAACTGCGCGGTGAACCAGCCCTGCGCACGGAGAATCTCAAGGCCCAAACCTCCATCGCGACCTTGCTCGCCGACAACGTGGACCTCCGCGCGCAGCCGTGGAACCAGCTCGCGCAGATGATGGCCGAGCACTGGCTGGCCGAGGCGGAGAACACGTTCACGCAGAAGACTTCGCCCACCAGTTCGCGGCCCAAACTCGTCGCGCCCGAGGACTTGCTCCCCAACGCGCCGACGGGCAAGTGGGAGGCGGCGTTGCCCGCCAGCCTGCGCGAGCGGCTCGACGTGGGCCTCTCGAAAATCATTCTCGCCAGCGCGAACTTCGACCAGGCCGCCGAGCGCATCGTCGCGATTGGCAAGCGCACGCCGGACGCGGGCGTGGTGCTCGCCGAGGACTTCCTCACCGTCTGGGCGCAGACCCACAACCCGACAATCTCCGAGACGCTGCGCAAGAAATACCTACTACCCGACGACGCGCGGATTCCCGTCACGCCCATCATGATGGAGAAGAACATCGAGAGCCTCGCGCGCATGATGGCGATTTTCCGGCAGGCGGGCATTGCGCCGAAGGATTACCAGAAGGTCGTCGCGGCCTTCGACCTCGCCTACAGCAACGCGGAGGCTTACCGCACGAGCCACATCGAGAAGGTGTTCGGCCCCCTGGCGAAGATGGACGAGCAGCTCTTCTTCCTCATCCTCTCGCGGATGCACACGAACCTCACCGAGCGCTGGCGCAAGATGGACGTGCAGAAAGCCGGCCTCACCCGCCGCAACGAAACGCAGACACTGGAGATGGTGCGCGCGGGCTACGCGGGAGCGTTGCACATGATTGATGACTGGCTCACCGGCCACGCCGACGGTTCGCGCGCGCTCACGCTCGGCGGGACGTTGCTCATGGACTGGGGCGACTTCGAGTATTTCCAAGAGCTGGTCACCGGCGACGCGAAGAAGCGGATGCTCGGCTACAAGGAGAAGAACTTGCTGGCGCAGGATTACTTCCAGCGCGGCACCGCCGCCTACGCGAAGGAAGTCACCAAGCTCGCACCCGCCGAACACTCGATTGACGCGCACCTGGGCTGGTTCCACGGCCTCATCGGCATCGGCTCCGGCGGCCAGCTCAACCTCTCGAAGGCGATGAACCGCGCGGCGCTGACGAAGATTCGCGAGAGCCTCGTCGCGCTGCCGGGCAAGGCCGCGCAGGCGCACCTGACGATGTTCGCCAAGACCGTGAACGCGCGGCTCGCGGACGAGCGCGACCCGTTGCACGAGGACTTGAAATACCGCTACCTCGCCAGCGCGCTGGTCATCACGAAGGACAACCCGTTCACGCTCGGCGCGGAAAAGAAGGTCGGGTATTTCGACGAGCTGCTGAGCGAGCTACGCCTCCAGACGCGCGTGGATGGGCCGAACACGTTGGGCCGCGACCAGGAGTTCGGGCTCATCGTCAGCGTGGTTCACACGGAGGCGATGGGCCGCGTGGCGCAGTTCGGCCAGTATCTCAGCAACGACCCCGGCGCGGGCCCGGGCAAGGCGCGGCGGAAGTCGCCCTTCGCGCGCAAGATGCGCGACGCGCAAGGACCGCGCGACGAGTTCGAGTTAAGCCTCACCGAGTCGCTCTCGCCGTTCTTCGACATCAAGTCCATCACCTTCGCCACGCCCGACGTGAAGCCGCGCCCCGCCGCGCAGCCCGGCTGGGAAGAAACGGTGTTCGCCTACCTGCTCGTGCGCCCGAAGGACGCGAGCGTGGACAAGATTCCGCCGGTCGAGCTGGAGTTGAAGTTCGTGGACCTCACCGGCCCCATCACCATCCCCGCGCAGTCGGCGGAGACGGTGATTAAGGTCGCGGCCAACGCGCCGCCGCGCCCGTCGCAGAAGGTCGAACTCACGCAGACGCTCGACACGCGGCAGTTCTCCATCAACGGCGCGCTGTCGCTCGAAATCAAAGCCACAGCCACTGGACTGGTGCCGGAGCTGAACGAGTTGCTGGACCTCAGCGCGCTCGCGAAGAGCGTCGGCATCCGGCAGACGAACGCGCACGAGGGATTGCAGGTGAAGGAGCTGAACACGTGGGGCGACCGCGTCGCGCCGCGCACCGAGCGGCTGTGGACGCTCTCGCTCAACGGCGACACCATCCGCACGGCGGAAGGGCCGGTGGACTTCCAATTCCCGCAGCCCAAGACGAAGGACGTCGCCGCCGTTTACCAGACCTACAAGGACATGGACCTCGCCACGCTCCCGCAGCCCTCCGTGCGGCTCGGTCGCAGCGTCGCCGCTGCGGCGGGCGGCGTGGTTCTGAAGCCCGCGCGCAATCCCTACCTCTGGCCGGGCATCGGAGCCGGGGCTGCATTGCTCGTGGGCGCGCTCCTCTTCGCGTTGCTCAAACGTTCAGTCAGCGACAGCGAACGCCCGCTCCGCGCCCGCGACGTCTTCAAGATGCCCGCCGACGTGGATGGCTTCGCCGTGGTCGCCCTGCTCCGCCGCCTGCACACCAGCCCGCTCGTGACGCTGCGCGAGCCGCAGCGCCAGGAACTCCAACAAGACCTCCAACGTGTGCAGCATACGTGCTTCGGCAGCAACGGCAGCAAGATGACCGAGACCGACCTGCGCAGCCTCGCCGAGAAGTGGCTGCGCGCGGCGTGCTGATTCCAACCCTTTCCTCAACCGAACTCTTTATTTGATGCAAACCACCATCCCATCCACCACCACTGCTGCCGCCAAGACCGCCGAGCAATTCGTCGCCGGTGTCCGCGAGCGTGTCGCCAAAATTGTCGTGGGCCAGGACGTCGTCGTTGAGCGCGTGATGATTGCGCTGATGACCGGCGGCCACCTGCTGCTGCAAGGCCTGCCCGGCCTCGCAAAGACGCTGCTCGTCAACGCCGTCGCCAAGGCCATCCACCTCGACTTCAAGCGCGTGCAGTTCACCGTGGACATGCTGCCGTCCGACATCATCGGCTCGGAAATCATTGACCAGAAGAGCGGCGACTTCCGCATCCACCGCGGCCCGGTCTTCACCAATCTGCTGCTCGCCGACGAAATCAACCGCGCCGCGCCCAAGGTGCAGGGCGCGATGCTCGAGGCGATGCAGGAGCGCAAAGTGACCATCGGCGGCCAGAGCTTGAAGCTGCCCACGCCCTTCTTGGTCATCGCCACGCAGAACCCGGTCGAGCAGTCCGGCACGTTCGAGCTGCCGGAGGCGCAGCTCGACCGCTTCATGCTGCTGCACCGGCTCGGCTATCCGGGCCGCGAGGACGAGCAGATGATTCTCCAGCGCCAGCTCGGCATGGGCTTGCGGCGCGAGGGCGGCGGCGCGGTGCCGCGTTCGGCCTTCGACATGATTGAGGATAACCCCGGCGCGTCCGTGGAAGACCTCGTCACCGCGATGGAAGCGGTCCAGGCCGTTCACGTCAGCGAAGTCATCGTGAAGCACTGCGTGGAGCTGGTCCGCCGCACGCGCGAATCCAAGCTGCTCGACTTCGGTTGCAGCCCGCGCGCCGGCCTCGCGTTGGTCAACGCCTCGCGCGCCCGCGCCGTCATTCATGGCCGCGACTTCGTGACGCCGGAGGATTTGTTCGACCTCGCCGAGGACGTGGTGCTGCACCGCATCCGTGTGAGCTACGAAGCGTCCGCCGCCGGCCACACGGGCAAGCAGGTGCTCGAAGGAATTCTCGGCAGCCTCGGTTGAACTCCGCGCATGCGCCGTCAGGTCAAACTGAATCTCGAGCCGGTGGACGCTCGGCAGTTCGAGGTCGCCGTGAAGCACCTCGCGAACAGCCTGAGCTTCGGCCAGGAGGAATCGGTCTTCCACGGCAGCGGGTTGGAGTATGCGCAGTCGCGGCTCTACGTGGCGGGCGACCCGGTGAAGTCCATTGACTGGAAGGTCTCGGCGCGCGTCGGCAAGCTCTTCATCAAGGAGTATCAGGAGCCGAAGCAAATGCCGCTCTACCTGCTGCTCGATACCTCGGCCTCGATGTGCGTCACGTCGCAGCCGATGAGCAAATACGCGTGGGCCGTGCAAATCGCCACGGGCATCGCGCTCGCGGCGCAGGCGAACGTGACGCCGGTGGGCCTGCTCGGCTGCGGCGCGCGCGAACTGCACGTCCGCCCCACGCTCTCGCGCAATGTCGTGATGGAATGGTCGCACCAGCTCCGCCACCACGACTTCCTCGAAGACACGTCGCTCGCCGCGCGCGCGCGTGAGGTCGCGCCGTCCTTGAAGCGCCGCACGATGGTCATCGTGTTGAGCGACCTGCACGACCCCGAGGCGTTCCCCGCGTTGCAAGTGCTCGCGCAGGAACACGACGTCATCGTGCTGCACCTGCAAGACCCAGCGGAAAGCGGCGTGCGCGGCGCGGGATTATTTCGCGGCGTCGAGGCGGAGTCGGGTCGCGCGTTTGTCGGGCACGGGCGTCGCGCGTGGGTGGATGCGGAGGGCTGGAAGAGTGAACTGACCCGCTTCGGCATTGATTATCTGCACTTGCCGACGAACGAGCCAATCCTCGGCAAGCTGCGGCATTTCCTCGGACGACGCGGCTTCGGGAGCAAGGTGAGGTGACGCGATGAACCAACCACTTTCTCCATCGCGGGCTGCCGCTGAACGCCAACGGCGTTCCGCCCTTGGCAGGGGAGCGCAGGCCGCTGGCCTGCTGGATTGGGCGGCCCGCCCAATCCACTCGTCACTCCATATCTCACCGAACCACACGGTGCCGAGCAGAATGGTGGAACGAAGTCGTCGCCGGGCCGGCGACGACAGCACGCGGGCCGCGTGCGCTCCCCGGCCGTTCGCGTCGCTCCAGCAGCGAATCCCGCGATGAATCTAGCCTTCTCCCAACGCCTCACTCGCCCCGCGCTCCTCGCGCTGGGCGCGGTCGTGTTGCTCGCTATTTGCTTTTGGCCGAGAAGCAAAGACGACTCGCTCAACGTCCCGCTCGGTGTCGAGCAGGCGGCCATCGTCACCTACAGCGGGCCGCCCGTCGCGGTGATGCCTTACAAATGGGGCGTGGCGGTGAATGTGCGCATCGCGAAAGTCACCGAGCGGCCCGGCACGCGCATCTACGACGTGCGCTACCTCGTCAACCGCCCCGGCACGTTCGACCTGAAGGACTACCTCACAGCGGAGGACGGCGGCCGCCTCGATGGCCTGCCGTCGTTCAAGTTCCACGGCGACCCGAAGCTCTCGAAGCACCTCGACGCGCGGATTCAGGAGACCGAGGAAGCCGGCGTGAGCGTGGGCGGTTACTACTACCTCACGCTCGGCACGCTGGGCGTGCTGTGGATTGTGTGGCTGCTCGCGCTCATCTTCTACGGTCGCGCGAAACCCGCGCCGTCCGCCATCGCGCCGCCCGAGCCGACGCTGGCCGAACTGCTGCGACCGTTGCTCGCCCAACTCGAAGCCGGCACCCTCGACGCGGCTGCGAAGGCGAAACTTGAAATGCTCCTGCTCCGCCGCTGGCGCGAGGAACTCGCCCTCACCGCCGCGCCGATGGACACCGCCCTCGACGCCATCAGCCGCAGCGAGAAGACCGGGCAACCGCTGCGCCAGTTGCAGCACTGGCTGCATCACCCGGCCTCGCCGGTGCGGCGGGAGGAAATCGCGGCGGTCATCGCACCTTACACTGTCGAAGCCCACGAGCCGCAGGCCGAGGCCGCAACCCCCGCATGACCTTCCTCCACCCCCAATGGCTCGCGCTCCTCGCGCTCCCGGTGATTCTCGCCTTCTGGGAGTGGGTGCGGCGCGGCCAGCCCATCGCGCTGCCCTTCGACCACGGTCGGCAGCGACGCGGCCTCGTCCTCAACTTCCTCGTGCTCTGCGCCAACTGCCTGCCGGCCGGCCTGCTCGCGCTGGCGATTCTCTTCCTCGCGCACCCCATCACCTTCACGCCGCCGGAAGTGGAGCGGAAGCTCACCAACATCCAGATCCTCCTCGATACCTCCGGCAGCATGGCCGAAAACCACGGCTCGCAAGCCAACGGCCGCCACCGGCGCTTCGACTCAGCCATGGACGCCATCGAGACGTTCATCAACGCCCGCAAAGGCGACGCCTACGGCCTGACCATCTTCTCCCGGCATTACATCCACTGGGTGCCGCTGACGCTCGACACGGAATCCATCATGCTCTCGCGGCCGTTCATTCAGCCGGACAACCCGCGGCTCGACCCGCCCTCGATGGTCCGCAAAGGCCTGCCCGATGCGCTTTGGGGCATCACCCTCATCGGCAAGGCGCTCTACGGCGCCGCCGACCTCCTCGCCCAACGGCCCAGCGGCGACCGCATGGTCATCCTGCTCACCGATGGTGAAAGCAGCGACATCAAGTCGCCCAAGGACTCCGCGGTCATCGCAGAACTCCGCGCCCAAAACATCACCGTCTTCGCCATCATGCTGTCGAACGACGAGATCGAGCCCGCCCTCGTCGGCATCGCGCGCGCGACG
>Ga0208960_1000196_pt1 | contig 33952 bp, 28 predicted proteins | sample GreLakmeON33MSRF_FD_187703 | JGI IMG/M metagenome (GOLD analysis project Ga0208960, IMG submission 187703) | Freshwater lentic microbial communities from great Laurentian Lakes, MI, USA - Great Lakes metaG ON33MSRF (SPAdes) | ecosystem: Environmental > Aquatic > Freshwater > Lake | place: Great... | reverse complement strand
AAAGTATTTTTTAAGTAGTGGCTTCCTTCTCCTTTGGAGAAGGACCGAGGATGAGGCCTCTTTTGAAATGATTTAACTGGTACAATTGCGGACAATCATTTTTTTTATTTACTAGGGCATATGGCTAAATGAAGATAGCTTTGTAAAGCCCCTATTTAGTTACAAAATATTTACTGATTGTTATAAAATGAGAATTGCAAGAAAATAAACATGCCTTAGGGCTGCTGACCGAAGGGATGTTTACCTTTTAAAATGCAGTAAGTAATCGTGTATTAACTTTTTTGAAATGTAGTGGTTTGAGCTTCTTTTGTTTTGCTAATCATAACACATTTGTATTCTCCTTTAGCCAATGTGCTAATATCAAAATGATGCGTTTTAGCTGTTTCATCTAAGGTATAGACACTAATTACGTTGCCACTTACATCAGTTATTTTTACTTCAACTGCTTCACCTTTAATGGTGAGTAAATCATCTACTATACTTTGTACGGTAATATTATTGTTAGTAAGGTCGTTGCTAAAAGTGATATTTCCTTTTGAAGATAATAAACTCGTGTTAATTACGATTGCCGCTGCGATAACCCATCTTACATTTTTCATAACTTGTAGTATTAATTTGTTGATTCGTCTAACTACTTTAACGGTCGAATTCAAGATTAGGTTTCTTTTTTAAAAATTTCGACAAACACCGCAGACTAAAACAAAAAAAGCGAGACTTTCGCCTCGCTTTTAAACCATTAATGCGATTGATTAATTCGCCACTTCACTCATGAATTTAACACGCATCAATCGCATATCTTCTTCCGATAAATCTTCACCATCAAACTCTTCCATAGCGCTATCTATTGAATCGCTATCGGCTTCTTTAAAGTAATCGAAAATCTCATCTTGCAAATCTTCATCTACAATATCATCAATATAATAGTCGAGATTAATTTTAGTACCCGAAGCAACAATTGCTTCAATCTCCAACAAAATATCGGCATAGCTTTTACCTTTGGCTTTGGCTATATCTTGCAATGGAACTTTTCTATCGATGTTTTGAATGATGTAAACTTTTAATCCGCTTTTGTTAACAGCCGATTTAATCACCAAATCTTGTGGACGTTCAATATCGTTTTCTTTAACATAAGAAGCGATGGCATCGATAAAAGCTCTACCAAATTTTGAAGCTTTCCCTTGTCCAACACCAGCAATCTGCTGCAATTCATCCATTGTAATTGGATACTGAATGGCCATATCTTGCAAAGATGGATCTTGAAAAACAACGAATGGTGGAACACCTTTTTCTTTGGCGATTCGCTTACGCACATCTTTCAATAAGGCCAACAAAGCTTCATCGGCAACAACCACCTTGTTGTTGCTTTCAGTCTCTTCAATTTGCATCTTATCGTAATCGTGGTTTTGCGCTAGCAGCAGAATTGTTGGCGCCAATAAAAACTGTTCCCCTTCTGGTGTTAACTTAAGTGTACCGTACGTTTCAACGTCTTTATCTAAGAAGCCGTGAACAGCGGTTTGTCTGATAACTGCATTCCAAAACTTAATATCGTTCTCTTTACCAGCACCAAACTTCTCGTGTAAATTATGTCGATGATCTTTCACATCTTGGTGCGCCATACCAGTAATGAAATCGGCAATGTATTTCGATTTGAATTTTTCTTTTAGGTCTTTCACCACTTCCAACAGTAGTTGAACATGATGTGTTCCATCAAATTTCTCTTTAGGATGGCGACAGTTATCGCAATAACTATTGCATTTATCTTCGTTGTAAGCTTCACCAAAATAGCGCAACAACATTTTTCTTCTGCACACCGCTGATTCGGCAAAATTTACCATTTCGCTTAACAACTGCTTGCCTATTTCCATTTCGGCAATAGGTTTACCTACCAAAAATTTCTCTAGTTTTTCAATATCTTTGTAGGCGTAGTAAGTTACGCAAATACCTTCGCCACCGTCTCTTCCAGCGCGACCAGTTTCTTGGTAATAGCCCTCTAAACTCTTAGGAATATCGTAGTGAATTACAAAGCGAACATCGGGCTTGTCGATACCCATACCAAAGGCAATGGTTGCCACAATCACATCAACATCTTCCATCAAAAAGGCATCTTGATGCGCAGCACGATTGTTGGCTTCTAATCCTGCATGATAAGGCAAAGCCTTAATGCCGTTGAGAACCAGCAATTCCGCAACCTCTTCTACCTTCTTGCGACTTAAGCAATAAATAATACCCGATTTACCTTCGTGCCTTTTAATGAACTTAACAATATCTTTATTGATATCGTGCTTTGGTCGAACTTGATAATACAAGTTAGCACGGTTGAACGAATCTTTAAAAACCTTGGCGTCCATCATATTCAAATTCTTCTGAATATCTTGCTGCACCTTAGGTGTAGCAGTTGCTGTTAAAGCAATGATGGGGCGACGGGTAATATCTTCAATGATCGTTTTTAGTCTTCTATACTCGGGTCTAAAATCGTGTCCCCATTCACTAATACAATGCGCTTCATCAATGGCGAAGAAAGAAACATTGATACTTTTTAAAAACTCAATATTTTCGCTTTTGGTAAGCGACTCTGGAGCAACGTACAGCAGTTTTGTTTTGCCTTCACGTACATCGGTTTTCACCAAAGCAATCTGACTCTTAGTTAAAGATGAGTTGAGATAATGTGCTACTTTCTCTTCATCAGAATGGCCGCGAATAGCATCCACCTGATTTTTCATCAATGCTATCAATGGCGAAACCACCACTGCGGTTCCTTCTGAAATTAGAGCGGGCAGCTGGTAACATAGCGATTTACCACCTCCCGTTGGCATGATCACAAACGTGTCATTTCCACTCAATAGGTTACTGATGATTTCTTCCTGTCTGCCTTTGAACTTGCTAAAACCGAAATATTTCTTCAGCCCTTCCGTCAACGTACTTTCTACTCCTACTGTTTGCATTGCTAATTAAATCCCCTTGATTAGATTGTGAATTAAGAATTAAAAATAATATATATTCTACTACGGGAAAAGTGTTAATTTGGTTTCCGTAAAAAAATAATGTTTTGACAAACAAGGAAAAGGTAATAGAACGTGCTAAAACCACGCTAGATATTGAAGCAAATGCATTGATATCATTGAAAAGTAGAATAGATTCTTCCTTCTATGAAGCCGTTGAATTATTATGGCATTGTAAAGGCAGAGTAATTATCACTGGCATTGGAAAAAGCGCCAATATTGCCCAAAAAATCGTTGCAACGCTAAATTCCACCGGTACGCCTTCGGTTTTTATGCATGCTGCAGATGCCATTCATGGCGACCTCGGCGTGGTACAAAATGACGATGTGGTGATATGCATTAGCAATTCGGGTAATAGTCCGGAAATTAAAGTACTTATCCCCTTTCTTAAAGCGCGCGGCAACAAGCTAATCGCGTTGGCTGGCAACGAAAATTCTGTATTGGCTAAAGAAGCCGATTTCTTCATTTATACCGGAGTAGAAAAAGAAGCTTGCACCATTAACTTGGCGCCAACCGCCAGCACCACTGCACAATTGGCGATGGGCGATGCTATTTCGGTTTGCTTGTTAGAATTGAAAGGATTTACCGCAGAAGACTTCGCGAAATTTCATCCAGGTGGGGCTTTAGGCAAACAACTTACTTTACAACTAGCGGCTATCGCACAAAAAAATGCAGCGCCAAAAGTGAAAGAAAATGCTTCTATCAAAGAAGTGATTTACGAAATATCATCTAAACGATTAGGAGCTACTATAGTAACCAACGAAAGCGGTGAAATCACCGGTATCATTACCGACGGTGACATTCGTAGAATGATCGAAAAAGGAAGTGATATTCAATCTTTACAAGCCAAAGACATCATGGGACACAACCCAAAAACCATTCAAAAAGATGAATTGGCCATTCGCGGTTTAGAAATGTTAGAAGCCAAAAATATCACGCAGTTGATTGTGGTTGATGCTTCAGAAAACTATTTTGGAATGGTACATTTTCACGATTTAATCAGAGAAGGATTGAAGTAAAAGCGTCTTTCTTGTAGGGGCGAAAAATCTTTCGCCCATTGTAATAATTGTTGATTAAGGTTAGGGCGAAAGATTTTTCGCCCCTACATCAAAACCTCAAATCATTTCTATAAATTAGCACCAAACTTAAATTATCATGAGCAAATTCGACGCAGTAGTTATCGGTTCTGGCCCTGGGGGCTATGTTGCAGCAATTCGTTGTGCACAATTGGGTATGAAAACCGCAATTATTGAAAAATACAATACTTTGGGAGGTACTTGTTTAAACGTAGGTTGTATACCTTCTAAAGCTCTTTTAGATTCTTCTGAGCATTATCACAATGCTACACATACTTTCAAAGAACACGGTATCGACGTTAATGGTATTGCTGTGAACTTGAAACAAATGATTCAACGCAAAAGCGAAGTAGTAGCGCAAACATCAGGCGGTATCGACTTCCTAATGAAAAAGAATAAAATCACTGTTTACAAAGGATTGGGTTCTTTCGTGAATAAAAATACCATTCAAATCACTTCTGATAAAGGAACTGAAACCATTGAAGCAGCTAAAACCATTATTGCTACAGGCTCTAAACCTGCTTCTTTCCCTGGAATGGAAATCGATAAAAAACGTGTAATCACTTCTACCGAGGCTTTAAACATGACTGAAGTACCAAAAAACTTAATCGTGATTGGTGGTGGTGTTATCGGTTTAGAGTTAGGTTCCGTTTACGCTCGTTTAGGCGCTAAAGTACAAGTGGTAGAATTTGCTGGTGGCATTATTCCTTCTATGGATAAGGCGTTGGGTAAAGAATTACAAAAAGCATTGACGAAATTAGGATTCGAATTTTTCTTCAACCATAAAGTTCTTTCTGCTAAAGCATCGGCTAAAGAAGCAGTTGTTGTTGCAGAAAATAGCAAAGGCGAAAAAGTAGAATTTAAAGGTGACTACTGTTTAATTTCTGTAGGAAGAAAACCATATACCGAAGGTTTAGGTTTAGATAAAGCGGGCGTAAAAGTGGACGATAGAGGTAGAATCGACGTGAACAATCATTTGGAAACAAACGTTGCTGGAATTTACGCAATTGGTGATGTGGTGAAAGGTGCAATGTTGGCGCACAAAGCAGAAGAAGAAGGTGTTTTTGTGGCAGAGGTAATTGCAGGACAAAAACCGCATATCGACTACAACTTAATTCCTGGTGTAGTGTACACTTGGCCTGAGGTTGCTGCAGTGGGACAAACTGAAGAACAATTAAAAGAATCTAAAACTCCATATAAAGTAGGTAGTTTCCCATTCAAAGCAAGCGGTCGCGCCCGTGCCAGTATGGATGCTGAATTCGGTTTCGTCAAAGTATTGGCCCATGCCGATACCGATGAAATCTTAGGAGTTCACATGATTGGTCCGCGTTGCGCCGATATGATCGCCGAAGCCGTTGTAGCTATGGAATTCCGTGCTTCTGCCGAAGATATTTCTCGTATGAGTCATGCACATCCTACTTTTACGGAATCGTTGAAAGAGGCTGCGTTGGATGCTACTGGGAAAAGAGCGTTGCATATTTAATTTGAAATAAATTTGTAGTAGGGGCGTGCGTCAGCTGACGCACGCCCTTTTCTATTAATACCCCGTAATTTCAGATTTTGCGTAGCGAATCTGAAATCCCTCCCCTCTGCAAAGTTTAGCGATAGCGTAACTTTGCTGAATCTTTTCTTCAAGCTTTCAGCTTGCGATATTAAGAAGATACAATCCCTGCCTACCGGCAGGCAGGTTCAAGAAAAGATTCAGCTAAGTTGAAAACTTAGCAGAGGGCAAACCACCTTCAATTTCCCTTCCTTCCAATTCACTAATTCACTATATTTGTTTAAATTCATTTCGTATGAAACTAACCATTGATATAGACCTTTCGAACAACAAAGCCTTGGCATTGTTGAATTACATCAAGACCTTAGACTTTATCAATATTGAGGAAAGCAAACTTACTGCTGAACAAAAAAAAGCGATTGATTCTGCTTTAACATCGGTAAAAAAAGGAAAAACGGAAAGTCATAATTCTGTGATGAATGATACCCGCAAACGCTTTCCGCAATTGTTTAAATAATGATGTATTCCATTGCTTGGTCGCCAGAAGCTAAAGAAGATTACTGGGAAAATATCGACTATCTGCTTAAAAATTTCACCACAGTTGAAGCTCAATTTTTTATTGATGAAGTAGAAAACTACATCAAAATAATTGCAAATAATCCGCTTACTTTTCAATCAACAGGATTTAAAAAAGTGCATGCAGTACCTGTAGTTCCTCAAGTAACTTTGTACTATAGTTATAATAAAGATGAGGTTTTCTTGCTGCGCTTTTGGAACAATTATAAAGAACCAAGAAAACTAAAACTATAGTCAGAGCACATTCATTTTCCTTATTTTTAACCCATGAAAGATTTTCTTCGCCGTTTTAAAATCAGCTATATCCTCTACAATTTCTTTAGAAAAAAAGATTTGCAGCATAATGAAGCGATGTACACTAGACTAGGCTTAAAGAAAAAATATTTTTCGCCGGTAAACAGCAATGATTTCGAAAATCTTCCGCAAGAAACACCATGGCTCGACAAAGAAGATTCGAAAGTAGTTCTTCCAAAAAATGAGCAATTTCAAGATTTACCTCAGAATATTCAAAATGAATTAATCAATTATAGCGATAAAGGATATGCTATTTTAAGTAGTTTTTTTGATGCATCGACAATCGATAAAATCAACGCAGAAATAGATTCATTGGTTGCTGAAGGAAAGGCCAATTGGCGCTACAACAACAGCAAAATAATGTTCGCTATTCACGAGTCGGCTTTCTTAAAAAGCATTGGGAAAAACGAACAGCTCAATACTATTTTATCTCTGCTTTTAGGCAAGAAATCAAAGTTATTTCAAAGCATTAATTTCTTGTATGGAAGTGAACAAAAAACACATAGCGACAGCGTTCACATGACTACCTTCCCGTTAGGTTTTATGATTGCTATATGGGTAGCCTTAGAAGACATTTCAGAAGATCAGGGTCCGTTACATTATTACCCTGGCAGCCACAAACTCCCTTATGTAATGAACAAAGATTACAACAACGAAGGCAATCAGTTTTTGGTGGGTGATAAATTGTATTACGATTACGAAGACAAAATCGAGGAAATCATCAAAGACAAAAACTTACAAAAAGAAACTTTCTTGGCCAAAAAAGGAGATATCTTAATTTGGCATGCCAACTTGATGCACGGCGGAAACAAACATCTTGATAAATCGAAAACGCGCAAAAGCATGGTGTTTCATTACTTCAGTGAAAACGTGGTTTCTTATCATGAATTTACGCAACGGCCGGCTTTGATAAAAGATTAAATTAAGTTTTCCGCACATCAAGTAGAGACAGATAGAATCTGTCTTAAAAAAGATTAATTCCGTTTAAAAAAATGGAATATTCTCTGTTTTAAGACAGATTCTATCTGTCTCTACTACGAACACTAACACATTTTACTTATTTTCGCAAGCATGAAAGCAGTATTACTAGTTCAGCTCGGCACTCCCGATAAACCAGAAAAAGCAGATGTTAAAAGATATCTGAAAGAGTTTTTAAATGACCCGAGGGTTATCGATTTTCCTACGTTGAAACGCACCATACTAGTAAATGGAATCATTATTCCAGCCCGATTGAGCAACTCAACAGAGATATATAAAAAAGTGTTTACCGACAAAGGTTCTCCCCTACTTTTTCACACTGCAGAACTCGCTAAAAAATTGCAAAAAGAAATGGGCAGCGAATATTTGGTGAAATTTGCCATGCGCTACCAAAACCCTTCAGTAACAGGTGTTTTAGCCGAACTAGAAAAAATGGCTTTAGAAGAATTAATCGTTGTGCCTTTGTATCCTCAATACGCATCATCATCTACAGGAAGCACCGCCCAAAGGGTATTAGAAATAGTAAGCAAATGGGAAACCATACCCAATGTTCGTTTTGTGAATAAATTTTTTGAAAACGAAGGCTATTTAAATTGTGTGGTCGAGCAAGGCTTAAAACACGATTGGAAAAGCTACGATAAAGTCGTATTTAGTTTCCACGGTTTGCCCGAAAGACATATTGCCAAAGGTTGTAAAGTTGCCAATTGTAAAGCAGAAGATTGCATTAGTACATGCGATGATGAAAGAAGATATTGCTATCGTTCTTCCTGTTACGAAACAGCCCGACAAGTATCGGCTAGAATGAACATTCCCAATGAAAAATACACCGTTGTTTTTCAATCGCGTTTAGGCAAAGACCCTTGGATACAGCCTTTCGCCGATGCTGAGTTGGTAAACTTAGCCAAAGCTGGAGCTAAAAAATTATTGTTCTTCTCTCCTGCCTTCGTTGCCGATTGCTTAGAAACCATTGTTGAAATTGGTACCGAATACCAAGAACTTTTTCAAGAGCATGGAGGCGAAAAAGTGCAACTGGTAGAAAGCTTAAACAGTAATGATAGTTGGGTGAAAGCTCTGAAAGATATCATTAAAAAATAGGCGTCGATTTCTAATTAAATAAATGTATTTTTGAGGCTCAGCAAAGAGCCTTTGAAAAGAATGTTAAAAAGCATAAAATTTGATTACGCTAAAGAGTACAAATCTTTACTAGCTTTCGCTGCAAAATCACATTATTCCCTGGTTTTAAATCCCTTACGAATTCGCGAGGGCTTTAAAACTTTATATGCTTTTGGTAATAAAAAATGGGTGAAGGGAAATACAGGTAATGCATTCTCTGAAATTGAAAAACTAAAAGCTCAATGCGACCAAATTTTTGGTTATTTTTCTTACGATCTAAAAAATGAAATAGAAGTGCTGTCTTCTAAAAACACTGACAGCAATCTTTTTTCCGATTACTTTTTCTTTCAGCCTCAATTGATTGTGCGAGAAATTGAAAATGAGCTTCTTCTAGAATACTTTGAAGAAGACGATTTATATGCACAGAATTTTATTCAAGAAATCACGAAAAATGTAGACAGCATTTCAACATCAAATTCAATCTCATTAAAATCTCGACTAAGCAAAGAAGAGTACATTGCTAAAGTCAATCAACTCAAAAAAAACATTCACCGAGGAGATATTTATGAAGTCAATTTTTGTCAGGAATTTTACGCAGAAAATGTTGTAATAAATCCCTTAGAAGTTTTCCAAAAGTTGCTCAAAAAATCATCAACTCCATTTTCTTCATTTTTGAAAATGCAGGATAAATTTTTGCTTTCTGCTTCTCCCGAAAGATTTTTAAAAAAGGAAGGCACTCGCGTTATTTCTCAACCTATCAAGGGAACAGCGAAGCGTGGCGCAAATGAAGAAGAAGATGAAAAGCTCAAAAAAACATTGTTCGAAAGCGCCAAAGAAAGAAGTGAAAATGTAATGATAGTCGACTTGGTACGCAATGATTTATCCACCATTGCAAAAAACGGAAGCGTGAAGGTAGAAGAGCTTTTTAAGGTATATTCTTTTCCGCAATGGCATCAAATGATTTCAACTATTTCTTGTGAAGTAGACGAAAATATTTCGTCTCTACAAATTATCAAAAAATGTTTTCCTATGGGTTCTATGACTGGTGCACCAAAGGTAAGTGCCATGCAATTAATAGAAGAAAACGAAAGCATGAAACGTGGCATTTTCTCGGGCGCAGTAGGTTATATTGACCACGAAAATAATTTCGATTTCAATGTGGTAATTAGAAGCTTGGTGTACAATGCAAAAACAAAATACCTTTCTTTATGCGTAGGCAGCGCCATTACAGCACATTGCGACGCGCAGCAAGAATATGAGGAATGTTTATTGAAAGCAGCAGTACTAAAAGAAGTTTTACAATGAAATATCAAGAATTATTTACAAAAGAAGATTCGATTTTAGTTGCTGTAAGTGGCGGATTAGATTCCATTGTTTTGCTTCACTTATTGCATTCAAGCAAAAAAAACATTGCAGTAGCACACTGCAATTTTTCTTTGCGCGCTAAAGAATCTGATGACGATGAAGCATTCGTCAAACAATGGACTACAACGCATGAAATTCCATTTTTCAGCAAGAAATTCAACACCAAAAAAATCGCGAAAGAGCAGTCTTTATCAACACAAATGGCCGCAAGAGAATTGCGCTATACATGGTTTAAAGAATTGGCTAAAGAAAATGGTTTTACAAAAATAGCAGTGGCACATCATGCCGATGATCAGTTTGAAACAGTATTATTGAATTTGTTACGCGGAACGGGTATTTCGGGCATTACTGCGATGAATACACAGAACGGAATAATCGTTCGTCCGCTACTTTATTTAAGCAGAAAAGACATTGAAAGCTACGCCAAAAAACACAAATTAAAATGGCGCGAAGATGCAAGCAACGCCGAAGAAATATACGCACGAAATAAAATTCGGCACAAGGTGCTTCCAGTGCTCAAAGAATTGAACCCGTCTTTACTCTCTACTTTTGTAAATACTAAAAGGCGTTTGCAAAATGCGCAACTTGTTTTTGAAAAAGGAAAAAGTGATTTTTTGGTTAAAGCTGCTTTTGCTGGCGGATGGAAATTCAAAATCACCAAAGACAATGTTGCTAAGGCTTTGCTGAGTGAAATATTATTTGATTTTGGATTTACGCACGATGTCATTTCAAAGATTACAGCCGCCAGCAAATTGGAGTCGGGAAAAATATTTTTAGGGAAAAACTGCCGTTTACTCAAAAACAGAAACGAATGGATACTAACCCCGCTTCAAGAAATAGAAGAATCGTTTTTACTGGAGAAAGGTGCTTCTATTGCATTGCCAATTGTATTAAAAAGCGCATCAAAAGCAATCAAAGGCTTCAAAATTTCAAAGGACCCAACCCTTGCTCAGCTTGATGAAGACAAGCTAAAATTTCCACTAAAATTGCGCAAATGGAAACAAGGCGATTGGTTTATTCCACTGGGCATGAAAGGCAAAATGAAGCTGAGCGATTACTTTATCAATCAAAAGTTCTCTTTGTTAGAGAAAGAAAATGCCTGGATTTTAGCATCGGGAAATGACATTGTTTGGATTGTAGCCCATCGTGTTGACCAGCGCTATGCGATTGGTGAAAAGACAAAAAAAGTATATCTTGCACAAGTGAAATAAGACTATGAAAGAAAACAATTTATTTGAAGAGAAACAATACTTAGGAACCAACAAAATGCACCTTTTAATTCGCTTGGTAATTGCCATGGGATGCTTTTGTTTGTATCGTTTTTCTGATACAGACGACGAAACGAAAGGTTTGTTTTTCATATTGGGAATTGCTGCATTAGCTATCTCTGGGTTGTTGGTTTTTGTATTACATATTAGCACAGTAGTAAACAATGGTAGCTTGGTGTTAGATGGCTTTTGGATGTCGAGAAGAGTTAAAATTGATTTGAATTCTATCGTAAGTGCTGAGGTTACTAAGTATCCTCGCTTTGTGATGCACCGCGCTGTATATAATTTACATCTTAAAGGCACCATCAAATTTTTTACTAAAGGCAGTGAGGCTGTGCTGTTAATTGACCGTGATGGATTAAAATATTGCATTGGTTCTCAGAAGGCTAAAGAATTATGTGCCATAGTACAGAAACAAATTCAGTCGACTAAAGTATAATAGGTCTATCTTTCTTTATATTTACTATTACAGACCTAAAAAATCAAGAATATGTTAACAAGTAAAATACCCTCAGGAACACCAATCGCTCAAGCGATTGATAAAGAACAAGTGAAGTTGTTGCGTTTTAGCACCGAAGACGTTCTTGCCGACAAACAGGAAGCTCTGCAAAGAGGAATCGACCTTAAAAGAGCCGAAGCTGTTGGTGCTAGTGCCAAATCAAACGTTAAAATCTTCTTCAAATCATACAATGGAAACAGTTACAAAGTAGAAGCTACTATTTGGGCTGTTACTGAAAAAACGGTGTCGTTGAAAGGTGAAATCATGATTCCAATTGTGTCGATTTACAAAGTAGGTTTATTCTAATTTAACCTATTTTAATGAGCCTTCAACAATGTTCTTGCTTACATTTACTTGCATACAATCTGTGAAATAAAAGCATGAAACACTTAAAAATACTTTTACTTCTTACCTTATTTTCGAATCTCATTTACGGTCAAAAAAGTCCGGTTAAATGGGATTTCGACATTAAAAAGGTTTCCGATTGCGACTATCAATTGGTGTGGCATGGGCACATCGATAAGACTTGGCATATCTACTCTCAAGTAGTTCCCGAAGGACCTTTACCCACCATTTTCACTGTTGCCAAAGGAGATTATCAATTGGTAGGCAATGTTCAAGAACCGAAAGGACATACCGCTTTTGACGAAGGTTTTAAAGTGAATATCACCTATCATGAAGGTGAAGTGGAGTTTGTTCAAAACGTTCATTTAATCAATGAAAAAGAGGTTAGTATCAATACTAAAGTAGAATGGGCTTGTTGCCAATCGGATGGGAATTGCTTGCCGCCAGATGAGGTAGCACATGTTTTTAAGTTGAATGGAAGTGCTGCTTGTAGTCTTCAAAAAATAAATTTGAGCACTGGTGAATTAAAATTAAAAGTCACTGCTGCACAAACTTCGCCTGATAGTGAAGGGCCTAGAATTAGTATAGAGGAGAGTGGAATGTTTCTTAAAGACACCCACAATCATGAAACTGAAAAAGCTTCAAATCCCAATCTCCAAAAATATTCCTTCAAAGACAAACCTTGCACCATAAAATATTCTGAAACCAAAGACGAATCAAATTGGTTATTGTTCTTATTGGCCTTTGGCGCAGGCATTTTTGCGCTGTTAACCCCTTGTGTTTTCCCTATGATTCCAATGACGGTCTCATTCTTTTTGAATGATGCAGAATCGAAAAAACATGGAAAATCGAAAGCTTTGTTTTTTGGCTTTTCAATCATTGCTATTTTCTGTTTAATTGGTACTCTATTTAGTTTGGCTTTTGGCGGCGATGCTGCGAATTTGCTGGCTACACATTGGATTCCGAATTTGATTTTCTTTATCATCTTCATTGTTTTTGCAGCTTCATTCTTTGGTTTATTTGAAATCACTTTGCCAAGAAGATGGATAGATGTTGCCGATAAAAATTCTGATAAAGGTGGTTATGTTGGTGTATTCTTTATGGCGATGACTACCGTTTTGGTGTCATTTTCTTGTACTGGTCCGATTGCAGGAAGTCTTTTATTACAGGCCTCCGAAGGCCAATTACTTACCCCCTTAATTGGTATGTTAGGTTTCTCCTCAGCACTTGCCATTCCATTTACCTTATTCGCTTTCTTCCCTTCGATGATGCGCGCCCTGCCAAAATCGGGCGGATGGTTGAATTCGGTTAAAATTGTTTTCGGCTTTTTAGAATTGGCTCTGGCCTTAAAATTCCTAAGCACCGCCGATTTAACGGAACATTGGGGAATTTTAGATAGAGATATCTTTATCGCTTTATGGATAGTGATTTTCTCATTATTGGGTGCTTATTTATTGGGATGGATTAAATTTTCTCATGACGCTGAAGTAAAGAAAATTTCTGTTTTTCGACTGGGTTTAGTAATCTTTGTTTTCTCATTTGTATTCTATCTCATTCCGGGTTTATTTGGCGCTCCGCTTAAATTCTTAAGTGGATTCATTCCACCTATGAGCACGCACGATTTTAATATTTTGCAAAAAGAGGGCGCTGTAACACATAACGATGCCAAATACAGCGATGTTTTACATGCACCATTGGGTATTAAAGCCTACTTCGATTATGAAGAGGGAATGGCTGTTGCTGAACAATTGGGCAAGCCTGTATTGCTCGATTTTACTGGTTTGGGTTGCACCAATTGTAGAAAGATTGAAGACAATGTTTGGACCGACCCAGAGGTTTTAAAAGTATTGAAAGAAGAGTACGTAGTTATTTCACTTTATGTAGATGAAAGAACTATTACACTTTCTAAAGAAGAGCAATACACTTCAAAATTAGATGGCAAACTCATCACCACTTTAGCCAAGAAAAATGCTGATATAGAAAAATGCTGGTTCGATTTTAACGCGCAACCTTTCTATGTTTTAATGGACAATAACGAGCAGTTGTTGAACAATCCTATCTCTTACCACAAAGCCAAATCGGTAAGTACTTTCTTAGAATTTTTGAAGGAAGGTAAAGCGAAATACATTAAAAAGTAGATGTATAGGCCAGTAGTTCCTTCGTGCCTCAGGATGACAAACTGTGTAAGTGCTGCTTTAAGAATGGTTGTCCTCCTGAGGTACCCCGAAGGAACTATTGTCCTACAAATCAAATCATTTTGAATCAGCCACTATCTCACCCACTATCTCCTTCACCGTTCTAATTTTATGCACGTGTTCTATACTCGGGCCAGCGCACCAAAACGTTTGATACGTAGCGCCAAATGCAGCCTTTTCAATCTTGCGCATTCCGCGAATAGCAATAAATAATTTGATATATTTCTTCAAGGTTTTACTCCTCTTCATCAACTTTTCCAACCATGTTGCTTCACTTCCTATGCTTTGCACATAAGGTGTGTTGATCACAGTTAAAGCAGATCCAGAAAGCTTGGTTGTTTTAATAATGTCTTTTGCGCCATATTGTATCAACGCATTTTTATAATCTTGCGACACACCGCACTCCTCTGTTGCAATAAACACAGTCCCTATAGAAAGTGCATCGGCACCTAAATCCAACATCCTTTTGTATTCTTCGTGAGTGGCTACTCCACCTGCAGAAATCACAGGAATTTTACAGTGCTTTCTCAATAAAGGAATTAACTCTTCGGGCGCGGTTTCGCCTGCGTGTCCGCCTGCATTAGAGTTTACGGCTATCAATCCATCGGCACCCAATTCTTCTACTTTCTGTGCGTATTTTAAATCAACCACATCGCAGTACACTTTAACACCCAATGGTTTACAACTTTTAATCACTTCTTCGGGACTCCCCAACGAAGTAATAATGAAGTTAACCTTTAAATCTAAACATGTTTTAAGCTGCGCATCTAACTTGAAATTCGATTTATTTACAATCAAATTTACACCGAAAGGCTTGTTCGTTTTTGCTCTAATCTCCCCTATCGCTTTTCTAAACTCTTCGTCGGTTCGGTAATTCAATGCAGGAAATGCAGCTGTTATTCCACTTTCTAGGGCCGCAACAATCATCTTCGTATTCGACACCAAAAACATAGGTGCCATAATAATAGGATACTCAATGCCTAAGCTCTTGCAAAAATCTTGTGAACTACTCATTTGTAAATGTTTTAAAAAATGAAGGCCTAAGGTGAAAACCTTAGACCTTACATCTTATACTTTAAACCCAATTATAGGTTATCAGGATCTGCTGCAGCTTTAAATTGTTTCTTTTGCGGCTTAATATGTTTAGGGAAAAATACATTAATTACTTCATCATCAATGGTAAGTACCGATTTCGACATTCCGGCAATAATCGTAAAATCGGGAGTGTCTTTGTAATTCTTCTTCATAGGTGTTTCTTCGTAAGTACCATCAGAAAATTGCCGGTAGATAGAAACTATTTTTCCGTTCTCTACCTTTACTTTACCAGGAATACATTCAGCAGAACTGCCTTTTCTTATGGTAATGATAATGTCTAAATGCCAGGCATCTTCCACCACGTTAGCGCCTCTTTCTTCAAATTTCTTTGCGTATTTCTCAAAGCAATTTGGATTATTTTGTGTTTGCGCATTAATCAACAGGGGTAGGCCTAGTAGAAGGAATGAAAGTAAAATTCTTGTCATGCAGATAAATTTTATTGATTAAAAGTAACAAAAAAGAAACAAATTTTTAGCCAATCGTTGCGCAAAAGATTATTTTTACCGCCTAACTAAACAAAACAAATTCATTTTTATGTTGGTGAAAAGCTATGGGTGCACAGTCACTGGTATCGATGCAACCGTTATTACGGTAGAAGTAAGTGTGTCTGCGGGCTCAAAATTTTATTTGGTAGGATTACCTGATAACGCAGTAAAAGAAAGCAAAATGCGCATTGAAACAGCGCTTAAAAATTCGGGATACCGCATACCCGGCAAAAAAATCGTAATTAACATGGCGCCTGCCGATATTAAAAAAGAAGGTTCTTCTTACGATTTAACCATTGCTTTGGGCATATTAGCTGCGTCGGAACAAATTGAAACAGATGAGTTGGACAAATATATATTGTTAGGCGAACTTAGTTTAGATGGAACTTTACAACCAGTAAAAGGGGTATTACCTATTGCCATCAAGGCCCGACAAATGGGTTATAAAGGCATTATTCTTCCCGATGAAAATGGCGAAGAGGCTTCTATTGTGGATCAGCTGGATGTTTATCCCATGAAAAACATCAAAGAAGTGATTGATTTTTTTGTGGTGAAAAGTGAACGTAAAGCGCCTATGCTGTTTGACACCCGCTTGCATTTTTCGGCAGAACAAAGCGGAATTGAATTTGATTTTAATGAGGTTCGCGGACAAGAGAATGTAAAGCGCGCATTAGAAATAGCTGCAGCTGGCGGCCACAATGTTATATTGATTGGTCCGCCCGGCGCCGGTAAAACCATGCTCGCCAAACGCTTGCCAACCATTCTTCCTCCTCTTAGTTTGCACGAAGCTTTAGAAACCACCAAAATTCATTCGGTGGCTGGCAAGTTAAATGGCAAAAGAGGATTGGTAACACTTCGCCCCTTTCGCAACCCACACCACACCATTTCAGACGTTGCTTTAACAGGTGGAGGTTCTTTTCCTAAACCAGGAGAAATTTCCTTGGCACACAATGGCGTACTTTTTTTAGATGAGTTACCCGAATTCAAAAGAACGGCATTAGAAACCATGCGCCAACCTTTAGAAGACAGAGTGGTAAGTATTTCTCGTGCGAAATTCGATGTGCAATATCCTGCCTCTTTTATGTTGATAGCGTCGATGAACCCTTGTCCGTGTGGCTTTTACAACCATCCCGACAAAGAATGCGTTTGCAACCCCGGTGATGTGCAACGCTACTTAAATAAAATATCAGGCCCTATGATGGATCGAATCGACTTACATGTAGAAGTCACTCCCGTTACTTTTGATGAACTCACCATACAACGCGCTACAGAAGACAGCCTAACTATTCGCACTAGAGTGATACAAGCCCGTGAAATTCAACAAGAACGATACACAGATGACGAAGGAGTGCATTGTAATGCACAAATGCAACCACGTCATATTAAAAATTTTGGAAGCCTAGATTCTACCTGTAAAACACTGCTGAAAACAGCAATGGAAAAACTCGATTTATCAGCAAGAGCTTACGATAGAATTTTAAAAGTATCGCGCACCATCGCCGATTTAGATGGCGCTGAAAATATTCAGCAGCAGCATTTAGCAGAAGCAATTCAGTATAGAAGTTTAGATAGAGGAAGTTGGGCAGGGTAAAAAAATGTTTAATGTTTAATGTTCAATGTTCAATGTTTTTTTAACTTGCCGATTAATGAAAAAACTGCTCAGCTACCTCGTCCCGTTAAAAGGAAAAGTTTACAAATCGGAAATAAACGGACAACTAGAGTTAAACTGGTATGAAGGCAAATTAATGCTCGACTCTAAAAACGCCAATTATTCTTACGGTGCTTTACAACGTGCATTGGCTGTGGGTTTACATGGCATAGGAAATATCGATATAAAGCAAAGCAAAAGCATTTTAATTTTAGGAATGGGGGCAGGCTGTGTGATAGAAACCTTGCGCAAAGATTTTCAAAACGAAGAGGAAATCACAGCGGTAGAAATCGACCCTGTAGTGGTGGATATCGCCAAAAAATATTTCGATGTAGGGCGCTTCTCTAACTTAAAAATCGTTGAAGACGATGCTTTCGCATTCATTAAAAACAACAAAACAAAACACGATTTAATTATTGTTGATTTATTCATCGACAAAGAAACCCCTATTCAATTCTCCTCTGAAGAATTTTTGCAAAATGTATTGAATGTAACATTTAACAACGGAAACATATTATTCAACACCGTAAACGTTCGTGGTAAATTTTCTGATAGAAACAACCAAATGATTTCCTTCTTCAAAAAAAATGGAATTGTTAAAGTGATTGAAGGTGTTGAAGGAGGAAATGATTTGATTTTAATAAAGAAAAACTAAACCAAAAAACATTTTAATCGTAGCAAGGAAACGAATCCTAAAAATTATTTGCATGAAACAACACTTACTCGCCTTCGCTGTAATCACTTCTTTAACTGTAAATGCTCAAATAGAATACCCCGGCAGCGCCGCTGTGAACGCAGGTGCCTTAGAAGTAGTGTTCGATTACGATGCAGATAAATGCAACACCGAAGATATACCCGATGTACCTACTCGTGTTTTTCGCGATGCATCTGGAACAATTAATTTAATTGCTTCTCATTACACCAATTGGCGAATGACGGGAAATGATTTCTCTTCATTAGCGAAAGATTGCAATCCCATCATGTCTTCACACCACAGCTCTAACGCTAGTGATTTTAATAACAACGAATGGATTAGCGCTACCTATACTTTAGATGGAACCAACGTTCACGCCTTGGTGCACAACGAATATGTGCCTTGCGGAAACTGGACTAACTGCTGGTACAACTCTATTACTTATGCATCTTCTTCTGATAGTGGAACAACATTTACACACGGCGCTGCCCCCAATCACTTGGTGGCTGCTTCACCCTATCAATCGCCGTATCCCAATTCACATAGTCCGTTTGGAATTTTTGGCGGTTCAAACATCATCGAAAAAGATGGATATTACTACAAAATGCTTGGGCTAGAAACCTACCAGGCTCAACAATGGGGAGCTGGATTAATTAGAACAAATGATTTAAGCGACCCTACCAGCTGGAGAGGTTGGGATGGAACAGCTTTTACTGTTCAATTTGTAAACCCATACACCCAAAGTGGATACACTGCTGCCGACCATGTTTTAGAACCTGTATCACGCGATCAAATAGGTAAAATGTGCGCCAGCATTTCGTACAATTCTTACTTCGGAAAATACATTTTAGTTGACTTTACTGTAGGCGAAGTAAATGGTGTTTTGAAAAATGGTTTCTACTACTCGTTATCAAACGATTTAATTCACTGGTCGACCAAGCAATTTATTATGCAAGTGCAACAAACTTGGGCAGCAGGTGGAGCAAATTATCCTTCCTTAATTGACCATAATGATGTTAGTAGGAATTTTGAAATAACCGGACAAACATGTTTTCTATATTACACCAAATGGAATAGCGGCACTTACGATAGAGATTTAGTGCGCGTGCCCATCACCTTCTCTAAGAAAACAGTGACTTCTTTTGTGGTAAATGCTACCACCAATGGAGGTGATGCTACACCCGGAGACGGAAATTGTAAAACCACTGGTAACGTTTGTACCTTGAGAGCTGCTTTGGAAGAATCAAATGCACGTCCCACCTACGATGGCTACGACACCATTGCCTTACCAATCACATTCGCCATTACAAGTGGAGCAAACGCTGTAAAAATAATTAAACCAGCTACCACACTGCCCGAAATGTTTTATCCAAGCTACATTGATGGATATACGCAAAGTGGTTCTAGCGCAAACACCAATAATTTTAATCAAGGATTAAATACCACAATCAATATTTTACTAGATGCCGAAGACGGTGGCGCACATGCCTTGGCCTATCATTGCGGCGGCAACACGTTAAAAGGAATGGCCATCATCAATGGAAACATCGACTTCTTGTATGAAGAAGGGTACTCAAAAAGCAGTGATGAAAATACAATTGAAGGCTGCTACATAGGCGTAGGAACCGATGGAATGACGGCCTATTGGGGCGCCCTCAACATCAACAACCAAAGCAACAACAACATTGGCGGAAGCAGCAATGCATCACGAAATTTGATTGCTGGAGGAATCATACTCAACAAATCAAACTACAATAGCATCACCAACAATTATTTTGGAAGTGATTACACTGGTATGGCCAGCACAGGCACGGGTGCGCACAGTATAGAAATAAACGACTCTTGCTCTTACAACACCATTGGCGGCGCTTCTTCTTCGCTACGAAATCTAATTTCGGGTGGAAATAGAGGGGTTGTTATAGGTGGGGCGAATGCTCAATACAATGAAATCTTAGGCAATTATATAGGTATTGCTTGCAATGGTATAAGTGGACTGGGAAACAATGCATCGGGTATCATCTTAAATAATTTCGCGAATAACAATACTATTGGCGGTGTTGGCGCTGCAAATGTAATTTGCGACAATTCAAGCGGTGAAGCAGGTATTTGGATAGAAGACGCCTATGACAATACTATTCAATCGAATTTTATTGGCACCGATGCCACTCAAACTTACGCTTTAGGCAATGGCGACATTGGTAATTTTTGTGGCGGTATCATCATGAAAGGAGCTTGTCACGACAATATGATTGGCGGACTCAACACCAACGAAGGAAACGTAATTGCCTTTAACAATGCGCACGGCTTAGTCACTTTTGGCGATGTAGGTGTTGGCAATGCATTTTTATCGAACCTATTTTATGGAAATCAAGAAATGGCCATCGATTTAGGCGCCGATGATTATCCTAATGGAAATGACAATCAAGATGGTGATAGCGGACCAAACGACAACATGAATTTTCCTGAATTTACTGGAGCTTACGCGAGTGCTAACGATATTGAAATCACAGGTACCTTCAACTCAGTTCCTAACGGAACCTACAAAATTCAATACTATGTAAACGACAGTTGCGATGCTATGGGCAATGGCGAAGGCGAAATATTAATTGGCACCGAAACCATTACTACTAATGGTTCGGGCAATGCTACAATTAACAAAACAATATCGGTATCGGTGAATGTGGGTCAATATCTTTCGGCTTTGGCTACCGATGCAAACAACAGTACTTCTGAGTTTGCTGCCTGCCAGATAGTAGATTTGGCCACAAGTGTAAAAACTATTGCCAACAGCGCCAAAGTGCTTGTTTTCCCTACTGTTTCAAAAGATGAAGTGAACATTCAATCACCAGAAATATTTGCTTATTATTTGTATGATGAACAAGGGAAATTAATGATGCAAGGAAATTCAAATACTTCTAATTTCATGTTGAATATTTCTTCACTTGATGATGGAATTTACTTATTGCGGACGCAGAATGAATCGGCTATACAACAACATAAAATCATTAAGCAATAAAATTTAGTGAGAGTTCGAAATGAGCAGTAGGACAATAGTTCCTTCGGGGCACCTCAGGATGACAACCACTCTTAAAAACACTGTTAGTCAAGTAATTCAGGGCATGGTTATCATCCTGAGGTACCCCGAAGGAACTATTGACCTTAACTTCAATTTTAAAAGATTAAGCTCTTCCCAATTGTTTTAACATTTGTAAATGGTTGGCAATTGCGCGAAAGAAATTACCTTGCGTGTTATAAGGCAAATTAAATTCGGCAGCTGTTTCTTTCACTATGGCCGACAATTTTCGGTAATGAACATGTGATATATTAGAAAACAAGTGATGTTCTATTTGGTAATTTAAGCCACCAATAAACCACGAAAAAATTCTGCTTTTGGGCGCAAAATTAGCCGTAGTTAACATCTGATGCACCGCCCAATTGTTCTCTATTACGCCGCTATCGTTTGGCAAAGGAAACTCAGAGGTAGGTACAACATGCGCCGATTGAAAAACCAGACCCAAAAATACACCACAAGTAATGTGCATCATTAAAAAACCAAGGAGAGTCCACCCTAAAGGCAAATCAAAAAACACAATAGGAATAATCAAAACGTACGAGAAATAAAACAATTTCCACAAAGTTAAAATGAACATTTCTTTCACGAATTTATTTTCTTTAATCAATCCTTTTTTCTTGAAAGAAGTAGCTTGAAAATGATCAGCCCAACCTGCCCAGCCTATAGTCATTAATCCGTAAAGAAAAACGGCATAAATGTGCTGATAACGGTGAATTTTCTTTCGCGTGTGATTAGGTGAAAAACGCAGTATGCCCGGACCATCAATATCTTCGTCGGCATTGTACACATTGGTGAAAGTATGGTGCAGCACATTGTGCTGAATCTTCCACAACTTGGCATTTCCACCGATGAAATTGGCGGTGAGTCCGGTAATCTTATTAACAAATTTATTTTTCGAAAAAGCACCATGATTTCCATCGTGCATCACCGACAAGCCAATACCGGCCATACCAATGCCCATAATGACCCACATCAGCAGTGAAAGAGCAGGATGTGTAATCCAGCCGCTCAGTAAAGCGATAAAAGGAACAAAGTAAATCAAAGCCATCACCACAGCTTTCACCACGATAGAACTATTGCCTTGTTTTGAAATCTTTTTATTGTCGAAATATTCATTTACCCTCACTTTCAAAGTGTTGAAAAACTGCGGATTTATGTCTTTAGAAAACTTATATCTTTCGGTAATCATTGCTATCTTTTTTTAATTAATCGCCAAAACTAGGTGGCAAATGTTAATGAAAGATAGTGTTAATATGAAGATAAGTTCGCTTTGTTAAGAATTTTTGAAATCTTTTAAGATTTTTTGGGAGTGTTTTATTACTAAGACGATGGTTCCTTCATGCGTCAGGATGAAATACAATGCCCGTCCTTACTGTGATTGTCACCCGTCGGCTGACGGGACTATTGTCCTGCTTGTAAATTATTTTTATCAGAATTCTGCCTTCCGCTAGCCACGAAAACACTGAAAAATCAGCTCCTTTTGGTCTTCACTCATTCATTAAAATTTTACCGTCTTTGGGCTAAAGACCATGCGAGGTTGTATAGGTTGCAATTTTTTGGAAATTATTTTTACTGATTCCAAGCACTTTAACTAATTATGTTCTCTAGGCCTCATCCTCGGTCCTTCTCCAAAGGAGAAGGAAGCCAGTCCCTGTTAGCAAACGCAGTCATCCTTCTCCTTTGGAGAAGGACCGAGGATGAGGCCAAAAGCATTAATTAGATTTGTTTTTTGAATATTTTACGAAGAATCGAATTATTTTTTGATTAGGAAATCAAAGTGTAATTTGATGGTAGATTTTCCTGCGCCATTAGGCCCTGCGAGAACGGTTAAGTTTTTCATTCTCTACAATTTCTATGATATTTTTTTTTATCACGCCACCTTCAATGCCTAAAGTCACAATGTCGGGCATATCGTTTTTTAGCTCGGCTAAAAGTCGGTCTATATAAGAAGGAAAAGTCGATTCATAAGCAATTCTCCATTGCTCAAAACCTGAAATCGGTCCGCCTTTCGCTATTGCTTCTTTGGTGCTCATTGCATGGTAAATATATGAAAAGATGCGGTTGGAAAGCAAATGCTTCATTTTTTTACGATTTTACCTAAATGATATTCGGTAGTTGATTTCTCATTGCCATTGCTATCATAAACAATGTTGATTCCTTCGTAGGCTCGGCCATTTTGAAAGACTAAACGGGAAGTTTCTGCTCCAGCAGAATCGTAATTGATTTTGGAATAGATGATGGATTTGTCATACAATTGATTGCCCCACCCAATTGATAAACTTGGAATATTCATTTTGGTAGTATTTGCTGGAATATAGACACCATCTAAAACGCCATACTCATAAGGATATATATAATCGGCATCAATACCACCCCGGCTTAAAATCCTTAAAGTCTTTTTCAAAACTCCAATTGTACTCATCCCACTTCAAAGAAAAACGCGCCGAATCTTGCGCATCAACAAAGCGACCAGCCAAAATCAATAAAAAAAGGAAAATATTTTTCATCCAAAAGTCTTTCGAGAATAACGCAAATCCTAAGAAACGTTACAAAACTAAGCGAATAAATATTAAATGTTAACTTTACCCCTAAATCAAATACAATGGAAAACAAAAGGCCAGGGAAAAACAACCCTAAGAAACGCGATGAAAGGCCTAAAAACAAAGACCGCCGAGATGGCAAGCCTTTCCGCAAAGATGACAACCCCGCCAAAGCGGGAAACCAAAAAACAAGGAGTAACGACGGTAAACCTGCCGGACAAACAGAAAAGAAGCCATGGCAAAAAGATGCTAAGCCGGGCGGCGCTAAACCCCCTTTTAAAAAGGAATTTGGTAAAAAAGAGCGCAGCGAAACGGGCTGGTGGGGCGGCGAAAAAGCTACTCCTAGAAAAAAGCTGACAGCTAAACCCGAAAACATAAAGAATGACGATGGCTTGATTCGCCTCAATAAATTTATCTCTAATGCTGGCGTTTGCTCAAGAAGAGAGGCCGATGAGTTGATTAAAGTTGGTGTGATCATGGTGAACGGTAAAATTGTAACCGAAGTAGGCACCAAAGTATCGATCGATGATAAAGTACAATACGGCAAAGAAACACTGCGCGCAGAAAAGTTGGCTTACATATTATTGAACAAGCCGAAAGATTTCATCACTACAATGGATGATCCTGAAAAGCGAAGAACAGTGATGGACTTGCTTAAAGGTTTAGACAAAAAAGTACGCGTTTATCCTGTTGGACGATTGGATAGAAATACCACAGGTGTGCTATTGCTTACCAACGATGGCGAACTCACACAAAAACTCATTCACCCTAAACATTTGGTAAAGAAAATTTATCATGTAGAGTTAAACCGCCCAATTGACATGGAAGATTTTCATAAAATTAGTGAAGGATTGACTTTAGACGACGGTTTCATCAAACCCGATGAAGTAGCCTATGTAAGCAAGGAAAATAAAAAAGAAATAGGAATTGAAATACATTCGGGCAAAAACCGTATTGTAAGGCGAATCTTTGAACATTTAGATTACCAAGTGGTGCGTCTCGACAGGGTTTATTTTGCTGGTTTAACCAAAAAAGATTTGCCGCGCGGCACATGGAGAGAGCTTAATGAAAACGAGATTCGCTTTTTGAAAATGTTGGGCTAAATAATTACTGTTTTGAAACGTAAACTCAAAATAATTGGATTGGTTTTTCTAGGGTTATTCCTGCTGTTTATCTCAGCAGGAGTAATCATTGGAACTGTTTATCAAGACGAGGTTCGTGCCGCTGTGGTAAGAGAATTACAAAAGAATTTCACGCGCAAAATAATCATAAACGACGAGAAAGATATCCACTTTTCTATCTTCTCTAAATTTCCAAAAGCCTCTTTAGAACTAAACAACATCACTGCTCCTGGCATTGATAAAGATGCTCCTCCACTTTTGCGCGCTAAAAAGGTTTTTTTGATGTTCGACATGCTATCTATTTTCACCAAAAACTTTGAAATTGATGCTGTTGATGTGCAAGAAGGCGAAATGAACCTGGGCTACGAAACAGGCGCCAGAGCTAACTTTTTAATATGGAAAGAAACGCCCGATGAAGAAGGCGAAAGCGAAGGCGGCGTTGAAGTGAATTTAACCATGATTAACCTCGACGATATTAAGTTTTCGTATTTCAATCAAGACGAAGAAAGTAAGTACACTTTTCTTCTCGAAAAAATTGATTTGTATCCTGTTTTTAACGAAAGCAATATTGCCTTTGCCTCTGAAGGAACTTTGGCCATACAAAAATTACAAAATCCCGATTTCCTCTTCGAGAAAACAGTACGATTAGAGCATCACCTAAAAGGAGGAAATTTCTTTTTTGATACTGACGAACTCAAAATGCGTGAATTTGAATTGGAAATTGACGACAAGATTTTAATGAAAGGGAATGGAACCATCGTGAACAAAAAAGATGGTATTCATTTCGACCTAAAAGCCTCTACCGAAAAAACAGATGTCAGCGACCTATTGTCTGTTTTTCCTGCCAATTATTTAGAGGATATTTCTTCCTTAAAACCAGAAGGTGAAAGTTCTTTCGACATTGTGATTAACAACAAGCTAAATGAAGTAAGGGCTCCAGATATTAAAGTAAATTTCGATGCAAAAGAGGTGAAATTTTTCTTGAAAGAAGAAAACTTAACTTTCGATAATATCGACTTAATAGGGCTTTATACCTTTGATGGCGCAAGTGTTCTTAATCCGCATAAAATAAACATCAATCACTTTGCGCTGCGTGTAGGCGCTAACTCTTTAATTAAAGGAGAATTGGCCATTAGCGAAATGAAAAATCCGCACATTAAATTGAAAGGCACAGCCGATATTACATTAGAAGATTTGCAAAAGAAAATAGCCTTTAAAAATGTAGAAGAAATGAGCGGTAGCACGCACACAACTTTTGATTTTCAAGGCAAACTGGCTGATATTTTTATTGAGCAAAAAACACAATATTTAGATAGATTAAAGTCGGATGGTGAAGTGGTATTTAACAATGTAAACATTAAACTCGCTGGCAGCCCCAATCAGTACAAAAACGTTCATGGCAAAATCTCCTTCAACAACAGAGATTTCGCAGTAGATTCTGTAATGGGAACGGCTAATTCATCTGATTTTACTATTCAAGGAAAAATACCCGATATCTATTTGTTTTTGCTGGGCAAAGCCGATTTTAAGATGAGCGCTTCGGTGAAATCGAATACCTTTAACATGGATGAGTTTTTATCACAATCGGAATCTTCTACAGAAGACGATTATAAACTTTCGCTTCCCGAGAAAACCACCTTGCAATTGAACTTCGATATTGGTCACTTTATTTTTAGAAAATTTGAAGCCAACAATTTACAAGGCGATGCCACATTAGAAGACCAAGTTTTACGATTGAATGATTTTAATTGCAGCACTAGCGGCGGACAAGCAAAAATAAATGGCTTTATTGATGCCGCTAAAAACGATAAAATAACTTTTGAATGCAGTGGCCATTTAGAGAAAATAAACGTGAAGAAATTGTTCTATCAATTCGAGAATTTCGGTCAGAATTTCATCATGGATAAGCATATAGAGGGACTCATCACCAGCAACATTTTCTTCAAAGCCGAAGCCGACACCAACCTTAACCTCGATTTAAAAAAAATGTACACCAGAGCGCATCTTAAAATTGAAAATGGCAAGTTATTAGAGTTCCCTTCTTTAGTTGAATTAGACGAATTCTTGGCGAAAGAATACAAAATGAAAAATTTAAATTTGGCTCATCTTAGTTTCGCTACTTTAGAGAACGACATTGAAATTGTTGACCAGGTGATTATCATTCCAAACATGACGATTAAATCATCGGCTATGAATGTTGATATTGCGGGCGAGCATTTTTTCGACGAAAAAATAAATTACAAATTTCTTATCAAAAGTTCTCAGTTAATTAATGCCTACCGAAAGAAGAAAAAAGACAATAATGAATTTATGGAACAAGAAGAAGATCAAAGTCAGACTATACCTTTTTACATGAAAGGAACCATAGACAATCCAGAATTTGGTTACGACAAAAACACTAAAAAAGAAATTGTCAAAAGCACTGCAGATGAAAAGAAAAGTGAGTTGAGAGACGCTTTTAGAAAAGAATTTAGTGAAAAAAAAGAAGAAAAAAAGGAAGAAAAGAAAGAAGAGAAAAAACAAGAAGCCAATCAACCACGTTTAGGTGTTGAATGGAATGGTGAATAATACAAAGACGCATGAATATTTACTTTAGAAAACAACTTTGGAAAATATTTTTACTACTGTTTGCTATAGGCATTGGCGTTCTATCACTATTGTACACCAACGGTTTGGTAAACAAACTCAAAAAGCAAGAAGAAGAAAAAGTACAACTTTGGGCAGAGGCCACCAAGCGTTTGGCGGCTCCAAAAACAGAGATGAATGAGTTGGCATTTTTATCGCAAATAAGCAGAAACAACACCACTATTCCATTGATATTGGCCAGCGACAAGGGAAAAGTTCTTTCGTGGAGAAACTTAGATTCTGCATTGGTAGCGCAAGACAGCAATTACCTAAAAGAACAATTGGAAGATATGAAATTGGAGCATGATCCCATAAAAATTCCAGTATTCAATAAAGAACAATTAATTTACTACCACAACTCCACCGTATTAAGCGAGCTCACCTACTATCCATACATTCAACTTACGGTAATTGCCTTGTTCGTTATGATTGCTTATTTGGCTTTTTCGGCCAGTAGAAATGCCGAACAAAATCAGGTTTGGGTGGGCATGGCCAAAGAAACGGCGCATCAGTTGGGCACGCCGCTATCGTCGTTGATGGGTTGGTTGGAATATTTAAGGTCTACTGGTTTGGAGGAATCTACAGCAATGGAAATTGCAAAAGACATTCATCGCTTGGAAACCGTAACCGATAGATTCTCGAAAATTGGCGCAAAACCAGTCCGAACCCCAGCACTTATAAAAGAGGTGGTAGAAAAATCTTTACACTATTTGCAGTCGCGCGTTTCAAAAAAAGTAGAACTTACTTTTGGTTGTGAATGTAAGGAGCAAACGCAAATACCCCTCAATCGACCCTTGTTTGAATGGGTAATAGAAAATATAGTGAAAAACGCTGTAGATGCTATGGAGGGAGAAGGGAGGTTAGATGTACATATTAGCGAAAAAGGTAAAGAAATTTTCATTGACATTAAAGACAATGGCAAAGGAATACCTAGTGGTGATTTTAAAAGAATTTTCAGACCAGGTTTCACCACCAAAACACGTGGTTGGGGCTTGGGTTTATCGCTTGCCAAAAGAATTATAGAGCAATACCACAAAGGTAAAATATTTGTAAAAAATTCGGAGGTTGGCGTAGGAACAACCTTTAGAATTTCACTCAACAAATAAAAAAACAATTTTGTCAGGAATCTATCTTCATATACCGTTTTGCAAGCAAAGTTGCCACTACTGCGATTTTCATTTTTCAACCACATTTCATGGCTACAGAGAGCGTATGATTATAGCGATGTGCAGGGAAATTGAATTGCAGAAAAACTTTCTTAGTGATAAAATTCAAACCATTTATTTTGGGGGAGGAACTCCTTCATTACTAAAGAAAGCAGAGCTCGAACAAATTTTAAAAACAATAAAAAAAACATTCGACATCAGCTCCGTTGAAGAGATTACATTAGAAGCCAATCCCGATGATTTAAGTGAAACCTACCTTCACGACTTAAAAGAAGCAGGTATTAACCGACTAAGTATTGGTATTCAATCTTTTCACGAAGAAGATTTGCGCTACATGAACCGCGCGCACAATGCAGAACAGGCAATGCAATCGGTAAAATTGGCGAAAGAAATTGGTATTACAAACATTAGCATCGATTTAATTTACGGCTTCCCCAATTTGAGCGAAGAGAAATGGCTCAGCAATATGAAAACAGCCATCGATTTGGGAGTTCAACATATATCATCCTATTCAATGACAGTGGAAAAAGATACGGCATTAAGTAAGTTTATCGAAAAAGGGAAATCGCCAGCAGTAAACGATGAACAAAGTGCGCATCATTTTCAAATGTTGCAAAATACCCTTATAAACAATGGATTTGAGCATTATGAAATTTCAAATTTCTGTCTTCCCCACAACGAATCGAAACACAATTCATCGTATTGGCTTCAAAAGAAATATTTAGGAATTGGCGCTGCTGCTAATTCTTATGATGGCAGCAATAGATATTGGAATGTTTCTAACAACATGAAATACATCTTAAGTTTAGAACTCGATAAATTAGCCAACGAAAAAGAAGAAATTAAAGAAAGTACCGCCTACAACGAATATATTCTAACGCGTTTGCGCACCAAATGGGGTGTTGAAGAAAAAGGGATTCAGCAATTTTCTGAACAAATTCAACATACATTTTACACCAATCTAAAAGCGCATTTAGATGCCGGAAATGTGATTCATGAAAGAGGAATTTTTACCCTCAGCACCAAAGGAAAATTGCTTGCCGATAGAATTGCATCAGATTTATTTGTGGTTTAGCAATAATTGCCGACTTTAGTTTCTCAAACCCAAAAAGATGAAATTAGATAAAACCGACCTAAAAATTCTTCAAAAACTACAAGAAGATGGAAGAATGACCAACTTACAATTGAGCGTAGAAATTGGTTTATCGCCTGCCCCTACACTTGAAAGAGTAAAAAAATTAGAAAGTTCGGGTGTTATTAAAAGCTACCATGCACAAGTAAATGAGCAGGCGGTAGGCTTAGGCATTCAGGCCCTGGTTTCAATTTCCTTAACCCGCCAAATTGAAAATGCCATTGCTGGTTTCACCCAAAAAATTAACAATATTCCCGAAATCATGGAATGCTATCAGGTAACAGGTAACTCGGATTATTTGGTTAGAATTCTAGTGAAAGACATACCCTCCTTTGAAGCCTTGGTATCTAATAAACTTAGTAAGATTGAGGAAATCGGACAAATGCAAACAATGGTAATTCTATCGAAAATTAAAGACTCAAAAGCGGTGCCTTTAGAATATTAACCTTTCAACAATTACATAACTTTAACAACTTCGTTTCTTGTTTCGCGTAAACTACGGTAATATCTTAACTTGAGACGCATGCAAACTAGGGGGATTATTTTAGCAATGATGTCAATGGCATTGCTGTCTTGCAGTAAAAACAAGGTAGCTGCAGATAATTATCAAACTTACGTTATAGAAAAAGGCTCACATGAATCGAGGCATGAATATGGAGAAAAGACTACCGACTCCATATTAAATTTCAACGTGATGTTTGATTCTTCTGCAGTGTACGAAGATTTTGATGATGCAAATGCAAAAGATATAAATAAACTTTTTGGCATGAGCGACTGTGGCATGATGCACCACTTGAACAGCGCAAGAATTGGATGGCGATGGCATAAAGGAAATTTAGAATTGTTCGCTTATTCCTACTGCAACGGCAAAAGAGAAATGGCCAAAATAGGCTCTTTTCATATCAACGCAGAGTTGAAATGCAGTATTATTTGTGTCAAAGGAAAATATATTTTTGAAGTAAACGGCAAAAAAGTAGAAACAAAACGGAGCTGCAACATTGAAGAACATTACTTGCTATATCCCTATTTTGGAGGGGATGAAACCGCTCCGCACAGAATAGAAATAAAAATTTTACACCGAAAGAAAACATAAGGATTTTCACTTTCTATTGTTAATTACAATTTGCTTTCGATGAAAAGAATGGAGAAATAATGTCGTTTTTCGCGCCTAATGGAAGTAAAGGCAACAGGTGAAATTTACGGACTCTTCAGCACTTGCTCTTTTTCCCAAGGCCATTTGGTATTGAGAATAGAAGGAGATGTTGTCTCTCAACCTAGCCGCACTTCCATACAAGTTGGGCCATCCCAGCACATTGATGTAGCGAGTCCGGGCAGATTCATCAACCATTCTTGTAAACCTAATTGTAAAGTAGAAAACAGACAATTGATTGCTGCTAAAAACATTGCTGTTGGCGAAGAAATCACATTTAATTACCAAGAAAGCGAAGACGTTTTAGCCCACCCTTTTATTTGTAAAGATTGTGGCAAATGGATACGTGGCAAAAAAAAAATTGGAAACCCAGCGCCGCAGGCACCGTAGAACACGTGATTGAAATGCTCTATAAACGAAAAAATTGAAGAAATATTTTTACATAAAGTTACTCGTTTTAACACTCTCACTTTTTTCGCAAAGCCTTATTGCTTCTAATAAATATTGGGTTGGTAATGGCGGAAATTGGAATGATGTTTCGCACTGGTCGCTCACCTCAGGAGGCATAGGTGGAGCGGGTTGCCCAGCATCGACCGATATTGCCATTTTCAATAAAAATTCTTTCAGTTCAGCCAACCAAAGTGTAATTATTTCACAAAACATTGAAATCGGTGGAATGGATTGGCTTCTTGTAACGAATATTCCTACACTTGAGGGGCAAGCCAATTTGGTGATTAGAAGCTTTGGCGCTGTAAAGTTGAGCAAAAAAATGAACACCAGTTACTTAGGTAAATTAACATTTGTAATTGGCGATAATTATGCTATCTATAATTCATTTACCGATGAATTTAAAGGAGGAGTTGATTGCTCTTACGAACCCGGAAATCTATTGATAAAAAAAATAAGCAGAGCCAATCAAACGACTACACTTGCGCACACAGTAACTGTAGTATCTACAAATGAGACTTGTTTTGGTAATTGCGATGGAACGGCATCTGTAACAGTTAATGGAGGTGTAGGCCCTTTTGGTTATTTCTATATAGGAGGACCTTATCCCGGAGAACCCGGTCCAAACCTAATTAATATGTGTGGTAAATCCAGTCCTTACACAGTTTTGGTAAGAGACTCTTCAAACATGAGCCTTGTCTCCAAGTCTTTCAGAATTAGCTCTGCTGATGAGATTTTTGCAGCAGCATTAACAAAATCTCATGCTTCATGTTTTGCTGTTTGTGATGGCGATATAAATTTGTTTTCTGGGGGTGGTACTGGGTCTTTAAGTTATTTGTGGAGTAATGGAGCTACTACCGAATCTATCTCCAACCTTTGTGATGGCATTTATACCTTGGTAATTTCAGACGATGAAGGATGTACCTTCAATTATCAAGATACCATCAACGAACCTCCAGCATTAGTGGGCAGCATTGCTAGTCAAACCAATCTTACTTGCAATAATGTATGCATAGGAGCTGCAACAGCAATAGCAATTGGAGGAACTGCAGGATATAGCTACAGGTGGTATGATGCAGGAGGCAGCGCAACTAACTCTATCAGCAATAAATGTGCTGGCACATACCATGTAAAAATTACCGATGCAAACGGCTGTTTAGACACTGTTCCTGTAACACTAACAGAACCTCCTGCTATCAATTTAAGTGCCTCCACCACACAAAATATTTTATGTGCTAATGTTTGTATAGGTTCAGTTTTAGCTTCAGGCTCTGGAGGAACAGCACCTTTAAATTATTTGTGGTATGACGCTCCGGGCACACCGTCAACTTCAACAGTTAATAATCTTTGTGCAGGAACATACAATATTGAAATTACCGACGGCAACGGATGTAAAGTCACAACTTCTACTTTGGTTGCAACTCCCGCAGCGTTAACCACAAGTATAGTAAATTCTACCAATGTATCTTGCCGAGGTTTATGCACTGGTGATGCCACAGTAAGAGCAACAGGCGGTGTTGCCCCGTACACCTATTTTTGGTACAATTTAGTAGGAATGAGCGACACCACAGCTACAGGACTTTGCGCCGGAGCTTTTAATGTGCAAGTTACCGATGACAACGGATGCAGAGATACCTCAACCGCTACAATAATACAGCCAGCCACAACTCTTTTTACAAATATTATACACCAAACCAACAACATTTGCTCATACGACTGCAATGGTGATGCTACGGTAAGAGCAATCGGCGGCACAGTTCCATACAGTTACAATTGGTACGATGCGCCAGGCTTAGAAACCGACACCTTCGCTGCCAATTTATGTGCGCAAGATTATAATGTTGAAATTATAGATGGTAATGGATGTACAGATACTATCATTGCAAGTATCTTGTCAACACCAGCCTTAGATGGATCAATGGTAGATAGCATTCCTCTTACCTGCTTAGGAACGTGTATAGGTTCTTTAACAGCAGCGGGATCGGGAGGAACAGCAGGATACACTTACAATTGGCTCACACCTGCATTACCTGGCAGCAATATTGTATCAAATCTATGCGCTGGCACATACGATGTTGAAATTGTTGATGCCAATGGTTGTTTAGACACCGTTTCTTACTCATTAATTGCTCCACCTGCAGTTAATGCCTATATTTCTTCACAAACTAATAACTCATGTTTTGGTAATTGTAATGGAAGTTTAACTGTCTCAAATTCTGGAGGCACAGCTCCAATTGCATACAGTTGGTATGATGCTTCCGGTCAAACATCTTCAACAATTTCTGGTCTTTGTAATGGGTTATACCATGTGGCATTCTCCGATGGGACAGGCTGTAAAGATACTGCCATGGCTGCCATTACAGCCCCCTCGGTAATAGTTCCTTCAAGCGCTGATACAGCAGCTACTTGTCTTGCATTTTGCGATGGAAAAACAAGATTATCTGCCTCCGGAGGGGTATCTCCATACACCTACCTTTGGATTGCTTCAAATGATTCATCGTCTTATAAACTAAATCTTTGCGCCGGTAATTACAGCATAAAAGTTACTGATGCAAATAACTGCCAAG
>Ga0208960_1000192_pt1 | contig 34264 bp, 40 predicted proteins | sample GreLakmeON33MSRF_FD_187703 | JGI IMG/M metagenome (GOLD analysis project Ga0208960, IMG submission 187703) | Freshwater lentic microbial communities from great Laurentian Lakes, MI, USA - Great Lakes metaG ON33MSRF (SPAdes) | ecosystem: Environmental > Aquatic > Freshwater > Lake | place: Great... | reverse complement strand
AGGGCGAGTCCGACAAGAGCGAGGACGGTACGAAACTGCTCGATCCGCTCCCGCATCGCGACCAATAGGGCGCAGGCGCCTGCGAGGAAAGCCAGCTTCATCACTTCGGCCGGTTGAAAACCAACGGGGCCCAATCGGATCCAGCTCTTGGCCCCATTCACTTCCCGACCAAAGACCAGAACGACGATCAAAAGGAGTAGCCCCGCCGCAAACCAGAACCAGCCTTGCGCCACCCATCGATGATAGTCAGAAAAGGAGAGCAGGAAAAAACATACCAGTCCCAACCCCACCCAAGCAGCCTGCTGGATGGCCGCATTGCGTAGGTCCGCTGATTCGCTGGTGTGCGTCGCGCTGTAGATGACCATCACCCCAAAAGCACAGAGCCCAGTCATCAAAAAGAAACTAAGCCAGTGCAACCCTTTCCATTTTCGCGTTTTTGCCATCAACGTCTCCTCAATCCACGACCCGCTCCGGCCCCAAAGCCTTCGTCCAACCAGTTAAATAAGCCTCCTAATCCTCCGCTATCATCGTCATCGCTACTCCCTGGTGGTGCATAGGAACCATCCGAAGCCGTCACCCCGTGAAAATGACCCATGACAGGTGCTTGATACACCATGGATGGCAGCACTCCTTTTTCCATATCGAAAAGTTTAGCGAGGATTTCCGAGGCCAAGGGCGCGCAAGTCGATCCCCCCGAAACCCCACCCTCGACCATGACGATGACCACGTATTGGGGCGCCTTGAGCGGAGCAAATCCAGTAAACCAAGTCCGTGTGTCTTTTACGGTACTCCCTCCAATCTGGGTGACGAATTGGGCTGAACCCGTTTTTCCTGCAACTTCCACATCTTTGACCGCAGCATTTTTTCCCGTGCCTTCTGTGACGACCGCCCGTAATCCCTCCCGAACGGCAGCAAGATTTTCTTGTTTTACGCCCAAATCCCCCCGCTTTATCGCGGTCGGAAATTCTCGAGTCGCTTCGGTTCCTTGCTCTGTCGTTTTGCCCACTCCTTGCACGAGTCGGGGTCGATACACCGTACCTCCATTCGCCACAGCCGAAACCATTCCCGCCATTTGCAGGGGCGTCACTCGGACAAATCCCTGCCCGATCGAAGTGTTGGCGGTGTGCCCATCACTCCACTTCTCCACCGCAGGCGGGGTGGGGCGGGGGACAGTTTTTCCCGCTGCGATCCACGCTTCGATCTTTGTTTTGTAATTTTTCTTCCGTTCGGCCATCCGATTTTCCATCCACTCTCGACCCGGCATCGTCCCAGGGTCCTCTCCTGCTAGAATAGGTTTATTCTCGGCATCCACCAGCACCCGCTGTCCAAACCCGATTCGCCGTCCCATCTCACTCATCGATTCAATGCCCGTGCGAACTCCCAGCTGGTAGAAAAAGGTGTTACAAGACATCGCAAGCCCTCGTTTGAGCGATATGTCCCCCTGCCCATCTGGATTCCAATCGTGCCAAGTCCTCCCCGCCATTTCGATTGCCCCTGGACTATGAATGATCGTCTGGGGCGTGAAATTAGCCTTGGGATTCTCTAGCGCAGCCAAAGACGTCAGGGTCTTGAATGTCGATCCTGGGGCATACGCGCCTAAAGCACGATTCAGCATCGGCTTGGTTTCATCGCTCATGACCCGCTTCCAATCGGTCGACTTCCCCGTTCCTCCTGGAACAAAACTATTCGGATCAAAGTTCGGCACGGAAGCCATCGCCAGGATATCCCCCGAGTTCGGATCCATCACCACGCACGCACCCCGACCCACCCGGCGCATGACTCCCTCGACAATCGTTTGGACGCGAGCGTCAAGAGTTAGATAGACATTTTGCCCAGGCACGGGCGCCTGAAACCCTTGCTCCTCCATAATAAAGCCAAGATTGTTTTTTTTCAGAATCTTGCCACCCGGCTTTCCCTCTAAGTCCACGTCGAAAGCTTTTTCGACTCCATCCTTTCCGACCACTTCTGGCTGAAAAGTCTCGAGGGTCTGCTCCTCTGGCGCACCAATAAATCCCAAAACATGAGCCGCTAAAGCACCATACGGATACCAGCGGACAGGCCGAGCCGCCTCTTGTACCCCTGGGATTCGCGGATCCCTTTCCGCCATTCGGGAGAGCGTGGCAAAATCGATTTGCGTGGCCAACTGGAAAGGCGTGTTGGGCCTTTGCTGAGCGTGCCGCCGCAACTCATCAGGAATGTAGTTCGATTGGATGCCTAGGTTTCGCAACGGCTCGAGAGCGGTCTCTTCAATAATCTTTTCAATATCGACCTGTTTTTGTCGGCGCCTCTTTTCCCCCACACCCACTTCCACACTCTTCATGGGTAATCGACCCCGATGCGCCCGAGCATAATTTCCCGTCAATTCTCGCACGTAGAGATCGACATCATAACGAGCCCGATTTTCCGCTAGGGGGACTCCGTTTCGATCTAAAATAAGCCCTCGAGGAGGGGGAAGCAGAATGGGAATCGTCGTCTGATTGATCAGGGTTTGCGCGTGCTTTTCCCCTTCAAGCACTTGGACCACAAAAAGCCTCTGAAGAAGAATGCAGGCCGCCACCGCGACAAAGATCATGGCAACGCCCATCCGTACGGCCACGTTCGCCTTAGGCCGAACGAGGAGCATTATCGCCGCCCTCGCGTGAAACGAACGTGGACCGGCCGAGCCCTAGTCTCGAGCCACCAACCCAAGGCGACGGAGACAAGACCGTTCACACAACTAGCGAGGACCAAGGCAATGCTAAGAGCAAAGGGCCAACTCCATTGGCGCACTTCCAGTCCATGCAGGATTCGGTCGGCCACGAAATAAGTAACCGCCGCAAGGATCGAGCCCACGATCTGCTCCGCCGCAGACGCGCCCACCCACCATCCCCGTTGGGTATGAACCACCGTGGCCATCCCTCCCATCAAAAGAACATGATGGCCAAGCGCAGAAAAAGTGGTCACATCCCAGAAGAGACCCACAGCCAATGCCCACAGAAAAAGGGCTCGAGCTGATAAGGTCAGACCCGCTTGGATCGTGACCGCCGCCAAGAGATGGGTCGTCAACGCCCATACCCCGCTGGCTTCGGGGCCGACTGCGCGCAGGCACCACGCTCCCCCTGCAAGAAAAATCAACCTTCCAAAGATCTTGTTCATTTTTTTGCCGTTGACCCGCCCGTAAGAATAAACATTTCCCGTAAGTCGTTCAGCTCCGCGGCCGGCGCGACTTTACCCTCTCGGTAAAGGCCAGAATTTTTTTCTGAGGTGAGCGAGGGTGCGTCGATCACCGTGCCCACTAATAAATTAGGCGGGAAGGTTCCTCCCAATCCCGTCGTCAGGACTCTTTCCCCCACAGAAAACTTCGACTCCCGAGTCACAAAGGTCATCCGACACAAAGGGCTTCCTCCATTCAAAGGAGTGTCCCCCAACAAAATCCCTCGGGCGCCCGCACTTTCCGTTAGGACACTGACTTTACAATTCTCATCGGAAATAAGCATCACGCGGGTGGTCGAGCGCCCTACCGTCCCCGTTTTTCCCACTACGCCGCGTGGAGTGACCACCGGTTGGTCCTGGGCCAAATTGGGATCATCATTCCACCCTCGGTCCACCAAGACGGAGTTCCACCAGTTCGAGGCATCCCGTTCAATCACTCGGCACGCGAGGAGACGAAAAGACTGTTGATCACGAAAAGCCAGCATTTCGCGATAGCGATCATTTTCGGTACGTAAATAATCCATCTGCCGAATCTCGGTTTGCAGTCGGACATTCTCCGTGCGCAAATTCCGATTTTCTTCGTCCAGAATATCAAACTGTCGGAGGCTGGCACGGAACTCGCTCCAGCGGGTTTGCGTGCTACCCCAAGCTCGGGCCAAGGGGGAGATCGTTTCAAGGGTGACGCGCTCCGTCCATCGAGTAGTGGCGGGGGCAAAAAACATGGCCAGAACGCCAATGGCAAGAGCAACGCCGGCGCTCGCAAAAAACCACGGCCTAGACATCGTTTCGATTTTGTGAGGAAGGGATCAGGCCGGACCAAGTCCGCCGCGGATTAGCCGCGGCCGTTGGCCATGGTCAACTTCGTCAAAAACTCCAATTCATCGAGCACTTTCCCTGTGCCCTCGACCACTGCGCTCAAGGGATCCTCCGCCACATGAATGGGCAGGCCCGTCTCCTCGCTCAGTAGCCGATCAAAACCTCGTAGGAGGGCTCCGCCTCCCGCTAGGACAACCCCGCGCTCTACCAGATCGCTGGAGAGTTCAGGCGGGCATCGTTCTAAAGTAAGTCGAACACTTTCCAAAATAATCTGGACTGGCTCCAGCAAGGCCTCACGTACTTCTTGAGAGGTCAGAGTCAGGGTCTTGGGTAAACCAGCGACTAAATCCCTTCCCCTGACTTCCATGGTGATCTCTTTTTCCAAAGGATAGACGGAGCCGATTTTTATTTTAATGTCCTCCGCGGTGCGCTCTCCAATCATCAGATTATAGGCCCGCTTTAGGTAATTGATGATCGCCTCGTCCAACTCATCACCAGCAACCCGAACACTCCGACTAAAGACGATCCCCCCAAGAGAGATAATGGCCATCTCAGTCGTGCCTCCACCAATATCGATAATCATATTGCCCGAGGCATCTTGCACCGGCAGTCCCACCCCAATGGCCGCCGCCAAAGGTTCCTCAATCAGACGCACACTTCGGGCTCCCGCATGGGCGGCTGACTCACAAACGGCTCGCCGCTCCACCTCCGTAATTCCCGAGGGAACGGCAATGACCAAACGAGGACGAGGACGCCACCGATTTTGCGATTTCGAAGCTTTTTCAATAAAACATTTCAACATCGCCTCGGTCACCTCGAAGTCACTGATCACCCCATCCTTCAAGGGCCGAACCGCAATAATCGAACCTGGGGTTCTTCCCAACATCCGCTTTGCTTCATCTCCCACCGCTAAAACCCGACGCGTAGCCTGATCCATCGCAACTACCGAGGGCTCACGTAGAACCACCCCTTTTCCACGGACATAGACCAGCGTATTGGCCGTGCCCAAGTCCACGCCCATATCGTTCTCCAAAAAGGGAAAGAGCTTACTCAACATAAACAAGTAAAAACCAATCTCTACCCTCCTCGGTCTTCCGTCAATACGCAAAACTCTCCCCTCCAACCTACCTTTTCCCCCAACCGGGTGTACACTTTGGGATGAATTTGCCTGAGCAGGTCGGAGTCATGGTTCTGCCCCAAACCGTCTTTTTCCCCCACCACCTCCTACCCCTGCATATTTTTGAGCCCCGCTACCGCGTTATGGTCCAAGCCGCACTCGAAGGATCGCGAATGTTTGCCGTGGCCATGGAACCTTCCAAGACCGATCCCCTGCCGCAATCCTTACGCATGGGTAGCCTAGGCCTAATCCGCTCATGTGTTCTCCAACCCGATGGCACCTCCAACTTAGTTCTCCAGGGCATTGCCCGAGTTCGGTTGGATCACCTCGTGCAAACTCACCCCTACCTTATCGCTACCCCAGAGCCCGTCGAAGATTCTGAGGAAAAAAGTGACGCCGCTACCGTTATCCAGGAAGCTCTTCATAGCAAAATCCTTGAAAAAGTTGAAAAAATCGACGACCCCGCGCTCCCCTCTCTTCAAGAGGTGAAAAATTTCCTCCAACACCTCCAAGATCATCACGCCTTTGTCGACTTACTATCCGGTTGCTTCATTCGCGATCCACTCCAGCGCCAAAAGCTTTTAGAGGAAGTGTCCCTCACCGAACGCCTCCGCCTACTTCTTCATCTTCTCTCCCAGTAAACGACTTACAAAGAATATTTTACCATCCGTTTGACATGCATCTTTTTTAGACATATAAAATATCCCTTAATGGATACTTTTAAACGCCATATCGCAAAGCATCTTTCCGAAAATATAACCCTAACATAGTCAAATCTCAGAAATTAATTCAATGGCCATGACCCCCACCGCTGCGGATGTTTCGGAAAATGTTTCCGCCCCAGCCCGTAGATCGATTCCATGGAAACAGTCTCCCCTCATTGTCGGGACCATTTCCACAAGCGATGGTCTCTCTCATCTGATCGAATCCCCCCAGGGGATTGATCTGGTCGAAGTCCGCCTCGATCTCCTTCTTTCCAACGGCGTGGCTCCAAAGCTAATTCAACAGGCCCTCGCCCAACGGTCTGTCCCTGCTCTTTTAACTCTCCGTACTCGCGACGAGGGCGGCTCCTTTAACTGGCGCTCCCGCCAACGCGTCCTCTTTTTTATGGCTTTCATTCGCTTCGTCGATGCGGTGGATCTGGAATTAACCAATCTCCCTCGCCTCGCCCGTGTTTTGCGTGCCGTGCGCTTATCCAAACGGGATCTCATCGTCTCTTCCCACTCCCTGAGAAGAAAACTTACCCCTCTGCGACTCCGCCGGCTCCTCAACCAGTTCCGCAAGACGCGGGCCTCTTTCTACAAAATCGTCGGTCTCGCTCGCCATCGTCGCGATCTGCGCGCATTGGCCGAACCCCTCCTCACCCACTCCCACATGCGTCTCGCCATCATGGCTTCTGGCCCACTCGCCACTGCTTCACGCCTCTCCCTCCCCGCCTTAGGATCACGCCTAGTGTATGTTCACCTTGATGGAGCCACTGCCCCGGGCCAACCCAGCCACGAAGACACCTACTCATTTCCTCAGCTCCGCCCTATTTTTTCTCCTAAATAAGCGCCCGCTGCCGCCTAATTCACACTGCGCTTTGGTCGAAGCGCCCCAGGCACTGAGTTCTCCACCTTACCTGCGCTGGTCGATACCACGGGGAAACCCCCCATCCCAGCCCCGCCTCTTCCCAAAAATCCTACAAAAAGTCCGTGTAGCCCCAGAAAAACAAAAATCAAAGCTGCCAAACTAGAGCCCCGCTGCGCTTGCCCAAGCCTCGCCTGCAAAGCGGACTGCTCCTTTCCTTTCTCCTCTTCCCACGCTTTGCCGCGCCGCTCGATCTCCTCCATGAGATGACTCCGCTCTTCACGACACTCCCCCAACTGTCGGATCCGATCCTGCTTTTTATTTTCCACTTCTCGCCGGCGCGAATCGGTCATTCCTTCAAACACTTCAGAACTCCCAGCCATCTCTCTTTCGATTTGGGCCATCCTCCCCTCCACCCCGAGTAAACGATCCCGCACCGCCCAGTCTTTTTCTCCCACCAACTCCGATCCCTTTTCCATCGCGAATTCTTTTCCAAGGGGCACCGAGGCCAACCCATAGACCGCCGCCGCCACGAGAAAGCCAAGATTGAGAAACTGGAAGCCCGCCACCCTCGCTATGCTTTTACGCGCAGGCAACGGACCGCGCAGAAAAAAAAGACCCAGCAAAACCAGGGGGGCCAATTGAGTCATGCTTTCCCGATTCGCCAGAAGTTGGTCCTTCGCCGCCAGTAGTCCCCCAACCTCTCCCAGTCTCCAGCCCGCCAGAGCAAGCAACGCCAGACCCGTCGTCCGGAACAGAAACCCGCGATCTCCTCCCTCAACCATCCCCCTACCTTGCCACGTGACCTCCTCTCGCTCGACCAAAAAGATTCGCCCGCCCCAATTTATTCTTTTTTCTAAAGCGTCCCTCTTGACCCTCCCTAGGGCTGGGTTCATCATTCGCCCCTGTATGCGTGAAAAGTCTTTTGCCCAAGGCGAGATCATCTTTCGCGAAGGAGATGAAGGGGTGGAGGCCTATCGTATCTTGGAAGGCAGGATCGAAATTTCAATTCTCATCGAAGGCCAAGGAGAAGCCCCCCTCGGTCACCTCCTCCCAGGGGACATCTTCGGCGAAATGGCTCTCCTCGATGACAAACCGCGCTCCGCTTCCGCCCGCGCCCTCGAACCCACCCGGCTTCACCTCATGAATGGAGAAGAATTTAATGAACTCTTTCTCCGCGATCCCAGCGTTCTCGCCCCCTTTCTCTCCTCCTTTTTTGAACGACTCCGCAACACCAATGATCTCCTCCGCCGTGAGCTCGAACAACGGAAGGTCCCCTCCCACCAACTGCATCAACTCATTGAAAAAGGAGTTCACTTTGGGGAACACGAAACCTTACACCCCATGCCCCGCATCACACTCACCCCAAAAAGCAAAGAGACGCGCAAGGCGGGTGCCCCCGCCTCCATCACCCTCGATCGATTGCCCTATCGCATCGGGCGCCGACAGTCCACCGAAGGAGCCGATATCCTTTGCTCCAACGACCTTCCTCTTCACGACAAATTCCCGTACCAGATTTCACGCAACCACTGCTCCATCGAGCGCCTCGGCACCGCGATCGTTGTCCGCGATCGCGGCAGCACCCTCGGCACCCTTCTCAACGGCCAACCCATCGGCACCGAGGCGGAGCACATGACCCTCCCCCTTTCGCAAGGAGAGAACCATCTCACCCTCGGCGCGGAGGGAAGCTCATTTCAATTCACCATCCTCCTTGAGCCCCCCGTCGCCACTTAAAGTCTACCAACCGTCTCGGCTACTTTTTTGGCTACTTCCCTTTCTCCCCCGAAACAACCACCTCCTTCTTCTCCTCCGCCTCTTCATTGGGCTTTCTCTCCCCTTCCGCCAGTTTGGCTAAGAGCGCCTTCTCAATCCTCGCATAAAGAGCGGGATCTTTCTTAATCTCCTCCTTGGCGGCATCTCGGCCTTGCGCCAACTGCTTCCCTTCAAAGGCAATCCATGCCCCACGCTTTTCCACCGCATTCTGCTCGATCGCCGAGTCAATCAGAGATCCCGCCTTCGAAATCCCCTCGTTATACATAATATCGAACTCCGCTTCGGTGAACGGCGGGGCCACTTTGTTCTTCACAATCTTGACCCTCGTGCGATTCCCCACCACCGTGCCGTCAGGGAGCTTAATCGCACTGATTCGGCGAATATCCACCCGTACACTGGAGTAGAATTTTAAGGCCCGACCCCCAGGCGTGGTCTCAGGGCTACCAAACATCACCCCGATCTTCTCCCGAATCTGATTTGTAAAAATACAAACCGTTTGCGCTCGGCCAATCAATGCCGTCAGTTTTCGCATCGCTGCACTCATCAACCGGGCCTGCGCACCCACTGTCACGTCTCCAATCTGTCCCTCCAACTCCTGCTTCGTCACTAGGGCCGCCACGCTATCCAACACCACCACATCCAAAGCATTCGACCGAATCAGTGTTTCCGCAATATTCAGCGCTTCCTCGCCCGAATCAGGCTGGGAAACGAGGAGCTCATCCATATTCACCCCCAGCTTTTTCGCGTAACCAGGATCCAACGCGTGCTCCACATCGATAAAGGCCGCCGTCCCCCCCATCTTCTGTGCGTTGGCAATCGCCGTCAGAGTCAACGTCGTCTTGCCCGACGATTCAGGCCCGAAAATCTCCACAATCCTGCCTCGTGGGAAACCCCCCGTCCCCAAGGCTTGGTCGATCGTAAAACAGCCGGTGGGGATGACCGCGATCTTCAGCTTCGCCGCCGCATCGCCCAACCGCATGATCGAATTCTCGCCATACGTTTTGATGATCGACTGCAAGGCCAGATCTAAGTTCCGCTTCTCCGTCACCTTAGCGCTGTCACTTTTCGTTTGGGTTTCCGTCTTCTCGTTTTTGTCTGTTGTTTTAGTTGCCATATAGATTAAACCTCCGATTTGGGTAAAAGTTGCGGTAAAAGTTTATTTCGTAGCAGATCGAGAGCCACCTGGGAAGCCATTGCCTTAAATACCTTTCTCTCTGGAACCAACTTCTTCTCAATAGTTTCCACTCCTTTGGGACCCGCGATTCCAAGGTAAACCAGCCCCACAGATTTATTCTCATTTCCACCCCCAGGACCCGCGATTCCCGTCACCGAGACCGCCCAATCTGCCCCCGCCCTCACCCTCGCTCCCGCCGCCATTTCCCCCGCCACCGCCCCACTCACCGCCCCGTACTTCGCCAAACTCTCCCCCGCTACCCCCAAATCCCTCATCTTCGCCTCATTCGAATAGGTGACCCACCCACCCAGAAAAACCTCCGAAGCCCCAGGTACATCCGTAAGCCGACTCGCTACCAATCCTCCTGTACACGACTCCGCCGTGGCCAACTTCACTCCCGCCCTTTTTGCCAACCTCACCACCACCTCCTCCATCGTCTCTGCCCCATCCCCATACACCGCCGCCCCCAAAATCTCCCGCACCCTCCTCACCCCCGCCTCCAACAACTTCTCATCCGCCCCACGCAACCTCACATCCACCTCCCCAGGTCGCGCACAGTACCCCACAGCCGTAAAACCTAATCGCCTCAACTCCTCCTCACACCTCTCCTGCACCGCTGATTCCCCAATCCCCGTCACCCGCACCACCCTCATCCACTCCGCAGGCCGTGAGTACGCACGCAACCTCGGCTCCACATACTTCTCAAACATCGGCGCCAACTCCCGTGGCGGACCCGGTAACACCACCAACATCTTGCCCTTCTCCTCCCACAAAAGGCCCGGAGCTGTGCCCGCATCATTCGGAATCACCTCCATCCCCTTCGGAACCTGCGACTGCACCTTAACCGAATCCGGAGCCACAAGCCCTCTCTTCGCAAAATAACCCAAAATCTTTTTCTCAATCTCAGGATGCTCCTCCAAGGGCTTGCCCAGAAACTCAGCCACCACCTCCCTCGTGAGGTCATCCGACGTCGGCCCCAACCCCCCCGTCAAAATCACCACTCCACCCCTCCCCCACACCTCTCCCAAGACTTCCCTTATTGCCCCACGCCCATCCGGTACCGCCGTCTGCCGAGCCAACTCCAGCCCCATCTTCGCCAACCTCGTAGAAAGATAACCCGGGTGCGCATTCAACACCTGCCCCAAGAGCAACTCCGAACCCGTAGTGATTAACTCCACACGCATGCCTTTAAGGATGGCGCCACTCTTCTCGGGATCAAACAACTCTTTGGCGACTTGCATAGGAACACCCTAAGATTTGCCATTGGACAATAGCTGTCCTAGGGTAACTTTTTTTTACGCCTCTCCAATCCACTCCCGCAACCCTCCCCACCCCTCCTTTCCCCCTTGTCCTCCACCCCGATCAAACCGATGCTCCCCTTCCCCCATGGCCAACAAATCCGCTCAACCCACCAAGGACCTCTACCGCGAGCTCCGTACACTTCCCTGGCTCACCCTCTGGCAAGAGGAAGTCCCACGCTTTAATCAAGCCCCTCCCGAAGTCCGTATCCAACGCGTCGCCGTCATTCGCGCCGTCGGAGCCGGCCTCGCCGAGAACCAGCAACCCGACCTCAAAGAGTCCGTTCGCACCTGGCTGCTCTCCCTTCTGCAAGATCCCTCAGAAAAGATCCGACGCTACGCCATGGCCGCCCTCCCCAAGATCGGAGCCGGCCGCACCGAGGAACGTGAACTTCTTGCCCTCCTCCAAAAGAATCCCGTCGAACGTGAGAAAAAGTTCCTCGGCCAAGCTCTCAACAAAATCGGCGGCTCCGCCACTCTCGACCTCATCCGCTCCCAAGGGTCCCAGCTTCCCCCCCTTACCGAACAACGGGCCAAAGCCAACCTCGCCCGACAACAAAAACCCTCCACCATCCGCCTCGACGTTCCCTTGCCCGAACCCACCCAAGCCCGCATCCACCTCCGTTGCCGCACTGGCCTCGAGCCCATCCTCTCCCAAGAAATTAAAGATTCAGGCGCCCTTTTTCGTATTATGGAAATTCGCCCCGGACTCCTCACCCTAGCCCCCACCGCTTCCTTCCGCCTCAGCGACCTGTTCGCCTTCCGCTGTTTTTCCACTCTCTCCTTTCTTCTCGGCACTTTGCCTCCCAACCCAGGTCCCACCGGGGAAGAAGCCCTCGCCACCTTGATCACCTCCCCACTCAGTCGCCGTATTTTGCAAGCTTTCACCGCAGGCCCCATTCGTTATCGGCTCGAATTTGTCGCCAAAGGACATCAACGCGGCGCCGTGCTCAAGGTCGCCCAACGAGCCTACACTGTCTGCCCAGATCTTCTCAACGATTCCCGCGAAGCTCCTTGGGTCGTCGAAGTCCAACCCAGCCCTGGCGGCGATTTTGTCGAGCTTCGCCCACGCATCTCTCCCGATCCACGCTTCCCCTACCGCCTGCAAGATGTCCCCGCCGCCTCCCATCCTCCCCTCGCCGCCGCCATGGCCCGCCTCGCCGGGCCTTTCCCCGACGAAACTGTTTGGGACCCCTTCTGCGGATCTGGCCTCGAACTCATCGAACGCGTCCGCCTCGCTGGGGTCAGCCGTATTCTTGGAACCGATCTCAGCCCCGACGCCACCACCGCCGCCCGCGCCAACTGGACCGCCGCCCTCTTTCCTGGAATCCACGCAGATTTCTTCACACGCGATTTTCGTGACTTCGCCACCATTCCCAACTGGGGTCCAGCCAGTGTCAGCTTAATGATCACCAACCCTCCCCTTGGAAAACGAGTTCCCATTCCCAATCTCCGTGGCCTGCTAGAAGAACTCCTCTCCGTCGCTTCCCTAGCCCTTCGCTCGGGAGGTCGCCTCGTCTGGATTAATCCCCTGCGAATCAAACCTCCCGCCTCCTCCCTTCGCCTCGAATTTCAACAAACTGTCGATCTGGGCGGATTCTCCTGCCGCCTCGAACTCCTCCGTAAACGCTAACTCACCCTGTTCTTGGCGAACTTCGCCTCGAACTTTCCTCCCTCAAAACCTTCGAGTCGAACGCGGATCAGGCACAATTCGTGCATTATCGTAAGGGGCATACCCCGCAGGAGCTCCTGGAGTTAAAGGATTCCCCGCAGGAGGATTCTTTCCCTGCAGATTGGGCTTGGGCTGAGCCGCAACTTTCTTCTTATCCTCACTCCCCGCAGGCATCGTGTACGGATCCTGCGAAAGTCTCTTGTAACCACCCGATGGCGCCTCGGGCACCTTCGAGGCCGACGCCAACCGCGTATCACTCCCCCCACTTGGCGGCATAATCGGCTTCGCCCCCGACTGATAATCCTTTCCCAACGGCCCCGTCGATGACGGTCCCGTAAAAGATTCGAAACCTGGCTGCACTCGCCCATCCCCAGAACTCATCGCCCTCGGCTTCACCCCATCCATTCCCGTCACCGATGGTAGTTTATTTTCATCCATTGGCTTGAAACCCTCCACCGCACCTTTCGAGACCGCTGCCTGCGAGAGATCACCTTCCTCCCTTTTCGATTTCTGCTTAGCCTCCTTCGCTTCTTTAACCTTCGTCACCTCCGCATCCTTCGCCTTCTGCTCCTCAAGCACCGCATCCTCCGCCTGCTTTTTCTTAGCCGCAGTCTGTTTCTCCATCACCGCTTCCGCCGCCCAATCCTTACTCCCGCTTTTTGCTGGATCCGCCGCAGGCGGGCGGGGTTGAGGAATGGAAGTCGTACTTCCTTCCATCGCGCCCGACAAATCCGGAGTCGGTGAGGCCCCTTCAGCCTCAGGAAGATTAGCGGCCGCTTTGGCCGAAGGCAGATCAGGAATATTCGCAGGGCTCGCTCCCACCTCAGCCTGGCTCATCGATTGCAACGGCAGGAGAATGCCCAAACACAAGATGCTTCGCCCTTTCATCTTTCCTCAACTTAATCCTCCGCAGTCACTCGTCAATCTCGCCCCCCACGATCAACCCACATAAGCTTTCCCCAATATGGCATCTCTTGTCCCCCACCTGCTCAGGGAGAAGATCCTCCAAGACGGCCCTCTCCGCTTCGACCATTTTATGGCCGCCGCCCTCTACCACCCTCACCACGGTTTCTACTCCTCAGGCAAGATTCGCACGGGCACCCAAGGTGACTTCCTTACCCCCGTTTCCGCAGGTCCCGTTCTCGGCCAACTCCTCGCCCGCCAGGCCGACGAACTTCATGCCGCCCTCGGTCGCCCCCACCTTTTCCTGCTTTGCGAACAAGGCGCCGACCGCGGACTCCTCGCGCACGATCTTCTCCACGCGATTTCTCTTTATCACCCAAAACTCCTCTCCGCCGCCCAACTCCATCTTCTCGAACCCCTTCCCGCTCTCACCACCCAACAACACTCCCACCTCGCCCCGTTTCATAAAACAACTCAGATTTTCTGGCACAAAGATATCACATCCTTACCCCCTACCACCGGCCCCATCTTTTTTTACTCCTGCGAACTCCTCGATAGTTTTCCTGTGCGCCTCGCCCGCTATTCCTGCTCTTCCGGATGGCAGGAACGTTTCGTCACCACCGCCCAAGACAGCTTCTCTTGGATCGATCTTCCTGCCCCGCCCGATCTTCAATCCCAGATTCGCCAATGGCAAATTCCCGAAATCGAAGGATTCACCGCCGAGGTTCGCCCCTCCGCCTCATCCTGGATTCACACCCTCGCCCAACAGATTCACCAAGGAATAATTCTCACTCTCGACTACGGCATGCCCGCCGCCGATCTCTACCACCCCACCCGCCCAAACGGAACTCTCGCCACCCTCCGACGCCACACCAAAACAACCGACCCCCTCGCGCTCCCAGGCGAACAAGATCTCACCTCCCATGTTAATTTCTCTGAACTCACCACTGTCGGAGAGCAGAATGGACTCACCACCCTCGGACTCGTCGATTTCGCAAACGCCTGGACTCGTTTAGCCGCTCCCCTTTTTCAGGATGATCAACCCTTGCCCCAACCCTGGACACGCAACTTCCAGCATCTCACCCATCCCGCATTTTTTGGAAAATCTCATCACGTTCTTCTTCAATCCAAGAATCTGCCCTCAGATTTCACTCCCTCTATCGCTCGTCCTACCACGCTTTAAGCTTTGATTGCTTTTCTTTTCCCCATCAACTCCCGCGCCATCGCCCGAGCGGCTTTTCCCTCGCCTCCCAACATCCGACTCAACTCCTTCTCACGACTCTCCCCCTCCACTCGCTCCAATCGAGCGAATGTCCGACCTTTCTCCACACTCTTCGTCACACAGAAATGGGCATCGGCCACTCCCGCCACCGCCGGCAGATGGGTCAGACAAAGCACCTGATGAGTTCGACCTAAATTATGCAATCGCTCCGCCACCGCCAGGGCTGTTTCGCCTCCTACATTCGCGTCCACCTCATCAAAGATTAAAATCGGCACCTCATCTCGCTCCGCCATGACCGTTTTCAGTCCTAACATCACCCGAGCCAACTCGCCACTCGAAGCAATCGCTCGTAGGGGTCGCGGCGGTTCTCCTGGGTTCGGCGCAAACATCAACTCAACGCTCTCACCCCCTTCCGCCCCTAGTGCCTCCAGCTTCTCCAAGGCCACCTCGAGCCTACACGCCTGAAATCCTAACCCGCGCAGCTGGTCCGTCACCGCCACTGCGAATTTTGGTGCGGCCTTTCCCCTTTCTTTTCCCAACTTCAGGCACAATTCCCGATGCTTCTCCTTCGCCTGCTCGAGCGCCTTGGCCAGATCCTTCCCCCTTCCCTCCGCCTGACTCAACTCCGTCTGCCTTATTTTTAAGGCAACCAACTTCGCTAAGGCCGACTCCGCACTACCTCCATACTTTTTCTGAATCCCGAGAACCAGATTAAGTCGCTCCTCCAGTTCCGCCATACGCGCCGCATCCATTCCTACCTGTTCGGCTCGTCGTTCCGCCTCCTGCCCTAACTCCCTCAACCCCGCTACCGCCAACTCGTTTTTCTCACGCAACTCGCCTGCCGCCCCATCCAACCGCTCCCACTCCATCAACGCCTTTTGGACTTTTCCCAATATCTGTAATGCGTTCTCTTCGCCTCCCTCCAATTGTCCGCTTACCTCAGCCGCCAACTCCACAATTCGGCGCCCGTGACCTGCGGCGGCATGATCCCTTTGCAACTGCTCATCCTCCCCCACCTTTAATTGAGCCGCTCCCAACTCCTTCACCTGGTGATCGATTAACTCGCGAGTCGCTCCGTCCACCCCTGCGATATCTTTCTGAAATGTAGTCATCGCTTCCTCTGCCGCACTCTTTTCATTCCACGCCGCCCGTACTTCTCCCACCACTGCCTCCAGCTTGCCAAAACCATCCACCGCCGAGCGTTGCACGCTGGGAGAGAGGAGCGTCTGATGATCATGCGGCCCATGCAAATCCACCAGCCGATCTCCTAGCTCTTTCAGCACCGCCAGCGTGACCGAAGAACCATTGAGAAACTGCCGCCCTGTCCCCGCGATTCCGATCTGCCGTTTAATCACGAGAGTTCCATCTGGATCGGGTTCCACCCCTTTCTCTTCTAACCACCCTCTAAATTTTTCTGCGCCACCCAACTCCCCTTCGACCACACAACCGTCCGCACCTGTCCTCACCAAGCCACGATCCGCCCTCTCTCCCAGTAAAAGTAAAAACGCATCCACCAAAATAGATTTTCCCGCCCCGGTTTCTCCTGTCAGAGCATTAAACCCTGCGGTTAGCTCCCATTCGAGCTCCTCAACCACCGCCAAATTTTTGATCCGTAGGCGCCGTAACATCTTGCCCCAGATTCTGCCACCTCCTCATTCCCACGCCATACCCAAGGTTTAGGCTCAAACCCCAGACCAAACGGGACGTGCCCGGGAATCCGGGACGTGAGCAATGACCGCAACCGCGATACCTTAATCCTTACGTCCCCTTCTTCTCCGTCCGCAAAAGCAGTACGGGAATATCCACCCCATGCCGAACCTCACTGGAGGCACTTCCGAAAAGCACATCTTCCATCCAACGGTGGCCATGCGTCGTCATCGCCACTAAATCACATCCCGTTTCCTCTACCGCCCGCACCAACTCAGGTCCTGGCTTCCCGTAGCCCAATCGCCACGTCGTCGGAATGCCCTCCTTCTTCATCGCTTCAGCGCACTGAGCCATATACTCGCGATCTTCTCGTACCTCTTTCGAATCACTCTCCTCCCCATAAAAACGAGCCGACCACCCGTCCGCGATATGAATGAGAATCAACTCACTTCCATGCATTCGGGCTAATTTTGTCACATGCCCGAGAATACTGGCATCGTGACCCGTCCCCTCCAGCGGAACCAAAATCTTCTTATACAAACCACTGCTCATGGCGCCACCCATCCCAAGACCGTTTCATAGACCAACCAGACATTCAACGTGGTCAAAAGAGCCGCAATTCCCCATGCGAGCACCTTCCAAAAAGGCTTCGTGACCAACTCTCCCATCAAATCCTTGCGCCCAGTGAAATAAATCAAGGGAATCACCGCAAAGGGCAACTGCAGGCTCAAAATCACCTGGCTTAAAATCAGCAAATCATACGTTCCTTCCTCACCCCGCCAAAGAATCACGACCACCGCAGGGATCAAGGCCAAGAACCGCGTGCTCAACCGCGAAACCCAAGGCGCCACCCTCCACCGCAAAAACCCCTCCATCACAATCTGCCCTGCCAAAGTCCCCGTCAGGGTCGAACTTTGCCCGCTCGCCAATAAAGCGACCGCAAACAGTGTCCCCGCAAATGCCGTTCCCACCAACGGGGTCAAGGTTTCGTACGCCTGTCTCAACTCCTTCACCTCCACCCCGTTTCGAAAGAAAACAGAAGCCGCTAAAATCAAAATAGCCGAGTTCACTAAAAAAGCCGCGTTCAAGGCCACCGCCGAATCAATTAGATTAAATTTTGCCGCCTCCTTTTTCCCCCCCGTCGTCGGTTCAATCCTTCGCGTCTGCACCAAGGCCGAGTGCAAATACAGATTATGCGGCATGACCGTCGCTCCAATCATCGCAATCGCCACATAAAGATCACTCGTCCCCCCGCCCGCAGGACGAATCCCCGTTAATTTCGGACCCAAATACCCTGCGAGCACACCCGCCCAGTCCGCCTGAGCCAACCAAAGCTCTACCACGTAGCAAAGCCCAATCACCGTCACCAACGAAAGAATTCCCGCCTCCAACCATCGCATCCCCCTCGCCTGCAAAAGAAACATGAAAATAACATTCACCGAAACCACCCCCGCACACCCCAAGAGCGGCCACCCCGTCAGCAAACTTAACCCCACCGCCCCCCCCAGTACCTCCGCCAAATCACACGCCACGATCGCCACTTGGCATGGAATATAAAGCAACTTTCCCCATGGTTCGGGATAAAATTCTCGACAGGCCTGCGCCAAATCTCGACCCGTCGCAATTCCCAAACGCGCCGATAAACTTTGCAACAACAGCGCCATCCCGTTGGAAAGAAGTAGTACCCACAAAAGCTGATATCCAAACCGTGCACCCGCCTCAATGTCCGTGACCCAGTTCCCTGGATCCATATACCCCACACTCACCAGAAAAGCAGGCCCCGCAAACGCCAACATCTTTCGCCAAAATCCTACCCCGCTTGGCACCGCAATCGATCCGTGCACTTCGGGCAACGATTTCCTCACTTGCAGCATTAGCCGATCCTACCCTTCCCCCTCTCTTTTGACCAACCTCTCCGCTCTAACCTTATCCGATCCGATTCGATCCAAACAAGGGTTGCAACGTTTCCGGAATCTCCACCTTTCCCTCTTTCGTCTGGTACGTCTCCACCAACGCAATGAAAAGCCGCGCCAACGCCGTGCCCGAACCATTCAAAGTATGACACGGCCGATTCTTTCCATCCGCTCCCTTAAACCGCAATCCCATCCGCCGCGCTTGAAAATCCATGAAATTACTGCACGAGGAAACTTCTAAAAACTGACCCATCCCTGGAGCCCACACTTCGAGGTCGTAGCAACGCGCCGCCCCAAAACCGATGTCCCCCGCACAAAGCTCAATCTTTCGATAATGTAAACCCAACTTGCGTAAGACCGATTCCGCATGCTGGCAAAGTTCCTCCAGCGCCTTCATCGAGCGATCTGGATGCTCAATCCAGACCAACTCCACTTTGTCGAACTGATGCATCCTCCCCAGTCCCCGCGTCTCTTTTCCCGCGCTCCCCGCCTCCTTTCTAAAACATGGGGTATACGCCGCATAACGTTTTGGCAAATCTCCCTCAGCCAATATCTCCTCTCGGTGAAGATTTGTCACGGGCACCTCCGCCGTCGGCACCAAGAAAAGCTCCCCTCCCTCCACCGCATACATGTCATCACGAAACTTGGGCAGTTGCCCCGTGCCCACCATGCTCGCTTCCCGCACCAAAAAAGGAGTTGAGACCTCGGTATACCCGTGCTCCCCACTATGCAAATTCAGCATCCAACTAATCAAACTGCGCTCGAGTCGCGCTCCCGCCCCCCGGTAGACCGCAAACCCGCTGCCTGAAACTTTCGCCGAAGCCGCAAAATCCAATATCCCCAGCGCCTCGCCCAAGGCCACGTGATCCTTTGGCTTAAAATCAAATTTCTTTGGCTCACCCCAAGTCGAAAGCACTGGATTGTCCGCCGCCGAACTACCCTGCGGACATCCTTCCCAAGGCATGTTGGGGATCGAAAGCAGTAACCCCTCCTGCTTTGCCTCCACCGCCGCCGTGGCCCCATCCAACTCCGCAATCCGATCCGACTTTTCCTTCATCCCCGCCAATAAATCATCCGCCGACTCCTTCTTCGCCTTCCGCACTCCCACCTCCTTACTAATTGCGTTCCGCTCCGCCTTCAACTTTTCCACTTCGCCAATCAGTTTCCTGCGCTCTTCATCGACTTCCAATACCTTAGCCAAACCGTCCGCCGCGCCTTTCCCGCGAGAGAGCAACCTCTGTTTAACCCCCTCAGGGTCTTTTCGGATCAACGCGATATCGAGCATTCCGCCATTCAACCCATTTTTAGTCTCTCCGTCGAGACCCACCCTAAGCCTCGAGTTTTGCCAAGCGACCCCTGCAACCACCGCACGAAAAACCTTTCTCGGGTTTGACGCCACCCTTTCTATGCGGAATAGTTCCTCTATGTCCCACACCTACCCCAATCAACAAGAATCCCTCCTCGCTAAAGTGAAGGGAAAAACCGGCAAGATTTCCGATAAAACCCACGAAGAGCACCTCAAGCTCTACACCGGCTACGTTAACAAGAGCAACGCCATCCTCACCGAGCTCGAAAAAATGGGCACACCTGATCCCACCAATCCCGCCGTCGCCAATCAGATCTTCTCTAGCGTCCGTTCCCTTAAGGTCGATTTCACCTTCGCCATCGGCGGATTGAAGAACCACGAACTTTACTTCTCCATCCTTGGGGGCAACGGCAAACCTACTGATCGCATTCTCAAACACATCGATCAAGACTTCGGCTCTTTCGATAACTACAAGAAGGACCTTAAAGCTACCGGCATCTCCGCCCGCGGCTGGGCTTGGACCGGCTACGATCACGGCACCAAAAAACTCTTCAACTACATTGGCGATGCCCAGAATAGCTATCCCGTCTGGGGCGTAGTTCCCCTCCTTGGGCTTGATGTCTACGAACACGCCTACTACGCCGACTTTTTCAGCAACCGCGGCGGATATATCGACGAGTTTCTCAACTTCGTCGATTGGTCTGCCGTCGAAGCCCTTCTCCCTAAGGTCTGACCCCCGCCCCCGCCCAACTCACGGCACGTTGTGCCGGATCGTGCTACCCCGCAGATCCGCAGGAGCTAATCCGTTCCTTTGCTGCTGCCTTAGAAAAAATCGCGCCCCTCAAAAAGATCCCGCATGATCTGCGCCGACCTATTGTTCCGCATATCGATTTTCGAGTTAACTTCAGTCTCTACGCCGAAACTTACGCTCTTTGGCGCGACGCAAACTGGTTTCCCTCCCGCGTCATCGTTCTCGGCGTAGGCCACCGTTGCCCCAGTGAACTCGCCTGCCTTTCCGTCGGATACCGAACCCCTCTCGGCGAAGTTCCTGCCGCCCACGATATTTTTTCTGACTTAAGTTCCTCCTGTCCTTTCCCTATCGGCCAAGAAACCCGCGGATTCCAAGGTGAGCACTCGATCGAATTCGTCGTCATCTGGCTTCAAGCTCTGCGCGATCTTTTTTTTCCAGGTCGCTCCTTCACCATCCTTCCCATTCTCTGCGGCGGGTTCCATCAGGCTGTGGAAAAGGGAGTCCCTCCTCTCTCTACCTCCCCTGAGTCGATTTTTTCCCAAGCTCTTGCCCAATTCTCCCAAGACCCCGACACCGCCATGGTCGCTAGTATCGATGGCTGCCACGTCGGCCCCCGGTTCCAACACCCCTTCCCTGCCGACAAAAAAGTACGGGCTCAAGTTGCCACCTGGGAAAAGAAACTGTGGACCCTTGCCTCGAGCGAAAAACTTCCCGAGTTTTTTCGACATCTCGGCTCCAACCAAAATAACTACAATTTCGATGGAGTCGGAGTTCTCCACACCCTCCTCGCAGGCCAAAATCTCCGAGCCAAAACCAAACCCCCCGTCCAGTGGTACGAACCCTCCGATCAATCCATCGTCAGCTTTTCCCGTGGCCACCTTTTGCCAATTAATTAACACTTAAGTACTTCTCGCCCCCCCCACCCACTACCCACCTCCACCCATCCAACCCACTGCCCTGCAACACCTTCCATGGGGTCGTAGGTATTATAACTCGCTGATTACCAATTTTTTGCATGGGTGATTTTTGAAATTGGGGTCGTAGGTCAAAATTTCATTATGACACTCCTACATTCTTGGGAATGTGGGAACGACGCCTCACCTCGTCTTTTCTTCTCCTTTCTGATATTGTTCCCTGATGTCCCTCGACTCCTCCTCTTACCTCAATCGTGAGCTCAGCTGGCTTGCCTTTAATCAGCGAGTCCTCGAAGAGGCCCAAGATCCCTCCCAACCCCTTCTCGAACGACTCAAATTCCTCACCATCGTCAGCTCCAACCTCGACGAATTCTTCGAAATCCGCGTCGCCGCCCTCAAACAACTGGTCGAAAACCGTAGCGATGTCCATGGACCCGACGGTCTCCGACCCCCCGAAACCCTCGCCGCCATCCGCACCCGCGTCCTCAAGCTTTTCGCCGACCAGTACTCCCTTCTAGAAAAAACTCTCCTCCCTGAACTGTCCCGCCAAGGAATCCATCTACGCCCCATCAAAATGATCGGGGAAACAAGGATCGCTTGGGCTCGCGATATGTTCCTCCGCGATATTCTCCCCATCCTGACCCCACTCGCCGTCGACCCCAGCCACCCCTTCCCTCAGCTTCTCAATAAATCGGTCAATCTCGTCGTCCTCTATACCCCTCTCGGTCACCAAGAATCTACCCGACATGCCTTTGTCCAAGTACCCCGAGGAATTCCTCGGCTCATTCCTTTGCCCTCCGAGGATCCTACCCAAAAAGAGTTTATCCTCCTCTCCGATCTCGTCCGCCACTTCGTCAGTGAAGTCTTTCCCGGAACCAAGGTCATCGGGGCTTGGCCCACCCGCATCACCCGCAATAGCGAACTCTATATCGACGAAGAAGAAGCCCACAACCTCCTCCTCACCATCGAAGAAGAACTCCAAAAAAGAAACCGCGGAGCAGCCGTTCGCCTCGAACTCAGCCTCGATTGCCCCGTAGAAGTAGAAACCTACCTTCTCGGTCACCTCCAGCTTTCGCCTAACGATATTTATCGTGTCGCTTGGCCCCTCAATCTCACCCAGCTCTTCGCCCTGACCGAAGAAGGTCGGAGCCATCCCGAACTGCACGATCCGCTCTTCACCCCAACTATTCCTACTTCCCTCCCCGCAGGTCCCCACACTTTTGATTCGATCCGCAAAGGAGACATTCTTTTATTTCACCCCTACGAAAGCTTCCAACCCATCGTTTCCTTCTTAGAACAAGCCGCCATCGACCCTCAAGTTCTTGCGATTAAAATGACCCTCTACCGCACCAGCGGGGACTCCCCCGTTCTCAATGCCCTCATCGCCGCCGCCCATAACGAGAAACAAGTCACCGTCCTCGTCGAACTCAAAGCCCGTTTCGACGAAGCCAATAATATCGCTTGGGCCCGAAAAATGGAAGAAGCCGGCATTCACGTGGTCTACGGCTTAGTCGGACTCAAAACCCACTGCAAAGTCCTTCTCGTAGTCCGCCGCGAAGAGGGCCACCTCGTCTCTTACCTCCACCTCGGCACGGGTAACTACCATCCTCGCACCGCTCGCTTCTACACCGATTTCAGCCTCCTCACCTCTCGCCTCTCCTTGACCGCAGAAGTCGCCACCCTTTTCAATGTTCTCACCGGCATGGCCGAAGCCACTCATTTTGACGAACTTCTCGTCGCCCCATTTAATTTAAATACAAACCTCCTCGAACTCATTCACCGCGAAAGCGCCCACCACCGCGCAGGACGGCCCTCCAGTATTTTTATTAAAGCCAACGCCCTCGTGGACAAAGAGATTATTCAAGCCCTCTACCACGCCTCCCAAGAAGGGGTCCCCATCCAGCTCCTGATTCGTGGAATTTGTTGCCTCCGCCCAGGCGTCCCTGGCCTCAGCGAGAACATTATCGTCCGAAGCATCGTCGATCGTTTTCTCGAGCATAGCCGTATCTATGTCTTTCATAACGGGGGCGATCCCCACATCTATCTTGGTAGCGCCGATCTCATGCCTCGCAATCTCCACCGCCGCGTCGAAGTCGTTTTCCCTATTCTCGATCAAGAACTTCGCCGACAGTTTCTCGAAGTCATTGTCCCAGGATACCTCGCGGATAACGTCAAATCCCGCTTCCTTCATCCCGATGGACGCTACACCCGATCCTCATCTCCTTCCGGAACTCCCCTCCGCCGCGTTCAGCAAGAATTTCTTCTGCGCTACGCCCCTCAATCGGCCAGCATCCCCCGCATCACCCCGACCATGGGACCTCGCGAGATTCAGGAATCTTCCGCCACCGCTTGAGTTTTTAGTTTGGGCGGAGAAACGGGTACGCTACTCCGCACCACCGCCGCTAAATCAATGTGCTTCGCCACCACCTCCTGAATCATCTTAATCTTTTCCTTATCTCCTGGATCCGTTTTTACCGTCATCCTCTCAATTTTCGCAGCCACGGTGTAACTATCCCCTCCCGCCGCCACCGTCGGCAAACCCCGATCATGCAACATTTTGATCAGCCCTGCCTGGGGCCTCAACCCGTCCGTCAAAATAATCCCCGCGGGCTTCGCCTCGCCGCTCCCCTTCCCCTGAAATTCTAGCGCGGCCAAAAGAAGATCCTCTCGATCCCCCGGTGTGATCAGGAGCGCCCCCGGATTGAGCTGATCATGCAAACGCGCCGCGGTCATCGCCCCTACGGCCACCGACCGCACTTTCCTTCTTTTAAAACTTTCTCCCGACAAGAATTCCCCTCCTAACTCCAAACAGACTTGCCCCAACGTAGGACGTCGCAACTCCCCTTGATAAGGCAACATCCCCAAAATCGGCAGGCCCATTCGACCAAAGGCTTTTTCCGCCCAAGGCCGCAACGCCTCCATCTTCGCGGGCAAAACCTTGTTCAACACGACCCCCACCACCTTCACCCCATGCTTCTCAAAAAGCGCCAGATTCAAACTCACCTCGTCCACGGGCCGACCCACCCCTCCCGTTGTCACAAGGATCACCTGACTCTCAAGTAACTTCGCCACCTGCGCGTTGGAAAGATCGAGCACACTGCCCACCCCCGCGTGACCCGTGCCCTCAATCAAAACAAAATCATGCTCCCACGCCACCCGATTAAAGGCGGTCACGATCGTATCCTTCATTGCAGGCAAATCCCCCTTCTCCAAATATTCCCGCGTAAACATACGATCCACTGCGATCGGTGACATCGCCTCGATCGGCAACTTCACTCCATAGGTATTGCTCACTAAAACCGAATCCTCATCGACCTTCTTTCCCGCGACTTCTACGAATCTCTGCCCGACCGGCTTGATATATCCGATCTTTTTGAACTTAGCCGATAACGCGGCATACAGCCCGAGACAACAGGTGGTTTTCCCATCATCCTGCCGAGTCGCCGCCACGAAGATTCGTGGCGTCACCGTATTCAGTTCCATCCGCTTTTACCTCCCGCGTGCCACCACCGGCGAAGCGGGTTCGGGATATAATTTCCGGTACTCCACCGCCAGCAGTCCCACAATCGCCGCCACCCCCAGTACCTCCTCCTCGTCCGCTCCACGACTGATCTCCGCTGCGGGCAGACGCAGACCCAAAAGAATATTCCCATACGTTCGCACCCCTCCGAAATGCTGGATACTCTTCACCGCAATATTCCCAGAGCTCAGATCAGGGAAGACCAAGCAGTCCGCCCGTCCCGCCACCGTCGAGCCTTTTGCTTTTAAAAGCGCTTTCTGGTGATCCAGGGCCGCATCCAACTGCAACTCCCCGTCAAATTCAGCCCTCAAACCAATTCGATCCGCCAGCGCCTTGGCCTTCTGAGTGGCCTGAATCACTTTTCCTGTCTCGGCATTCAAACCGGCACTGCCCTTCGTCGAGTAGGAAAGTAAAGCCACCCGCGCTTTCCGTCCCGTCAGCCGCATTTTTAGCCCGGCTAATCCCACGGCGGTCGCCGCCAGCTCGTCCGCGGTTGGCGTCGGAACCACCGCCGCATCCCCCGCCAGCAAAATTCCACCGTCCCCAATCCTTTCTTCCGGACACTCCAAAATCGTCGCACTGGAAATCCTCGAAATATGCGGAAGTCGCGGAATCATCCGAATGAGTGGGCGTAGCACATTGCCCGAATACGCTCCGACTCCTGCCACCAACCCGTCCACTTGCCCAAAACGAAGCATCAGGGTCCCGTAAATAATCGGATCGGAAAGATAGTCGTCGATCTGACTCAGCTTCAATTTGGCGCCACTGGGTTCAGTTCGCAGATGATCCTTAAACATCTGACGATCCTGCCCCTCGACAGGATCCAACAGCATCACCCGATCCAGATCCACTTTCTGCGCCTTCGCCTGCCGCCGAATCAGATCGGGTTGCCCTAACAAGACCACTGGGCCCAGACGCAAATGGGCGAACCGGGCCGCCGCCCTCACCACTTGCGGATTGGTACCTTCAGGAAAAACGATCCGTTTGGGATGACGAACCAGTTTTTCCGCCAAAGAAAGAAAAAGGGTTCCCGTACTCACTCCCTCAATCTTCGACCCCTTCCCATTTCAGGGCAAGGTCAACATCCCTTCCAAAATCCACCCAACACGAATTAAGAGTGAGTGCGTTGTTTGCGCTTGAGATTTAATTGCACCATCGACTTCTGTACCAAGGCCATTAAAGCGGCCGCTTCCGGCCCATCCTTCTTCTCCAACAGAGCCTTCTTCGCACTTTCCAAAGCCTTCTCCACCGCGTGCTCATCAATGTCCTGCGGTTTCACCGCCATGTCGGTCAGAATCGTCACACGATCTCCTGCCACTTCCGCAAAGCCACCCCCCACTGCCAACTCATCTCCACGCGAACCCGCTTTTAAATCAAGTTCCCCAGGTTGGATCGCAGTCAGCAACGGGACGTGCCCAGGCAAAATGCCCAGCTGGCCCTCCACCCCAGGCATCACCACCTGCTCGACATCATCGTCGAAGGTTTTGCCTTCTGGGGTGACCACCACCAGCCGAAGTTTGCCTGCCATGATTTCTGTCTCCTCGCTTCCGCTCTGGTTAGGTCTTCGAGACCATCGAGATGCCACCCTTCATATAGAAGTTAGCCTCCGGGACATCATCATGCTTGCCCTCAAGAATTTCCTTAAACCCTTTGATCGTTTCCGAAACGGGCACGTACTCCCCTTTGGTTCCCGTAAACACCTCAGCCACCGCAAAAGGCTGACTCAGGAATCGCTGAATCTTACGGGCTCGGAATACGGTCAACTTATCCTCAGGGGACAACTCGTCCATCCCGAGAATCGCAATGATGTCCTGCAAATCTTTATACTTCTGCAAAACGCGTTGGACGCCACGAGCCACTTCGTAGTGCTCTTGACCGACGATCTCCGGCGCTAAAGCCTTGGAGGTCGAAGCCAACGGATCGACCGCAGGATAAATGCCCAACTCGGCAATCGAACGCTCGAGCACAATCGTCGAATCCAAATGCGCAAAGGTGTTCGCGGGAGCGGGATCAGTTAAATCGTCTGCAGGCACATAGACCGCTTGGAAGGACGTAACCGATCCTTTCTTCGTGGAGGTAATCCGCTCCTGCAGATCTCCCATCTCCGCCGAAAGAGTCGGCTGGTACCCGACCGCACTGGGGGTCCGGCCCAGCAAAGCGGAAACTTCCGAGCCCGCTTGGCTGAATCGGAAAATATTATCAATGAACAAGAGCACGTCTTGGTTCTTCTCATCGCGAAAGTACTCCGCGATGGCCAAGGCACTTAAGGCTACCCGCATACGCGCTCCCGGGGGTTCGTTCATCTGGCCGTAAACGAGAGCCACTTTGGATTTCGAAATATCCTTCAAGTCGATGACTCCCGCTTCTGACATTTCATGATAGAGATCATTCCCTTCTCGTGTCCGCTCCCCCACCCCTGCAAAGACAGAGAATCCTCCGTGTCCTTTCGCAATATTGTTGATCAGCTCCATGATGACCACTGTCTTGCCCACGCCCGCTCCTCCGAAGGCTCCCGCCTTGCCCCCTTTGGTAAACGGACAGATCAGATCGATCACCTTGATCCCTGTCTCCAAAACTTTGGCCTGTGTATCCTGCTCGACCAACGTCGGGGCTCGACGATGAATCGGGTAGCGCTTGACCGCCGTGATTGGTCCCCGTTCGTCCACAGGTTCTCCTAGTACATTGAGCACCCGCCCCAACACCCCTTCTCCCACCGGAACCGTGATCGGTCCCCCGGTGTTCACTACCGGCATGCCCCGCTTTAGTCCTTCCGTCGATGACATGGCCACCGCACGGGCCCAATCATCTCCCAAGTGTTGTTGGACTTCCAAAACGACCCGAGTTTTTTTGCCTTCCACCTCAAAATTCACCTCTAACGCCGAAAGGAGCGGCGGCATCTCCGCATCTCCCGTAAATTCTACATCGACGACGGGCCCGATGACTTGGACGATCGATCCCACATTGTTTGCATTCTTGGTTGCCATAATACGTTCTCCTTTTTCCGTCAGGCCATCGCCATTTGAGCGGTGGCAATTTCCAGCAGCTCGGTCGTAATGCCGCTCTGCCGGACTTTGTTATATTCCAGGGTGAGGTCCTTGATCATGCTCTTCGCATTATCTGTGGCGCTTTTCATTGCCACCATCCGAGCGGAATGCTCGGAAGCTTTGGCGTCCAGCATCAGCTGGTACACCTGGAAATGGATGTAAGCGGGGAGCAAAGCGGATAGCACCTCGTCCCCGCTCGGTTCGTAGACATACTGCAAATTCTCGTCGGCTTTAATTTCTGTTTTTGCATGCTCCCCTGCTCCCGCTTCCAACTTCTCCATCTGACCAATAGGCAAGAGAGCGTTGCGCTCGGGCTTTTGCACCAAGGTATTCACAAATCGCGTGTGCCAAACACTCACGCTATCAATCTTCCCCTCTAAGTACTGATCAATCAAAAATTGGCTAATCTGCTTCACCTTATAACTCGAGGTGTCGTCTTTGACTTCAAAATCTGCCAGCAGCTCTCGCCCCGCCCTCGCCACAAACTGTTTCCCCTTCTTTCCTGCGGTAACAAAGACCGTGTTCTTCGGTAAGGCGGCCACTTCCCGAAGCAGATTCGTGTTCAAGGCCCCGCACAGACCCTTGTCCGTACTGATAATCAGAGCACAGGGTTTCTTGATCTCTCTCTTCTCCAGAAAAGGATGCGACAAAGAACCCACCCGATTCGCCAAGGAAGCCAACACTCGATTCAGCGCCTCCGCATAAGGACGCCCCGCCAGCGCCGCCTGCTGCGCTTTGCGCATTTTTGAGGCAGCCACCATCTGCATCGCCTTAGTGATCTGTGCGGTATTACGTACCGAACGGATCCGACGACGGATGTCTCTCGTGCTGGCCATCGATCAATCCTTAGGCGACGGGCTGACTCGCGACGAAGTCACTCAACGCGCTCTTCAGCTCAGCCGCAAGGCTGTCATCCACCGCTTTCTTGTCGCGGATGCCACTGAGAATCTTATCTTTTTGGGTCGTCAAATATTCCGTCAGGCGGGTTTGGAAGGCTTTCACCTTGTCCACCGGCACCGCATCGAAATATCCGTTTTGGATCGTCCACAGAATCGCCACCTGCAATTCCACCAAGAGGGGTTGGTACTGGGTCTGTTTAAAAACTTCCACAATGCGGGCCCCTCGATCCAACTTGGCTTTCGTGGCCGCATCCAAATCGCTGGAGAACTGCGCAAACGCCGCCAATTCGCGGAACTGGGCCAACTCCAACTTGATCTTACCCGCCACCTGCTTGATCGCCTTGATCTGCGCGGCCGATCCCACACGCGAGACGGAAAGACCTACGCTGATCGCAGGGCGTACGCCTTGGTAGAACAGATCGGTTTCCAAATAAATCTGACCGTCCGTGATCGAAATCACGTTCGTCGGAATGTAGGCCGAGACGTCCCCCGCTTGCGTTTCAATGATCGGCAATGCCGTCAGAGAACCCGCTCCCGCCTTTTCACTCAAACGCGCACTGCGCTCGAGCAACCGCGAGTGAAGATAAAACACATCGCCCGGATAGGCTTCCCGCCCAGAAGGACGACGCAGTACCAGAGAAACCTGGCGATAGGCCACCGCATGCTTGGAAAGATCATCAAAAATGATCAGAGCATCCATGCCGTTATCCATAAACCACTCGCCCATCGCACAACCCGCAAAAGGCGCGAGATACTGCGAAGTGGCCGAGTCCGAAGCGTTGGCCGCCACAATAATCGTGTAGGCCAGGGCTCCTGTTTCCTCGAGGACCGTCAAGGTGCGAGCCAGACTGGAGTTCTTCTGCCCAATGGCCACATAGATGGAGTAGACGGGCCTAAAAGTTTTATCCCCCAACTTCTCCGCCAGCTGATTGATCCGGGCCTGGTTAATAATCGTGTCGATCGCCACCGTAGTTTTTCCTGTGGAACGATCCCCAATGATCAACTCCCGCTGTCCACGCCCAATCGGAATCATCGCGTCGATCGCCAGAATCCCCGTTTGCAGAGGCTGATTGACCGATTGACGTTTAATAATCCCAGGAGCGATTTTTTCTACGGGATACGATTCCTTGGAACTGATAGGCCCCTTCCCATCGAGCGGTTGGCCCAAGGCATCCACCACGCGACCGAGAAGTCCCTTGCCGACCGGCACCTGCAGGAGCTTGCCCGTCGCTTTCACTTCGTCCCCTTCCTTGATGTGGGTGAAATCTCCAATGATGATCGCACCGACCTCCGTCTCTTCCAGATTGAGCGCGAGACCCGTGACCCCATTAGAAAATTCGATCATTTCATTTAGCGCAACTCCCGAAAGTCCCTCAATCTTCGCCACGCCGTCTCCGATTTCACGGACCCGCCCAATATGGCTCTGGGTGACTTCTGATTTTAGTTTTCCGATTTCAGCTTCGATTTCGGCAATAATTCCACTGCTCATAAGTTCGCTCCTTCTTTTTCCATGTTGTGATTTAGGCCGCCCGGGTGAGCGCCTCCAGGCGCCCGCGGATGGTTGCGTCCCAGACATCGCTGCCGACGCGGATTTTTAACCCGCCCAGAAGTTCGGACCGAACTTCGGTCCTCTGAGCTAAGGGTTTCCCAAAATGTTTTTCTAACAAAGCAAAGACCGCCTTGCCCCCATCCTCCAACTGGACGGAAGAAATCACCTCGTGGGTGTGTCTCTCGACTTCCAGCTTGGCCAGTTGCGCCAAACGCCCGAGCACTTGCAGATAGCCACGAGGACGCTGTTTTGCGATCAAGACCACCGCCTTGCGTAACCGGCTTTCGTCCAATCCACTTTCCGAACGACAAATTCGGAAAATCGTTTTGGCTTCTGCGCGGGCGGCTCGGTTAATTTTCATCTTCGGAATAGCGAGACGTGGGCCACCTACCGTGCCACTTGAGCGACGGCTTCTTGTCGCAATCGTTCTTCGTCCTGCGGGGTGAGCACGCGGCCGACGACTTTTTCCGTGGTTCGCACGACAAGACGCCCCAGCTCTTGGCGCATCTCCGCCTCCAATTTAGCCCGCTCACGGGTCATGGTTTCCTGAGCTTTTTTGACCAACGTATCCGCTTGGGCGTGGGCCTCCGCTAAACGCTTGGCTCCTTGGACGTCGGCGGCGAGGCGAGCTTCCCCCACCATCTTTTCGGCTCGGGCCGAAGCTTCCTGGAGGATCGTTCGTCGTTGCGCTTCCGCTTCTGCCAGGCTCTGTCGCCCTTTTTCTGCGCCGGCCAACCCCTCTTGGATCCGGCGCGTCCGCTCCGCCAGCATGTTGAGCACAGGCCGATAGGCGAAACGCCAAAGCACCGCCAGCACGATGAGAAAGTTGAGCGTCTGAGCGGTAAACTTCGCCCAATCGAGGCCCAACTGCTCCGCGAGCTGGTGACCGGTTTCGACAAGTGAACTAGCCAGCATGACGTGGTTCCTTCGTCCGACTTATTTATTGACGACGAAATAGACGAGGATCGCGAGACCCTCGGCAAACGCCATTCCGAGCAGGCTGATAATCAGCACGGGATTAAAAGCGCCGGGATTACGTCCGACCGCTTCGGCCGCCCGCCCGCCGATCAGGCCCACGCCGATCGCCGCACCTAAGCCTGCGAGTCCTACTGCCAGCTGCATTCCGTTAAAGGTAATTTGTCCTACTTCTGCCAATATCATGGTTGGTTGTCCCTTTCTTCCTTGGTTCCGGTTTCTCGTTTCCTCAACCCACACGGGTCGTTGGCTCCGAGATCTTCCGGGATCTTTCTAGTGCTGTCCGCTTTCCTCCTCGGAATGCGAACAAAGCGTGGCCGTGAAGGCCACGCAAAGCATGGTGAAGACGATCGCCTGCACCGCGCAGACAATCAACTCCAGAAAGTAAAAAGGCACCGCGGCGATGCCAAAGGGCAGGATTTTAAGCATCAACGTCAGAACGCTTTCTCCTCCGTAAATATTCCCGTACAACCGCATGGAAAGAGAGATGGGCCGAATCAGGATCGAGATCACTTCCACCAGCCCCACGCAGAAGAAAATAATCGTCATGGGCAGAAGGAGCCAGCCCCCCATTTTCCCCTTCACTCCGAAAATGTGTTTCACCAGGCCCATCGGGCCGTTGTAGACCAAAGCCCAGATCGTACTTAAAACAAAGTAGATCACCGCCATCGAAATGGTGACATTTGCATCGGCCGTCGGCGGACGAAGCAGGGGGCGATCCACATGCTCGACCGCAAAAGGCAACCCGCCCTCTTTGGCGTGGCCGTATCCCAGACTTCCCACTCCGGGCAAAAGATCAACGAAGTTAGAAAGTAGAATAAAAATAAAGTAAGTCGCGATCAGCGGGAACGCCCAGCGGGCGACTCTGGGCTCAAGCAGGCTCGCCACCATATTGTAAACTGCCTCGACCATCGCCTCGATCAGATTTTGTGCGCCTGTCGGCACGAGAGACATCCGCCGAGTGCCGGCCATGATCACGACAAGAATCAGCAGGGCCACCCCCCAAAGCGCCAGCATGCTGCTCGTCACCGGCAAAGGCCCAAGGTTAAAAACTGTCGTCGCAGCGGGGGGGACAGGAGTTCCCAAGGCAGCACTGGCAAAAGGTAGAAAGAATCCCATGAGTAGCTTTTCAATAGAGGGACAAAATGTGCGTATGCCAAGCTGTTCCACGTCCGCCCCTGCGGTTAGTCGAACAATATTTCACCACTTTAGTTTTTCTTATGCCTCCATCCTTTGGGTGGACTAGGAATTTTAAACTTGTTTTGCCTACATAAAGTGCATACACTGCCTACACAATGAAGATCCACAAAATCCAGCACACCATTCGTGACGTTTCACAGGCGGTCGATGCGCGTCTTCGAGAAAGAGCCGCGATGGAGGAGATTAGCCTCAATCAGGCAGCCCTTCAGGCCATCGAGAGGGGACTCGGGTTAGCAGGCCACCCTACCATCCGCTACCGTTCCCTCCGCTCCATCCTCCAAAAGCCCGAGGATGTCGATCAGGCCTCATGGACCGAGGCCCTTTCTCAGATGGATCAGGTGAATCCCGAGGATTGGAAGTAAATCGTGCGCCTCCTTATCGACAGTAACCGCTTCATCGATTTTTGTTCGGGCGATCCCGAGGTTGTCGCCCGGCTCGAGACTGCCGCCCTCGTCATCGTCCCCTTTGTTGTCCTGGCCGAGATTCGAGTCGGCTCTCTTCTTTTGAAACGCGGGGATATCCAGGCCAGAATGTTGACCGAGTTCCTCCAGCAACCTGGCGTGCGAACCGCCCATTCTACCGATGTGACCACCCACCACTGCGCAACACTGTATGCCTATCTCCGTAAGCAGGGCACACCCATTCCCACCAATGACATTTGGATCGCGGCCCTCGCCATGGAACACTCCCTCGTCATCTACACCCGCGACCCCCACTTCGATCTCCTCCCCCAGATTCCAAAAATCAGATAAGCCCGCCCTCCATCTACCCCCAAAACTTCCGTCCCCACCGCAAAACAGCCTCTTCTCTTCCATTCCTGCCCTTTTTCGTTATGCTTTCTTCTTGGGCTATTGGCTAGGTAGCTCAGTTGGTAGAGCAGAGGACTGAAAATCCTCGTGTCGCCGGTTCGATTCCGGCCCTAGCCACTTCTTTTAAAATTTGGCCTCACACGGTCTGAGGCCTCAGTTTCAAATTCACTTCCGGCTCCCTCGCGTCCTTGGAGACTGCGACTCCACCCCGCTTCCCCCCCCTACCCCGCCACATCCAACGCGTGCTTCCGCAAACTGGCTAACTTCACATGCTCCAGCGCAGATTCATGAGTAGACTCTAGTACCACCAAGGCCGCCTCCCCCGCTACCCTCGCCTCCTCCCACCTTGCCGCACAAACACACCAGCGGTCGCCCACCTTCAATCCTGGAAAACCATACTCAGGCCGAGGCGTCGACAAATCGTTACCCGCCCTCTGGCTAAACCTCAAAAACTCCTCCGTCATTTGTGCGCACACCGCGTGACAACCATGGTCTTCCTCATGCCCATCGCAACATCCCGATCGGGTGAACCCCGTCATCGGATCCACCGAACAAATCTTTAATTCCCCACCCAATACATTTTTTTGTCCTGCCCTCACAACTTCCATATTTTTAGTCTGTCCCGTTCATTAAGCAAATCAAACGCCTTCCCCAATTCCGATGGATACCATCTTAGCTAAATTTTTTATCGAAATAAGCGATTGTGGTAGAACTACTTTCACTTCCAATGCCCCGAATACTACAACCTCGCCATTTTACTCATTTTCTGCCAATCTAGAAAGTATGGCTCACGATCTTCCCCGCTCTTCTGAACGAGATCCCGCCCTAGAAACATTGGACCGCCTCAATCCCAATCGCTCTTCCACTGCCCCCTCCCCTGCCCTCGGTCGCATCGGCCACCCAGGAAACAGTGCCTTCTTGGAAGAACTTCACGAATCGTGGAAAACAGATCCCACCTCCGTCGATCCCACCTGGCGCGCTTTCTTCGAAGGATTCGAACT